>WNFK01164453.1_pt1 | contig 32701 bp, 22 predicted proteins | sample 5400281 | NCBI WGS metagenome assembly WNFK01 (sample SAMN13153350, study PRJNA577476) | soil metagenome | isolation source: 20 cm soil on Douglas fir-dominated hillslope | place: USA:California | collected 2013-09-17
CCGACAACGCCCGCTTCTCGCTGCGGGCCAGCTTGCGGCGGTCGCTCGCGCCCAAGAGACGCTTGCGCAGCCGCAGCGACGACGGCGTCACCTCGATCAACTCGTCGTCTTCGATGTACTCCAAGGCCAGCTCCAAGGTCATCTGGCGTGGCGGCTCCAAGATAATCATCTCGTCCGACGCCGTGGTGCGCATGTTCGTGAGCTTCTTTTCCTTCGTTGCGTTCACATCCATATCGCCGGGCCGCACGTGCTCCGCGATGATCATGCCCTCGTAAACCGCGTCGCCCGGCTGTACGAACATCGTACCGCGCTCCTGAAGATTGAAGAGGGCAAATGCCACCACCGCCCCTTCCCGGTCCGCCACCATCACACCCCGGTTCCGGCCCGACAAGGGACCGGCCCACAAATCGTACTCGAAAAAGCGGTGGTGGATGATCCCCGTCCCCCGTGTATCCGTCAAGAACTCAGAACGATAGCCCAACAGCCCGCGCGCCGGGATCTTGAACCGCATGCGGACCATGCCAAGGCCGGGGTTCTTCATGTCCAGCATAGTGGCGCGCCGCGGCCCCAGCTTCTCCATGACTACCCCGACGTACCCCTCGGGGCAATCGATCATCAGCTCCTCGTACGGCTCCAGCCGCTCGCCGTTCGGGCCCTCGCGCGGAATGATCCGCGGCCGGCTGACCTGGAACTCGTACCCCTCGCGCCGCATCGTCTCCATCAGGATGCCGAGGTGCAGTTCGCCGCGCCCTGACACGGTGAAGGCGTACGGCGTGTCCGTATCCTCGACGCGAAGCGCGACATTGCGCTCGAGCTCCCGATAGAGCCTTTCGCGCAGCTGCCGGCCGGTCACGAACCGGCCCTCGCGGCCGGCGAGCGGCGAGTTGTTGACCAGCATGTCCACCGAAATCGTCGGCTCTTCGACGGCGATGCCGGCCAGCCGGTCGAGGTGATCAGGCGCCGTGATGGTCTTCCCGATTTCGACACCTGCCAGCCCCGCCACCGCCACGATCTCACCCGCCGCCGCAGTTTCGAGCTCGGCCCGCTCCAGTCCCTCGAACGCAAATAGCTTCACAATCTTGGCCTGCTCGAATGCGCCGTCACCCACGGGACCCGGCTCGCCGATCGGGAGTAACGCGACGGTGTCTCCGACATGGACCTGCCCGCGCTCGATTCGTCCAATCCCGATCCGGCCCAGGTAGGACGAGTAGTCGAGCGTCGAGATCAGCATCTGAAACGGTCCCGCCTCGGTCGCCTTCGGTGGTGGAATCGTTCCGAGAATCGTGTCGAACAGCGGTGTCAACGTCGTTCCGGGCTCGTCGAGCTCCAGCGTCGCCGTGCCCAGGCGACTCGACGTATAAAGGAAAGGACAGTTGAACTGCTCCGGCGTCGCCTCGAGGTCCATGAGCAATTCCAGCACCTCGTCGTGCACGCGCATCGGCTCGGCGTCGGGCCGGTCGATCTTGTTGACAAGCACGATGGGCTTCAGACCGAGCGCCAGCGCCTTCCCCGCGACGAAGCGCGTCTGCGGCATCGGCCCTTCTGCGGCATCCACGAGCAGCAAGAACCCGTTTACCATCCGCAGAATGCGCTCGACTTCCCCACCGAAGTCGGCGTGCCCCGGAGTGTCTACAATATTGATTTTCGTATCGCCCCAGCGAACCGAAGTGTTCTTGGCCAGGATCGTAATCCCGCGCTCACGCTCGAGCGGGTTCGAATCCATGACGCGCTCCGCCACCTGCTGGTTGGCGCGGAACACGCCCGCCTGGCGGAGCATCTGATCCACCAGCGTGGTCTTGCCATGATCGACGTGGGCGATGATAGCGATGTTGCGAATCTTCACTGAGTTACGGTCCCCTTAATGAGGGGCGCAGTATAAAAGGGCAGGCAAGGGCGGACAAGGGCGGACGAGGGCGGTGACCGCCTTCGACCGCCTTTTCAGTCACAAGTCGGGTCCTTCTCGACCTGGACAGTGACGTGCGCAATCCCCATCGCGCGCATGCGGTCCTGCACAGCTTCCAGCACGGGCTGATTATCGCTCGGATTCTTCACCACCAGGTGACCACTCATGGCCACGACCCCGCTCGTCACCGTCCACAAGTGCAGGTCGTGAACCGACTCGACGCCGGGCACGGACGCGATCCGCTCATGCACATCCGACAGGGCGATGTGCCGGGGGGCCGCCTCGAGCAGGACATCGCTGCTTTCCTTTACCAGTCGCCAGGCGCTCACCAGGACGAGTCCACCAATCAGCACCGAGATGATGGGATCGGCCATCACCCAGCCGGAGGCCAGCACGATGACACCGGCGATGAGCGCACCAACCGAGCCCAACAGATCGCCAAGCACGTGCAGGTACGCGCCCCGCTGGTTGAGCGAGTGCTCATGCCCGCGGTGCAACACCACCGTGGCGGCCAGATTCGCGACAAAACCCACCGCGGCCACGGCGAGGAGCAGGGCCCCATTGACGAGCTGCGGCACGCGCAGCCGCTGCCAGGCCTCGACGCCGATCCCGATCGCGATCGCAAATAACACGGCGCCGTTGACCAGTGCGGCGAGGATCTCCAGGCGCATGAACCCGAACGAGCGTTCGGGCGTGGCCGGCCGCTGCGCAATCCACGCGGCGACCAGCGCCAGACCCAACGCCGCCACGTCGGCGAGCATGTGGGCGGCGTCGGCAAGCAGTGCCAGGGAGCCCGAAAGCCAGCCCCCGACGAACTCGACCACCATCACGACCGCCGTAATCGCCAGCGCGAGCGTCAGGCGCCGTCGAGTCTCGACGTTGAGAGGCGCGCGATAGGTACAGTGGGCTTCAGCGGGGAGCACGGATGTATCCTCGCCGCAAATCTAATACTATTAGGCCGTGAACGTCCTCGGTCTGCGGCTGCTGGCCATCGTCGCGCTTGTGGCGGCCAACGCCTTCTTCGTGGCGGCTGAATTCGCGCTCGTCGCATCCCGCCGCACGCGGATCGAGGCCATGATCCGGCGGGGCGATCGCAAGGCCCGCATCGTGCGCAAGGCGCTCGGCGAGCTGTATCGCCTCCTCTCGGCGACGCAGCTCGGCATCACCCTGACCTCCATCCTGCTGGGCTACGTCGCCGAAGATACCGTCGCGCATCTGTTTCGCGATTGGTTCGCGGCACTGCCCGCTGGGCTCGAGTTTCTGACACGGGGCGGCATTGCCTCCGTCGTGGCCGTCGGCACGATCTCGTTCCTGCACGTGGTGTTCGGGGAGCTGGTCCCCAAGACATGGGCAATCACCTATCCCGAAGCGACCAGCCGCTGGGTCGCAACGCCGCTCATCGTGTTTTCGTGGATCACGCGACCGTTCAATTTCCTGTTGAACGTCAGCGCCCGCCTCGTCTTGCGATTCCTCGGCGTCAGAAGCTCGAACCCCGAGCTCGACCGCGTCCACTCGCCCGAGGAGATCCGAATGCTGGTCCAGCAGAGCCGCAAGACGGGCGGCCTCGGCGCCGGTGACGCGCGCCTGCTGGAGGGCGTCTTCGAGTTCAGCGAGAAGAACGCGCGCGAGGTCATGACGCCGCGGACGCAGATCGTCGCGCTCCCCGCTGAAGCCTCGCTCGCCGAAGCGGCCGATCGCGTCGCCGCGGCCGGGCGGTCGCGCTATCCCGTGACGGGGGAGTCGCTGGACGACGTCATCGGCATCGTGCACGCAAAAGACATCCTGCGCGGCTTGCTGTCCGGCTCCGAGGCGCCGGTGCAGGACATCGCGCGGCCGCCGTTCTTCGTGCCCGGCACACGCGAGGTAGAAGACGTCCTGGCCGACATGAAGCGCCAGAAGGTGCACCTCGCGATCGTGCTCGACGAGTTCGGCGGTACCGCCGGCCTGGTGACGATGGAAGACCTGCTCGAAGAGATCGTGGGACCGATCTACGACGAATACGATCAGGCGCCGGCGTCGGCCCACGGGACTGCGGGCACCGGGGCGGGCGGAGGTGTGCCGATTCTGGCGGGCAGCGCGGAGATCGGTGATGTGAACCGCGTGTTGAAGCTCCAGCTCGACGACGGCGACTACACGACGATCGGCGGGTTGTTGTTCGGACGGCTGGGCCGCCTGCCGAAGGTCGGCGATCGCGTCAACTTGCAGGGCGCGACGTTCGAGATTCTCGAGATGGATGGCCGGCGCGTGGGTCGGGTGCGCGTGTGGCCGGCCACGGCAACCGTCACAGAGCCGTCGAGCTAGGCGCGCGCCTTCGCCCGCTGCGCGGCAGCCAGCTGCACCGCCAGTTCCAGTGATGCCCGCATCGACCCCGGGTCCGCGATTCCCTTCCCCGCAATGTCGAACGCCGTTCCGTGATCGGGTGACGTGCGAATAAACGGCAGACCGAGCGTCACATTGACGCCGGTCCCGAAACCGGAAACCTTCACCGCCGTCATCCCGACATCGTGGTAGGGAGCCAGCACCGCATCGAACTCGCCGCGCAGCGCGCGCACGAACACCGTGTCCGCCGGGAGCGGCCCGGCGGCGTCGAGCGCTTTTGCGGCGGGCTGCAGCAAGCGGTCGTCCTCGTCGCCGAACAACCCGCCTTCCCCCGCATGCGGATTGAGCGCGCAGAGCGCCAACCGTGGCGTGGTGATCCCCCACCACCGTTGTAGCGCGTCGATCGCAATTCGGCCCGCCTGGATCACGCGCTCCGTCGTCACGCTCGCGATGGCGTCGCGCAGCGAGAGATGGGTTGTCACGAGGACGACTCGGAGGCGGCCCGTCGTGAGCATCATCGCCACGGGGATATCGGCGGCAACATGCGCCAGGAATTCCGTAATCCCGGGAAACCGATAGCCTGCGGCGTGCAGCGCAGACTTATTGACCGGCCCGGTGACGATGGCGTCGACCTCGCCCGAGAGCGCCAGCCGCGCGGCGGTTTCGATGCCTTGCGCCGCCACGCGCCCGGCTTCGACGTCGCTCGGCGCCCCGTCTTCCGAGCTGCCCACGATGCGCACGTCGGCGTCGATCGGCTGCCGCAGCGCTTTGCGAACCACCTCCGGGCCGATCCCGCGGGGATCGCCCACCGCAACTGCGAGACGCGGCCGAGGAGGTGGAGAGGCCACGACTAAAGTCTGATGTCGATGTAGATCTGGCGGCGCAGTTGATCGACGAAATGCCGGATCGCGAGCTGGTCGGCGAGCGACTGGCGGATCCGCATCTTCACGTCGTCGAATGACAAATCGCCGGCATCATGCCGCGCCGTCACCTCGAGCACCACGAACTTGCGATGAGGGGTGTCGGCGCCGACGGCGATCATCGGTTTCAGTCCCGTCGTCGTATCGCTGGAGAGGATTTTCTGATACTCCGGCGGCAGGTCCGTAAGTGGCGTTTCTTCCGCCAGCTTGGTCTCCAGCGGATCGGCGTAGAGCTTCGCGAGCGAATCGAACGATATCGTCGTGCCGCGAGCCAGGGCGTCGCGCAGCGAATCCGCCTGGTGCCGGGCGATCGCGATCTGCGCCGCGCTGATCTCCGGCGTGATCAGGACGTGACGGGCCAGGACTTCCGCCGGCTGCGTTCGCTCCACGTTGATGATGTGGAATCCGAACGCCGTTTCGATGGGCGGCGAGATCTCTCCCGGACGAATATGGAACGCGACGTCCTCGAATTCCTTCACCATCACACCGCGGCGGAACCACCCGAGCTCGCCGCCCTGCGCCGCCGAGGCGCTGTCACCCGAGAATCGCTTCGCCGCGGCCGCAAAATCGGCGCCGTGACGGAGCTCGACGACGAGCGATTCGGCACGCTGCAGGGCCCGCATCCGCGCAGCCGAATCCGGCACCGGTCTGATCACGATCTGGCGGAACGAGACCGTCGCCGGACGCTTGGGTTGCTGATCCTTGTTCTGCTCCCAGAATTCACGCATTTGGGCATCGGTCGGCGGAATCGGGCGCAACTTGCCCTTCTGGCGCTGCCCCTCGATCAGTCGCTGGGCGTAGAGCTGCCGGCGCTGCTCGTCGGCCAACCAGCGACGCCACTCCTCCACCGATCCGAAGCGCGCCTGGCGAATCTGATCGCGGAACTCGTTCTCGGAGTTGAATTGCTTGCGGACGTTCTGGTAGGTCTGTTCGACCTGATCGAGCACTTCCTGGTCGGTCACCTTGATCGAGGTGTCGCGCTCGGCCTGCTGCACCAGGATCTCCAGCTCGACCAGCTTGTCCAGGATCTGGCGCCGCATCGTGGCGAGTCCCGCGGAATCGGTCGGCAGCGTCTGACCCTGGGCCTGCTGCTGGACCATCTCTTCTTCGATCTGCGAGGCCAGGACGGGCCGCGTACCCACGACCGCCACGATGCGGTCGAGCGGTTGCTCCGCGCGCGCCGGCTGCTGAGCGGCAACCGTCGTGACGGCGAAGGCCGCCAGGAGGCCAAGCACCGGTTTCATCGCGGCGTCCGGCGCTTCGTCGTGTCGATCGGCGCGGGTCCCGGTGCCGGCGTCATGCGCGGGGCCGAGGATGTCTGGCTGGAATCGGCACGAATCTCTTGTCCCCGTTCGACGGCCCGCCGCACCCCGGCCTCGTCCACGCCCCAGTTCGCCTGCGCCAGCAGCGTGTCGGCCAGGAACGTGGGGAGCGGGAAGAAGCGCGCCCGGGCGTGGAACACGCGCTCGAAGTAATCGTTCACGCGCGCCAGGGCAAAGGTGGCCCGTGCGTCCGGCGACGTCCCGGCCGAGTCGCGCAGCGTCTCGGGACTCAAGTTCAGGAGTGAGCGGATCATCGTCAGCGTGGAATCGTGCTCGTCGCGCACGCGCTGCCAGTCTTCAGCGGTCAATGCGACTCTCGCCGAGTCCGCCTGCGCGAGCATCAGCTCTTGCTGCGCTAGCGACTTGAGAAACTGCGAGATCTGCTCGGGGTTCGCCTGCGGCAGCGCCTGCAGGATCTGGGGATCGAGCGCACCGAGCCAGCGCACAAAGTCCCGGACTTTCAGCGATCCGCCGCGGTACTTCACCAGGACGCGATTGCTGGAGCGCGCGGCGTCGATGTCCTGCACCGCCGCTTTCACATAGTCGGCCGCGTGACTCACCGGCTCGATCTTCCGCTTGATGTTGAGGCTGTCGATGTAGACCGAATCATCGTGCACTTGGATCCGCTCCTGCAACAGCACCCGAAACGAATCGCGCACCTCGGCGAGCGGCGGCCGACGGATGATGTGGTAGCCGAACTGGCTCTTCACGACCGCGCTGACGGCGCCCGGCGCAAGCTCCCACTTTCGAGCCGGGATCGTCCGAGTAGCGCGACGCGAGCTGGCCGAAGCGCGCGCCGGCAGCCCGCGCTTGCGGGAGCAGCTGCTCCGCCTGGCGGCGCTTCTGCGCATCTGCATTTCCGGCTGCAGGGGAGCCTGCTGCGGGCGGGCGCACTTGAAACAGAATGTGTTGAAAGACGCGGTACTGGCCTGCTTGAAACGCCGAATCCGTTTGCTGCGCCGTGAGTGTCTGACCTGCGGACAGGCGGTCGTGGAAACGCTGCCACTTGAGCCGCGAGGTGACGGGCCACATCGCCGCGGTCACCGTCGCCGAATCCCGCAGATCCTTGCCCGACGCCAGCGCTTCGGCGAACAACGTGTATTCGACCCAATAGCGCGACACGCGGCTGAGCGTGAGCGGATCGAGGGGCACCTGCTTGCTTTGACCGGCCCAGTTGGCCAGCCGCTCCACCGTCAAAGTCTGGTCGTTGGCGCGGGCCACGGAGTTCGCGCGGGGCGAGAACGCGTCGCGCAGGGCAGCGCACCCGGCAAGGGTCAGGGAAATCAGCGCCAACAGCACCAAACGCGTACGTCGCATCCGCTTCCCTCTTTCTTAAGTACGGTGATGATCCAGCAGAACGGCCGTGAGCGCCCGGACCAGACCGGGGCCGATTGACTCTCCGCCGAGCCGGCGGAGCCTGAGCGAGAGCGGCACGGCGCGCCGCACGTCTGCTTCGAACTGCACCGCCTCGAGCGCCACCTGGAGTCCCGCCAATCGCGGCGCCGCGTTACGCCGGAACGTGAGCCGCGCTTCGTCGCCCTTGATCAGAACCGTCTCCAGGCCCGCCCGGGCCCCCAGCGCTCGTAACTCCGCGACGAGGAGCAGCCGCTCAGCTGCGGCCGGCAACGGCCCGAATCGGTCACGAAGCTCGTCGCGAACGGCTTGAATCTCACCTGGTTGCTCGGCCCGCGCCAGCCGCCGGTACAGATCGAGCTTTGTATCGTCGTCACCGACGTACTCGTCGGGCAGATGCGCCGGCGCATCGAGCGTGACGTCGGGTGGAGTGAACTGCTCCCTGCTCCCCGCTCCCTGTTCCCCCTGCTTCAGCCCTCGCACCGTTTCTTCGAGCCATCGCAAGTACATGTCGAACCCTACGGCCTGCACGTGGCCCGACTGCTCACCACCGAGCAGATTCCCGGCTCCGCGCAGCTCCAGATCGCGCAGCGCGATGCGATATCCCGATCCCAAATCAGTATGATGCTCGAGCACCTGCAAACGTTCCTCCGCCTGCCCATCGACCAGATCGGGTACGAGCAGATAGCAGAACGCGCGCCGATGGCTCCGTCCCACGCGACCACGCAGCTGATAGAGCTGCGCGAGCCCGAGACGGTCGGCGCGGTCCACAATCATCGTGTTGGCGTTCGGCACGTCCAGGCCGGATTCGACGATCATCGTCGACACCAACACATCGACCTCCCCCCGCACGAACTGTCCCATGACGGCTTCCAGATCGGTCTCCCGCATCTGACCATGCGCGACCGCCCGCCGAGCCCGGGGCGCGAGCGCCTGAATGCGCGCCGCCACCGTATCGATCGTCTCGATGCGGTTGTGTACGAAGTACACCTGCCCGCCGCGATCGAGTTCGCGCGCCATGGCCTCCTCGAGCAGCCCGTCGTCCCACGGCTCGACAAACGTCAACACGGGCGAACGGTCCTTCGGCGCCGTCTCGAGTAGCGTGAGGTCCCGCAGACCGGCCAGGGAGAGATGCAGCGTCCGGGGAATCGGCGTGGCGGTGAGCGTCAGGACGTCGACGCTCAACTTCAGCGCCTTGAGCCGCTCCTTGTGCCGGACGCCAAAGCGATGCTCCTCGTCGACGATCAACAGCCCCAAGTCCTTGAACGCGACATCGGACGACAGCAGCCGGTGAGTTCCGATCACGACGTCCACGTCTCCGGCCGTGATGCGCTCGACCAGCGGCGCGGTCTCTTTGGAGCTGCGAAAGCGCGACAGGACCTCGATGCGCACGGGGTAGTCGGCGAGGCGTTCGCGAAACGTGCGCCCATGCTGCTCCGCGAGAATGGTCGTGGGCACGAGTACGGCGACCTGTTTTCCGGCCTGTACGGCCTTGAAGGCGGCCCGGACGGCGACCTCGGTCTTGCCGTATCCCACGTCTCCCACCAGCAACCGGTCCATCGGACGGGCACGCTCCATGTCGCGCTTGACCTCGTCCGAGGCGCGACGCTGATCCGGCGTGTCTTCATAAAGGAAGGCGGATTCGAGCTCGCGCTGCCATGGTGTATCGGGCGGAAAGGAATAACCAATGGCGAGCTGGCGCCGAGCGTACAGGTCCAACAACTCGGCGGCCATCACCCGTATCGCGGCGCGCGTCTTGTCGCGCTGCCGCTGCCAGGTAGTGGCGCCGAGGCGGTGTAACCGCGGTGGCGGGGCATCGCCATCGCCCGCGGTTCGGTATGGCTCGAGTTGATCGATGCGGTACAGCGGTACGTTGAGTCGATCCCCGCCTTCGTACTCCACGACCGCGACCTCGAGCGTCGCCCCCTCCGCACCCACGGCGATGGTTTGCAGCCCGCGGTAAATGCCGATCCCATGCTCCAGGTGGACGACGTAGCCGCCCGGCGTCAGTGGCCGCGATGCCGCGATTGTGACTGCACTGCGATAGCGGCGCGGCCGCCGCAACCGGCGCGCGCGGCGAAAGATCTCATGATCGGTGAGGACCCGCATCGTAGGCAGAATGAATCCGCCGTCGAGTGCGCCGACGGCCAGCGTAGCCCGGTCGGACCCGATCAGCTCCTCCAGACGTTCGAGCTGGCCGTCGTTATCGCACAGAATCACGGTCGCAGGCGGCTCGGCGACGATTTGCCGTAGACGCTTCAGGTCGCGGTCCACATGCTCGGGCGGGGCGATCGGAAAGCGTTGTTCCGTCTCGGCATCCGAAACCGCGAGGCGTGCCAGGCTGGTCAGACGCGAGCGCCACGCGGCCGGGTCGATCAGCAGCTCGTCACGCCGCGGGGGTTCTTCTCCCATGCGCCGCGCCACCTCGAGATGATGCGCCGCATCGGCCCAGGCGCGCTCGACCTCGCGCTCGACGGCGGTCTCTTGGTCGGTGACGACGATCGTATCGGTCGGGAGGAGATCGAGGAGGTTCGTACGTAGGGGCGTCGCATGTTGCGCCCCTGTCTTCAGTTCTCCCTGCACCTCCGCGCGCACCGGGAGAACCGTCACGCGATTCACGCCGGCGCCGGAGCGTTGTGTGTCGAGATCGAAGCTGCGCACCGATGCGACGTCGTCCCCCCACCACTCGATCCTGGCCGGCGTCGCCATGCCGAATCCGTAGACATCGAGGATCCCGCCGCGAACACTGTACTGCGCAACCTCGGTGACCGTAGGAACGCGCGTGTAGCCCATGTCATCGAGCCGCCGCGCCGTCTCGGTCAGGCTCCTTTCCTCTTTACTGACCTCGATCACGAGTCGCGCGTGCTCCAGCGCCGCCGGGACGGCTGTGCGTTCGGCGGCCGCGCGCGCGGTCGTGATCAGGAGGCGCACCGCGCCCCGCATCAGCGCTTCGAGCGTTTCGATCCGTTCGCCGGCAAGCTCGTAGTGCGGCTCCTCGGCACCCAGAGACTCGCGCTGCGGATACAGCGCACTGCTCTCTGTGCCAAGCAATGTCTGCAGGTCCGCGAGCCATCGCTCCGCGTCTGCCGGCGTGGGGGCGATGATCGTGAAGACGCGTTGCGGCAGCGCGCGAGCGAGCGTAGCCAGCAGCACCGCAGCGCTCGACCCCGGAAGGCCTCCCACGCCGACGCGATTGCCGGGAGACGGCAACCGCTCGATCAGCGAGCGCGTGGCCGGAAGGTCGTGGAACTTCTTGAGTAGGAAGTCGAGCGGCATCAGCGGGTTCGGGTCGCGACTCCCAGCTCGGTCGCGGCCAGCACCAAGGCCAGCACAAGCAGCAAGCCGCTGAAGTCCGCGCGGCGCGTCCCCGAGAATCGCTCGCCGGCAAGCCGGTCCGCGCTGAGCACCTCGACACGGTCCTTGCCGCCCAACGCGGAGATCGCGAGCGCCGCTGTGGCGGGGGTGAGGTCGGACTCGCGGGCGTCGGGGCCGAACACGGTTGCGCCAATCGTGTCGGCGCCGCGCGTGCGGAATTCGACCCGCGGCGCGCCTTCCGCCGAGGCGACCGCGACTTCGCCGATCACGATGCGGTTGACGAGTGCGTCGACAAACGGCACGAAACCGGGCGCCGCCGGCAGCGCCGTCCATGCGGTGTCGAGCCGACTGCCCAGCAGGACGACATCGCCCGAGCGCACGAGCCACGGCTCACTGTTCACGGTTGCCAGCACGCCGTCGGCGCCCCCCCCTTCCCCCCGCTCGCTACCCCCGGCTCCCTCGATGCGGTATCGCCGCGCCACCGCCACTCCGGTGAGAACGGTCAGGTCAGGCGCGGCAAGGGCGCCCGGCGTGCCGAGCTGGGTCCAGCGCCAAGGGACGCCGCGCGCGGCGAGGGCGCGATTCGCCTGCCCGACCAGGGCGGGATCCGCCGGTGGCTGCACAATGGCGTGCAAACCGGTCGGTGCCTCACCTCCCGTGATGACGACATCGCGGCCGTCTCGCACACGCCGCCCTTCCTGAAGCACCGCGAGCGCGGCCGCGACGAACGAACCCGCCGTCGCTGTCGCCGTAACGCGGGCCGGCGGGGCCACACGCCACGCGAAGGGCCGGCGATCATCGGCGCGGAGTTCGTCCGGCTCCAACGCCGCCTCGCCCACCCACCATCCCGGTCTCAGCGATTGCGCGGGGAGGGGGACGGTAACGGCGGACCGCGGCACCCCGCCCGCGCGATCGTTGCCGGGTGTCGCCAACCCACGGGCCGTGACCTCTCCGCGATCACGACGCTCCCCGCCGAGTCGAATAGTGACCGGTACGGGTTGCGGTGCTCCTCCGTTGCCGGCCGACGAACTGCTGAGCTCGATTATCGCCGCGCCTTCCGAGACCGTGACCGCCGCGATCCCGCGGTTGGCGACCGCACGTCCCGGCGCAAGCGCAAGCACGTGCACACCATTCGGCACGTCGGCATGACCGGACGACAAGGCAGTGCGTTGCAAATCGCTGAACAGGTGGACTTCGCGGCCCGACAGTGGCTGCGCGTTGACCATTCGCGCCGCCCGGTCGACAGCCTGCACGAGATCGAGGCGCTGCCACCCGGTATGCGTACTGTCGATCGTGGCGCGAAGCGCTTCGCGACTACCGCCGCGGAGCACACCGTCACATAGCATCAGCCACACGCGGTCGGCGGACGTCGTGCGCCCCACCGCCAAGAGCGCCGCGACGCGCAGCCGGTCGAGCACGAGACCGCCATCGACCACGGCTCCCGAGGACGTCGAATTGTCGAGAATGATGACGACCGCAGTTGGTTGATGTGCGCCGCCCCCTCGCAGCGGCACGAGCGGACGCGCCGCCGCGAGCACGATGGCAACGATCAGCACGGTCCGCAGAATGAGGAGCAGCAGATGACGCAGTTTCAACCGTCGCGAGCTCTCACGCTCGGCGGTACTGAGATATCGCACCGGTGGGAACTCGATCTCCGGGGGAACGCGTCGCTGCAACAGGTGGAGCAGCGCCGGGATCGCGGCGGCCGCGAGTCCCACGAGCGCCAACGGATGTATGAAGCTCACGTCAACAAGCGCAGCGCGAGGCCGAACGGCATGTTGGTCTGTACGTGATGGTATCCGATGCCGTGGCGGCGGCAGGCCTTGCGCCAGGCCGCGATCTCGCGACGCACCGTGTCGGCGTACGCACGCGCCAGCTCGCGGGGCCGAACCACCACGCTGACGGCCGATTCGGGATCGCGGAAACGCACTTCGGGCGGGCCACTGAGCTCCACTTCAGCCGGGTCCATAAGATGGAAGACGACCACCTGGTGGCCCCGATGCCGGAGATAGCGCAACGCCGCCAGGGCAAGCTCGCGATCGAACAGCAAGTCCGAGAGCAGCACAACCAGGCCGCGACGCGTGAGCAATGCAGTCAAGCGCTGCAGCGCAGCGTCCGCCGCTGTCCCTTGACCGTCCGGCGTGTCGAGGAGGGCGCGCACGATCCGCGTCCATTGCCCCACCTTCACGCGCGCCGGAATCACCTGACGCACCTGTTCGTCGAACGTGACGAGTCCGGTCGCGTCGCGTTGCCGCAGCAGAATGAGCGCAACGGCGGCGGCAAGGCGATCGGCATAGGCCCGCTTGGTGAGTCGCTCCGGCGCGCCCTGCCACGCCATGGACCGGCTGGCGTCGACGAGAATCATCGCACGCAGGTTCGTTTCTTCCTCGAATTGCTTGACGAACAGCCGATCCGAGCGACCGAGGATCCGCCAGTCCAGATAGCGCAGCTCATCGCCCGCCTGATAGGCGCGATGCTCGGTGAACTCGACCGAGAACCCACGGAACGGCGAGCGGTGCACCCCCGCCAGGAACCCCTCGACGACGCCCTCCGCCACGATCTCGATTCCACCCAGTCGGGCGACTTCCGCGGGATCGAGCAGGTCTAGGCGCTGAGCCAAGGAATGTCCTTGCGATGGGACAGCCGGGGTGAAGGGCGTCGCTGCCAAGTCATTATATCAATATAATTTAGCTGTATCATGCCGCTGGCACAGTCTCTGCCTTAGCCTGGGCGGGAGGCATCATGTTCACAAACATCGCGCTGCTCAGCTTGGCACTCGTGTCCACTGCTCCGGTGCGGGACCACAATCTGTCCCGCCCCAAGATCGAGTTGTGGACGAACCGAGGCGACGCCGCCGTTTATACCCGCGGCGAACGCGTCCGGTTGTATTTCCGAATCGATCAAGACGCCTATGTCACGATCTTCCGTGTTGATACGGACGGTCGTGTTCGCGTGCTGTTCCCGCGCGATCCGTGGGAAGACAACTTCGCGCGCGGTGGGCGGGATCTCGAGGTCGATGGCCGCGCATTGGGTAGCGATGCATTTACGATCGACGACTACCCCGGCGTCGGCTACCTCTTCGCCGTGACGTCGGCGGATCCTTTCGTCTACGATCAGATCGAGAGCGGTGACCACTGGGATTATCGCGTGATCGCCGACGGCCGTGTGAAGGGTGACCCGTACGTCGCGATGACCGATCTGGCGCAGCGCATCGTGCCTGAGGGCTACGCCGACTGGGACTACGACGTCATCTCCTACAACGTCGGACAGCACTACGACTATCCGCGCTTTCTTTGCTATGACTGCCACAGCTATGTGAGCTACTCGTACTGGGATCCGTACTACTACTCGTGCGTTCGTTTCCGCATGTTCGTGTACGACGATCCCTGGTACTATCCGTACCGGTACTATGGCGGCACCCGCGTGGTGTTCGTGCGGCCATTCCGTCCGCAGCCTCGGTTCATTTTCAAGGATTGGGGCAACGACCGCCCCAGCCGCGAAGGCTTCGTCTCTCGCGAGCGCGAGCGCCCGGTGAACGACAACGGACGTCGTGGTGTGACGGGCCGCGATCTCGGTGGGCTCGGCATCATTCCGCCTCCCAACGTACGGGATCGTCACGATCGGCCGGGCGATGACCGCGGCACCGGCACCGATCGTGGGAATAATGGCAATGGTCGTGGCAACGATCGTGGGAATAACGGCAATGGTCGTGGCAACGATCGTGGGAATAACGGCAATGGTCGTGGCACCGATCGTGGGAATAACGGCAATGGTCGTGGCAACAACGGGAACGACGATCGCGGCCAGGGCCGTCGTGACCTGCCCGATCATCCGGCCGATAATCGTCCGGCGGATCGTCCGATGGTCCTTCCGCCGGCCGAGCAGCCCAAGGTCGAACCCCGACGCGACGAGCCACGAATCATCGCACCCCGCCGCGAGGAGCCGCGCCAGGATGAGCCGCGCCAAGTCGAGCCACGCCGTGACGAGCCTCGCCGGGTGGAGCCACGGAACGAGCCGCGCAATGAACCGCGCGGCGAGCCGCGGCGTGCCGAACCGCGCAACGAACCGCGCAACCAGCCGCCGCCCGCTCCCCCACCCGCACGCGCCGAGCCGCGGCGGGACCCCCCGCGTGAGTCGCCCAAACCGCGCGATGAGCCCGAGGTGCGGCGCCGCAAGCCGTGAACGTTCAGACTGAAACCTGACGCGCCCGATCGTAGTTCCTCACCGTCGGGCGCGTTAGTTTTCTGTCCCCTTTTCTTTCTGCCGAGGCTCCTTGCTCGCTCTTTTGCTTCTCCTGCAAGCGCAGGCCCCTGTCCAGCGGGCCGCGCAAACGATTTCTCCCGAAGATATCCGCCGCCGGATCGGCATCATCGCTGACGACTCGATGCGTGGCCGTGATACGCCGAGTCCTGAGCTTGATAAAGTGGCACAGTACATCGGGCGCGAGTACCGCCGCCTCGGGCTGAAGCCTGGCGGCGATCGCGGCACCTTCATTCAGCGCTATGCGATCGATCGCGTGAGAATCGTCGCGGAAAGCTCCGCGGCCTTCGTGCACGGCGGCCCGGGGGCAACCCTGAAATTCGGTACCGACTTTGTTTTCGCCGGCAACGGGTTTGCAAGCGGTGATTACGCGGGTGACCTGGTCCTCGTGTCGGGACCGCTGACTGGCGCGACGGCGGACACGGCCGCGCTCGCCGGCAAGATGCTCGTGCTGACGTCGCCCCGCCTGCGCGGCCCCGATCGCGAGCGGGTGTTTAACTGGAAGCCCGCCGGTATCGTGCTGCTCAGCGGCGCCCCCGACTCCGCGTGGGGGCAAGTCGTGACGCGCTTCACCAGGCCACAAATGCGCGACCCCAGCCGGCAGGTTGGGGGCCCGGTGCCTCTGGCCATCCGCATCACGTCACTGCAACCCGCGGTCGCATCACTGGGCATCGATCTCGCGGCCGCACAGTCCGCAGCGACCTTTGCCGTCCAGCCTTTGAGCGGGATTCAGCTGCATGTACACGCGCGGGTCCAGGTGGTGGAGCACAACTCCGCGCCGAACGTCGTCGCCATTCTCGAGGGCAGCGATCCCACGCTCAAGAGCGAATACGTCGTCTTCAGCGCTCACATGGACCATGTCGGCGTCGCAGGTCCGCGCGGCAGCGGGGGCTGCCGGGCCCAGGGCGCGGACTCGATCTGCAACGGCGCCGATGATGACGGCTCCGGAACCGTCGCGGTGGTGGAAATTGCGGAAGCATTCGCCGGCATGCATCCTCGCCCCAAACGCTCGATCATCTTTTTGAATGTGAGCGGTGAGGAGAAGGGACTGTGGGGAAGCGAGTACTTCTCCAATCATCCCGCTGTGCCGATCACCAACATCGTGGCCGATCTCAACATCGACATGGTCGGCCGTAACTGGAAAGACACGATCGTCGCGATCGGCAAGGAGCACTCCGATCTGGGCGCCACGCTGAACCGCGTGGGGGCGGCGCACCCGGAGCTCAACATGCGGCCGATCGACGACATCTGGCCCGACGAAAACTTCTACTTCCGCTCCGACCACTACAACTTCGCGAAGAAGGGCGTGCCCATCCTCTTCTTCTTTAACGGCACGCACGCCGACTACCATCAGGTGGGTGATTCGCCCGACAAGATCGACGCGGAGAAGGAATCGCGCATCGCGAAGCTGATCTTCTACCTCGGGGTGGACGTCGCGAACGCGGTCGAGCGCCCGAAGTGGAATCCGGACAGCTACCGCAGGATCGTCAGCGATAATTAGGCTCTAGCGCGGCGCGGGCGCGCTCGCGATCCTTCCGGCAATGCGAGTCTTGATCGTGGAGGACGACCCGGAGCTCGCCGGGTTGCTCCGTGATGGACTCCGCGAGCACCGCATCGATCCGACCCTCGCCGCGGGATTCGCCGAGGGGCGCGACCAGGCGCTGGCAGGCGATTACGACGTCGTCATCCTTGACGTGCGGCTGCCCGGCGGCACCGGCTACGATCTCTGCGCCGACCTGCGACGCCAGAACGTCGGTGTCCCGGTGCTCATGCTCACTGCGCTCGACGCCGTGGACGATCGCGTCCGCGGCCTGGCGGCCGGGGCCGATGATTACCTCACCAAGCCGTTCGCGTTCCGAGAATTGGTCGCCAGACTGCAGGCCCTGACCCGCCGGCGCGCGCTGGCGTTGACTCCAAGCACGCTGCGCGTCGCGGATCTCGAAGTTGATCTCGGCTCGCGCCAGGTGCGCCGCGCCGACCGGCCGGTCGACCTCACCGCGAAAGAATTCGCGCTACTCGAGCTGTTGCTGCGCCGCCAGGACCAGGTCGTGGACCGGTCGGCGATTACCGCCCACGTCTGGGACAACAATCACGATCCCTTCGCGAACGTCCTCGACGTCCTGGTGCGCCGGCTGCGCAGCAAGATCGACGACGGATTCGACCCCAAGCTCATCCACACGATTCGCGGCGCCGGCTACCGCTTGAGTGCTGCGGGATGACCCTCGGCCGGCTGCGCGTCCGCCTCACCCTCTGGTACGCGGCGACGTTCGCAGTCATTCTGCTGCTCCTCGGTGCAGGGCTGTTTGTCGCGATTGGGACGCAAGTCTCCCGGCGCATCGACGTCTCCCTGGCCGCGGCGACCGCGGCGATCGAGCACGCGACTCACGACCTGGAAGCCGAGCGCGCTGCCGGCGGCGCTGCCGACGCGGTGGAGGAGCTGCACATCCCCGATCGCGACTTGTACCTCTTCGACGCGAACGGCCGTCCGATCACACCTCAGGCGGCCGACGCATGGATTATCGCGGCCGCGCGCGCCGCGACGGCCACGGGCACCAATGACGCGCTGATGATGGCCAACGGCCAACAGTCGCGGCTGCATGCCCAACGGTTCACCGGCCGTTCCGGCACCGCGTATGTCGCGGTCGCAGTCGGCCAACGGCCCAATATTCGGGAGCAGTACGCAGGCTTGATCGGGATCTTCAGTGCCGCCGCGCTCGCGGCTCTGGTGATGGTTGCACTGGGCGGGTTCCTGCTGGCCCGGCAGTCCACAGTCCCCGTTGAACGCTCGATGGAGCAGATGCGCCGTTTCATGGCCGACGCGGCACACGAGCTGCGCACCCCGGTGACGATTTTGCGGACCCGGACAGAGGTCGCGCTGTCGCAACCGCGCGACGCCACGGGCGACACCGCCGCGTTTCAGGCGATCGAGCGGGAAACCGAACGGCTCGGGGGAATCGTGGGAGACCTGCTCACGTTGGCACGCGCCGACTCCGGTGAGCGGCAGGTTGTTCACGGACCGCTCTACCTCGACGACGTCGTCTCGCAGGCGGTCGGCTCCGCGCGAACGTTGGCGGAGCGGAAAGGGGTGGCCCTGGCCGTGGGGTCGTTCGAAGAGGCGCAAATCGTGGGTGATGCGGGGCTCGTCGAGCGGCTGGTGTTGATCGTGCTCGACAACGCCATCAAGTACACACCGGAGGGTGGACGCGTCCGGTTGGATGTTACAGCCCGAGACGGCAAACGCTCGGTGGTCGTCACGGACACTGGAATTGGCATTCCTGCCGATCAGCTGCCCCGGATCTTCGAGCGCTTCTACCGCGGCGACCGCGCGCGCAGTCAGGCGGAGGGGGCAGGACTGGGTTTGCCCATCGCGCGCTGGATCGCGGATCGGCACGGCGCCCGGATTTCGGTCGCTTCCGACCCAACCGGCACACGCGTCGAAATCGACTTCCCCGCAGCTGTAAGGCTGCCGTAAGGTTCGCTTCTTAGCTTCTCTGCACCATGCGTTGGACATTGATGGCGTTCTGCGTCGCATGCCCCGCCGCGCTCGCCGCGCAGCAAGCGGTCACCCGCGCGGAGGCGGTAGCTGCCGCGCTTGCGGGCGGCGCACGCGCCGCCATCGGTCGTGCCGATACGACTGCGGCGCTCGGCGCCGTCCGCACCGCGCGGGCGTTTCCCAATCCCACGGTGTCGGGCAGTTACACGAAAGATCCGCCCAATTACCATGCGCTTGGCGACTTGCCGCTCGATGTACCCTGGGTGCGCGCACCACGCATCGGCGCGGCAGAGGCTGCGCGGGATGCGGCGCACAATCAGTTCGCGTTCGATCGCGCCGCGATCGTGTTCGACGTCGACACGACCTACACCAGGACCCTGGCCGCGGCAATGCACGCACACTTGTCCCGCCGCACCGCCGCGGACGCCGACAGTCTGTTGAAGATTGCCCAGCTGCGCCGTGACGTCGGCGACGTCAGCGAGCTCGACGTGCGTCTCGCCGCGGTCAATGCGGGCCAGCTCGAAAACGTCGCGGTAGACGATTCGCTCGCCGCGCTGGCCAGCTTGCTGCTGCTGCAGCTCCAGATGGGGCTGCGCGCCGACACGCCGAGCATCCGTCTCGCCGATTCTCTCGTGGCTCCTGCCGACAGCGCCGTGATGAGCGGCAGGTTCGGCGAATTCCTCCCGGTCGCGGCGGCCGCGGCGAGATTGCGGTCAGCGGAGCGCAGCCTGACGCTGGCACGCGCCAGCCGGTTTGCGCCGAGCCTCGAGTTTGGTGTCGACAAGGGCGACCCCGGCAGCGCGAACCCGAATCAGCTTCTGCCGGTGATCGGCTTCTCGCTCCCATTCCCGCTCTTCAATAGAAGCGGTGGAGCCGTCACACAGGCGATCGCAGAGCGCGATCGTGCTCGCGCGGAGCTCGACCTGACGCGTCGTGAGACCGATGCTGGTGTGGCGCGGGCCCAGAGAGAGCTCATGGCGGCGCGGGCGCGCGTGCGCCGCTCTGCAGCGCTGGTGGCGAGTGCCGACCGGATCGCGGGCATGTCCCTGCAGGCGTACAGTGAAGGAGCCGTGGCGCTGGCCAACGTGTTGGAAGCGCAGCGCAACGCCCGCGAGATTCTCGCGCGCTACATCGACGATCTCGCCGCCGCGGACGCCGCCGCGCGCACGCTGCGCTGGCTCACCACGGGAGCCGACCAACAGTGATTCGCCCAGGATCAGCACTGCTCACACTCGCACTGATCGGCGCGTGCCACGGCAGTCAGAAACCCGCCGACGACAGTGGACCTGCCGTAACTGGCGTTCGCACCGCCGTCGCCACGTCGGAGCCGTTTCCAGAGGCGGTGAACGTCATCGGAACCGTCAACGCGCGTCCCGGCCGTTATGCGGCGCTCGCCGCTCCGGGACCGACGCGCGTCGCGCGGATTTTCGTCGTACCAGGCCAACGGGTTTCGAAGGGCGATTCTCTGGTTGAGTTCGAGCGCGCCCCGTTCGACGCCCAAGCCCAAAGTGCGGCCGCCGCTCTGTCGGGTGCCGAGCGGAACGCCGCGCGCGCGGCGCGGCTCGCGCAGGCCGGAATTCTGCCACAGAAGGACGCCGATCAGGCCGCCGCCGACCTCGCGGCGGCACAGTCCGCCGCGGTCACCGCCCGTCGGGCACAGGAGCTCGCCACGCTGCGTGCTCCCCTGGCGGGTGTTGTGACGCGAATGACAGCGGTCCTCGGCGCGTCGGTCGATGCCAGTCAGACAGTGGTCGAGGTCGCCGACCCGGCGGCACTCGACGTGGTGTTCAACGTCTCGCCGGCGGAGGCCGGCCGGATCCAGACTGGAGACACACTCACGCTGACAGGTACCGAAGGTGGCGCCAGGGAGTCACTCGGCAGCGCCCGAGTGGTGAGCGTGGCCGTCGCCGTCGATTCGGTGACGCGCGCCGTGGCCGTCCGCGCCCACCTGAACGTGGGCCGGCCGGCCGAGACGCGACCGTTGCGGATCGGCGAATCGGTCTCTGGACAGATCATCACCGGCGTCCATGCCAATGCGGTCAGCGTGCCCGTCGAGGCGCTCGTCCCCGAAGGCGAGGGCTTCCGGGTGTACGTCGTGGACTCGAGCGGAATCGCGCATGCGCGGCCGGTCGTCGTCGGTGGTCGGTCGGAAGCGCGCGTCGAGATCGTCCGGGGTCTCGCGGCCGGCGAGCGCGTCGTGACGACCGGGGCGTACGGCGTCACCGACAGCGCGAAGATCGGGACTGAGCAGCCGTAATGCTGTTCGACGTGCTGAGCCGCCAGCGGCGGTTCGTGTATCTCCTCATCGGCATCCTGAGCGTGGCGGGGGTCTGGTCGGCGCTGCGCCTGCCGTCCGCGATCTACCCGGAGCTGCGCTTCTCCCGCATCACGGTCGTGGCGCAGGGCTCGACCCTTGGCGCCCGGCAGATCGTCTTCAGCGTGACGCGGCCGCTGGAAGAGGCGGTCAGCATCGTCCCCGGCGTCACGCGCGTCCGCTCTCACACGATTCGCGGCGCGACCGAGATCTCCGTCACGTTCGCGTCCGGGACCGACATGGATCGCGCGCTGCAGCTGGTGCGAGCCCGCGTGAACCAGATCCAAGCCTCACTGCCGGCGGATCTCGAGCTCGAGATCGAGCAGCTCACGCCTTCATTGTTCCCGATTCTCTCATACAACCTCGAAGGCGGCGAACCGGCCACACTGTATGACCTTGCTCGCTACGACATCAAGCCGCTGATCTCGCGCGTGCCGGGAGTGGGGCGGGTCGATGTGCAGGGATCAGATGTACGGGAAATCGAAGTCATCGCTGACCCCGCCCGGCTCGCCGCGCATGGCCTGACCTACGCCGATCTCGCGGACGGCATCCGCCGAGCGATCACCGTCCAAGCGGTTGGGCGGGTGGCGCAGGATTATCGCCAGTATCTCATCGTCACCGATCAGGAAGCGCACGCAACCGAGGATATCGGCAACGTGGTGGTGCACGGCGGTCTTCACGTCCGCGATCTCGCGACGGTACAAGTCGGCACGGAAGACCATGTGCGCATCATCGCGGGCGACGGCCGGCCGGCGGCGCTCATCAATATCACGCGCCAGCTGGGGGGCAACTCGCTCGCGATTGCCGACAGCATCTCGCGAATCATGGCTACCGTCGCCCCGACGTTGCCGCCCGGTGTGCACGTCAAACCGGTGTACGACCAAGCACAGCTCGTCCGCGAAGCGGTGAGCTCAGTGCGCGATGCGATGCTCATCGGCGCGGCGCTCGCCGTCCTGGTGCTGCTCGTGTTCCTGCGGCATGGCCGGATCACGGCGATCAGCGCGACCTCGATTCCGCTGACGCTGGCAATCACGGTGTTCGTGATGCGGCTGCTGGGGCAGACGTTCAACTTGATGACGCTGGGCGCGATGGCGATCGCGATCGGGCTCGTCATCGACGACGCGGTCGTGATCACGGAGAACATCGCGCGCCACTTGCGGCTGACGAGCGACCGCACGCGGGCGATTCGGGATGCGGTCCAGGAGCTCATCTGGCCCGTCACGACCTCCACACTGACGACGGTCGTGGTCTTTCTGCCGCTCGGGCTGCTGCAGGGCGTGGTGGGTCAGTTCTTTGCGGCCCTGGCAACGACGCTGACCGTAGCTGTGCTGGTGTCCCTCGTTCTCGCGCTGACGATCATCCCCCTGCTCGCCGAGCAATTCGTCACGGCGCATGAGGTAGAGCCGACACCGCGCGGTCCGCTCGCCCGGGCGCAGGCGACGATGGATTCGTTGGGCCCGCGGTACGAAAGCGCCCTTACTTCTGTATTGCGTCATACGCGACGCATTGTGGTCGCGGCGCTCGCGCTTGTCATCGTCGGCTGGGGGCTCTGGCAGCTCGTCCAGACCGGCTTCCTGCCGGAGATGGACGAGGGCGCCTTCGTGCTCGACTACTTCACGCCGGGTGGGACGGCGCTCAATGAAACCGACCGAGAAGTCGGCATCGCCGAGCGCATCCTCGCCACGACGCCCGAAATCGAGGGCACCTCACGGCGCACCGGCGCAGAGCTGGGGTTGTTTGCGACGGCGCAGAATACCGGCGACATCGTCGCGCGGCTCAAGGCGCCCGGCCGGCGATCGCGAGACATCTTCGAGGTGATCGACGAGGTGCGCGACAAGGTCACGGCGGCGGTGCCGCGCCTCCACATCGAGTTCGTCCAGATTCTGTCGGACGTGATCAACGACCTGGCCGGGGCCGCCAAGCCGGTCGAGATCAAACTGTTCGGCGAGCGGCTGGACTCCCTCGAGGCCTACGCGCGACGCCTGGAGCCTGCGCTCGACAGCGTCGCAGGGCTCGAGGACCTGTACAACGGCGTCAGCGAGCCCTCACCCGAGCTCTTGATGCGGGTGAACCAGGCCGAAGCGGGCCGGGTCGGGCTCACGCCGCAGGATATCGGCGATGTCGTCAGCGCCGCGTTGTTGGGCACGAGCGCCGGAGAAGTCCGGAGCGAAGACCGGCCAGTGGCGGTGCGCGTGCGGGCGCCCGATTCCATCCGATTCGACCCGCTGCGGCTGCGCGCCTTGCCGATCGCCGGCGGGACGCCGCTGGGCTCACTGGCGTCGTTCAGCACGGCCGAGTCACGCATGAGTCTCGAGCGCGAGAATCAACAGCAGATGATCGCGATCACGGCCGAAATCAGTGGGCGCTCGCTCGGCGGCGTCATGGGTGACGTCAGGCGCGTCCTCGCGGCGCAGCCTCCGCCGCCCGGGATTCGCCTTGCCGTCGGGGGCCAGTACGAGAGCCAGCAGGACGCCTTTCGGGCGCTGCTGCTCGTCCTGTTCCTCGCGGCGGTAAGCGTGTGTGCGGTGATGGTCGTGCAGTTCGAGTCGTTCGTCGAGCCGCTCGTCGTGCTGCTGGTGGCGCCGGTGTCGTTCGTAGGCGCGCTGGTGCTGCTGCTCATTACGGGCACCGCGCTGAACGTCGCGTCGTTCATGGGGCTGATTCTCCTGGTGGGACTCATCGTCAAGAACGGCATCATCCTGCTCGACTTCACGCGGTTGCGCATGCGCGATGAGGGCGTGACGCTCGATGTGGCCATACGCGAAGCGGGACGCGTGCGGCTCCGTCCCATCCTGATGACGACGCTGTGCACGCTGTTCGGCTTGCTGCCGCTGGCGCTCGGCATCGGCGCGGGGAGCGAGCTGCAGCGCCCGCTGGCGCTGGCGGTCATCGGCGGATTAGTCCTCTCCACGCCGATCACGCTGTTCGCCGTGCCCACGCTGCTGGTCGCGATTCGGGGAGCGGCCTACCGGCTTCGGTGACCGGTCTGGGAATCGTGTGGTCTCAAGAATCGACACTCACACTTTCTCAGGAGCCCAACCTATGCGCCTGTTCACTATCCTGACCGCCGTCGCGGCGTTGTGCGCCGCTGGCAGTCTCGCGGCTCAGGAGCGAAACGTTCCCGACAGTCTCGCTGGCAAAGCAAAGATCAGTGAGGACTCGGCCCGAGCCGTCGCGCTGAAGCGCGTCCCCGGTACGGTGGAGGCCGTTGCGCTCGCCAAAAGCGGCAAGACGCGTCTCGTCTACACCTTCAAGGTGCAGCGCGCCGGCCGGACAGGATTGACCGATGTGCTCGTCAATGCCAACACCGCCAAGGTTATCGCAGTGCGGCGTGAGAGCACTAAAGCGCGCTCAACAGCTCACCGTTCGTCTTAGCGCGCTTCATCTGCTGCAGTAGCGATTGCATGGCTTGCTCCGGCGGGAGGTCCACCAAGGCCCGCCGGAGCTTTTGTTTCGCCTCGACCGTCTTGGCATCCGCGAGCAGCTCTTCGCGGCGTGTGCCGCTTGCCGCGATGTCCACCGCCGGATAGATGCGCCGGTCCGCCAGCGCACGCGTGAGCCGCAGCTCGGCGTTGCCGGTGCCCTTGAACTCCTCGAAGATGATGTCGTCCATCTTGCTCTCGGTTTCGACGAGGGCGGTGGCGATCACGGTAAGCGAGCCGCCCCCATCCTTCGGGGGCACGGCGCGCGCCGCGCCGAACAGCCCTTTGGGCTTCGCGAGCGCATTGGCGTCGAGCCCTCCCGACATCGTCCGGCCGGTCCCCCGCCCCGTTGTGTTGTGCGAGCGCGCGAGGCGGGTGATGGAGTCGAGCACGATGACGACGTCGCGTCCCAACTCCACTTGCCGGCGGGCGTGCTCGAACACCATGTCGGCGGCGGCCACGTGCCGCTCATGCGGAAGGTCGAAGCTCGACGCGATCACTTCCCCGCGCCCCCAGTCGATCATCTCGCTGACTTCCTCCGGGCGCTCGTCGACGAGCAGGATCAGCAGGATTGCCTTGGGATGATTCTCGGCTACGGACTCGGCGATCGCCTGGAGCATCATGGTCTTGCCGGCCTTGGGCGGCGAGACGATGAGCGCCCGCTGGCCGAAGCCGAAGGGGCAGATGAGATCCACGACGCGCTGCGTCTCCGCGGTGCGGGGACTCGATGCGTTGGCCGTCTCGAGGGTGAGCGGACGGTTTGGATGGACAGCGCCCAGATTCGCGAAATCGGGCCGCCCGTCGAGCTGGCCAGCCGGCTCACCGTTCACCATCGTCACCCGCCCATTGTCGAGGACGATCAGGTCCCCGCGGCGCAGGCCGGGCAGGCGAACGGGCGGATCGCCTTTCGCCGGGAGATAACTGTTGGCGGCGAGCCGGAGCGCGCCGCCTTTCTGCGAAGGGTCAAACCAGCCGGTGATTGGTGGCATGCGGGTTGGTTGAAGGAAAGATAGGGCTATCGGCCGTCAGCCGTCAGCCGTCTGTTGGCCGATGGCTGATGGCCGATGGCTATATTTACCGCCGCATGCGACAGGATCACATCCGCAATTTCTGCATCGTGGCCCATATCGATCATGGGAAATCGACCCTCGCCGATCGGCTCATCGAGCTGACGGGGACGCTGGACAAGCGCCTGATGCGCGAGCAGGTGCTCGACACGATGGACCTGGAGCGCGAGCGCGGCATCACGATCAAGCTGAATGCGGTGCGGATGAGCTATCACGCGAAAAGTGGTCAGTTGTACGAGCTCAACCTCATCGATACGCCGGGACACGTCGATTTCACGTACGAGGTGTCGCGGTCACTGGTTGCCTGTGAAGGCGCCATTCTGGTCGTGGATGCATCGCAGGGGATTCAGGCCCAAACCCTGTCCAACCTGCTGCTTGCGATGGATGCCGGGCTGGAAATCATACCCGTGCTGAACAAAATCGATCTCCCCGGCGCAGAGCCGGACAAGCGGGCCCATGAGATCCACGACCTGATCGGCACCAAGCCCGAGGAGATCCTGCGGATTTCAGCAAAAGAAGGCCGAGGCGTCCCCGAGCTGCTCGAGGCGGTGGTTGCCCGGGTCCCGCCGCCCAGGGGCAATCACGAAGCCCCGCTGCGCGCTCTGATTTTTGATTCCTACTACGATCGGTACCGCGGCGCGATCCCCTCGATTCGCGTCGTGGACGGCGTACTCAAGCCGGGAATGAAGGTGGCGTTCGGCGCCCACCGGGACGATGTCTACGACGTGGACGAAGTCGGCTACCTCCAGCTGGGCCACAAGCCGGCAGAGCAGCTCGAGGCGGGCGAAGTCGGCTACGTCGTCGCGAACGTGCGCGGGGTGCAGGAGACGCGGCCCGGGGACACCATTCTCGACGCCGAGCATCGCGACGTGGAGCTGCTGCCCGGCTACCGTGACATCCAGTCGATGGTGTTCGCAGGACTCTACCCCACCAACGCGGAGCAGTACGAGGAGCTGCGCGACGCGCTCGCCAAGCTGCAGTTGAACGACGCCTCGCTGCACTACGAGCCCGAGACCTCGGTCGCGCTGGGGTTCGGCTTCCGGTGCGGCTTCCTCGGCCTGCTGCACATGGAGATCGTGCGCGAGCGGCTGGAGCGCGAGTTCGACCTCGACCTGATCAGCACGGTCCCCAACGTCGAGTATCACGTGTACAAGACCGATGCCAGCATGGAGCTGGTGGAGAATCCGAGCCTGTTACCGCATGGGTCAGAAGTCGATCGCATCGAAGAGCCGTATGTGAAGGCCCGGATTTTCGCGCCGTCCGACTACATCGGCGGCATCATGAACCTGGGACAGGAGCGGCGCGGCGTGTATGGCGGCATGCAGTATCTCGATCCGACGCGCGTCGAGTTCGACTGGGAGTTCCCGCTGGCCGAGATCATCCTCGACTTTTACGACAAATTGAAGACCATCTCCCGGGGCTACGCCTCGCTCGACTACGAGTTTCTGGCCTATCGGCCGGGCGACCTGGTGAAGCTCGACATGCTGCTCAATGGCGAGGCGGTGGACGCGTTCAGCGTCATCATCCACAAGGACAAGGCCTACGAATGGGGCCGCAAGATCGCGGAGAAGCTGAAGGAGCTGATTCCGCGCCAGTTGTTCGAGGTGGTGATCCAAGCGGCGATCGGAACCAAAGTGATCGCGCGGGAGTCGATCCGGCCGCTCCGCAAGAACGTCACCGCGAAGTGTTACGGCGGCGACGTGACACGCAAGCGGAAGCTGCTCGAAAAGCAGAAAGAGGGAAAGAAGCGGATGAAGCAGGTCGGGACGGTGGAGATACCGCAGGAGGCATTCCTCGCAGTGCTCCAAGTCGAATAGGAGACTCTATGCGCAACGTGCTCGTCGCAACGCTAGCCGGCCTCAGTGTTCTCGCGCCCCCCGCGGCTGCCCAAGCCTCGCGTGCAGCCCCATTCACGCTGGCGCAGGTGCGGTCCTACCCATTCCCCACCGAGCTGACCGCGGCCGCCACTGGCGCCCGCGTCGCCTGGGCGTTCAACGAGCAGGGCCGGCGCAACATCTTCGTCGCCGAGGGTCCGGCGTTCTCCGCGCGAGCGCTCACGCATTACGACCGCGATGACGGGCAGGAGCTGAGCAGCGTCGCGGTGTCGGCGAACGGTCAGTGGATCGTGTATGTGCGCGGCGGTGATCACGGCTCGAACTGGGACGATGGGCTTCCGGTGAACGTCGGCTCGAACCCTACGGCGCCGAAAGTGCAGATCTTCAGCGTCGCCTTCAACGGCGGCGACCCGAAGGCGATCGGCGACGGCGATGAGCCGGTGGTGTCGCCGCGCGGCGATGTCGTCGCCTTCGTCAAAGGCGGCCAGATCTGGACCGCGCCGATCGACGGCTCCGCGGCGGCCAAGCAGCTGTTCGCCGTGCGCGGCGAGGTCGGCGAGCAGCGCTGGTCGCCGGACGGCTCGCGGCTCGCGTTCGTCGCGTACCGCGGCGATCACTCTCTGATCGGCGTGTATACGAACGACACGACGGCGATCACCTGGCTTGCGCCGGCGTTCGCCCGTGACCGCTCGCCGCGGTGGTCTCCCGACGGGCGCCGCATCGCCTTCGTGCGGCTGCCCGGCACCGGGGGCGCGCCGGACTCGCTGCTGCCACCGCAGCCCAATCCCTGGGAGATCTGGACGGCCGACGTAATGACGGGAGCAGCTCAGCGATTGTGGAAATCGTCCGACAGGCTCACCGGCTCCGTACCAACGACCGATGGTGGCACGAACCTCGCCTGGGCCGCCTCCGACCGCATCGTCTTCCTTTCCTATCAAGATGGCTGGCCGCATCTCTACTCGATTCCAGCATCCGGGGGCACGGCCCTGCTCCTCACACCTGGCCGCTACATGGCCGAGCACATCACGCTCAGCGGCGACGGTCGCTGGCTCGTGTTTGCGGGCAACATGGGAGATTCGCTCGATGTCGACCGCCGCCATGTCGTGCGCGTGCCGGTGGACCGCGCCGCGCCGGAAGTCATGACGCCGGGCAGTGGATTGGAATGGAGTCCCGCCATTACCGGCGATGGCGCCACACTCGTTTGCATCAGCGCTACGCCACAGCGGCCGCCGCTGCCGGCGACAATGGCGTTCGCGTCGCCTCGCGGCGCCGTGCGCACGATCGCCGCGGACCAAGTCCCTGCGGACTTCCCGGCCGGCCTCGTCACTCCACGCCAGGTCGTATTCCGGTCCGCCGATGGGCTGACCATTCACGGTCAATTGTTCGAGGCGCCGGGAGGTGGGGGTGGGAGTGGAAGCCGGAAGCCCGCGATCGTGTTCGTACACGGTGGTCCGCCGCGACAGATGCTGCTGGGATGGCACTACTCGGACTATTACTCCAACGCCTACGCGCTCAATCAGTATCTGGCGAGCCGCGGATTTATCGTGCTGTCGGTGAATTACCGGCTTGGGATCGGCTACGGATACGATTTCCATCAGCCCCCCAACTCGGGCGCGCGCGGCGCAGCCGAGTATCGCGATGTGCAGGCGGGCGCCGCCTATCTGCGGTCGCTCCCCCGCGTCGATGCGAGCCACATCGGGATCTATGGGGGCTCGTACGGAGGCTACCTGACCGCGCTGGCGCTGGCACGAAACTCGGATCTGTTTGCGGCGGGCGTCGATATTCACGGCGTGCACGATTGGTCCGCCTATTTCCGCGCATCCGACCGGCAGCGCTACGAGCAGGCTCCCGACGTCGATACGGCGTTCGCCACCGCGTGGCACTCGTCGCCCGTGTCGTCAATCGCCGGCTGGAAGTCGCCGGTACTGGTGATCCACGGTGACGACGACCGCAACGTCCGGTTCTCGCAGAGCACCGACCTCGTCCGCCGTCTTGCTGCAGCGGGCGTCCGGTTCGAGACCCTCGTCATTCCGGACGACACGCATCATTTCCTGCGGTATGCGAACATCGTGAAGGTGGACGGAGCGGCGGCGGAGTTTCTGGAGCGGCAGCTATTGCAGGCTAGTGGAGCCCAGCCACGGGCCACCGGCCGACAGTAGGAGTGTTACCTTGTGTCCGACATGAGACGCCGCGCGATTGCCGCTAGACTGCTGATAGTGGCGGCCGGGACGGGCTGCCGGGCGATGATCAACTATCCCAGCCCGGTGGCGCCCCGCTATGCCGCCGCTCTCCCGGTGCAACCCGTCGCGTTCAGCGCGCCAGCGTCGCTGCCGCCGTTGCGGGTAGTCTCGCTCAACCTCAAGTACGCGCAGCAGGTCGAGCGCGCGATCTACGCCTTCCAGTCGTACGCGCCGCTGCGCGGCGCCGACGTCATCATGCTGCAGGAAATGGATGCGCCCGCGACGCAGCGGATCGCGGCCGCGATGGGGATGGCGTACGTCTATTATCCCGCAGGCGTCCATCCCCGCACGCACCGGGATTTCGGCAACGCCATTCTCTCGCGCTGGCCCATCACCGCGGATCAGAAACTCTTGCTCCCACACCTCGGGCGGCTGCGGCACGGCCAGCGCATCGCGACGGTCGCCACCATTCAGGTGGGCACGCAGACCGTGCGGCTCTACTGCCTGCATCTCGGGACGCCCTCCGACGTCGGGTGGGCGAAGCGCCGCGACCAGGTGCGCGTCATCCTCGAGGACGCGGCGATGTACCCGCGTGTGATCATCGCGGGCGATATGAACAGTCACGGTATCGGGAAGGAGTTTCGCGCGGCGGGATTCCTCTGGCCGACCGAGCACGAGCCCTTCACGACCGCGATCTTCAAGTGGGATCACATCTTCTTGAAGGGCTTCGGCTATCCGTCACGAGCAGGCGCAGGAGTGGCGCGCGACACGCTGGGGCTGAGCGACCACTTCCCCGTGTGGGCGGTCGCCACGCCTCTTGCCCTCGCCGTAGGCGTGGGCACCAAATGAGGCTTTTGCGGTAACGGAACCCGGGAGATCTCGCCGCAGTATTCTGGTCTTCGCCTGCCTCGCCGTGCTCTGGCTGACGTTCCCCTTCCTCAGTCCTGCTCAAGACTCGATCGCCGTGGTGGACCGCGGGATCCGCCGCCGCGGGTGTGGTCCGTCCTCGAGTTTCCCTTCAAAGTGCTTCAGGCTCCGCTCGTCGTGGTGGGCGGATTGGTGGGTTGGTTCGCCGATCGCGCCGAACGCGGCCGCTGGGTTTCGACGGCGCAGCGCGTCCAGGGGTCCGTCGCCAAGCGCGGCGTGCGTCCCTCCGTCGGCGGCCAAGGGTCCAATTCGGGGATGGGGCCGACCGCCACAATGGGTTGGTGGCCGCGTGGCGCGAGCCAACGGTTCGCGCTGTTCCAAGGCGGGGTCACACAGCGGGGCTACTGGCTGGCCCAGCTCCGAGCGGGCGCGGGCGCCGGCGAAGCGTCGCTTCGTGCCGAAGAGCGACCGCGGGACGTGTTTTTCGGAATTGGCAACGGCACACGTGAGGACGACTGGACGGACTACCGCCTGCATCGGATCAGTGCCGGCGCGCGGCTGACGACGCGGCCCGCTGGTTCGGTCCGCGTGCGCGCGGCATTCGAATGGTCGCGAACCTCCACGTCGGCCGGCACCGACGCGTCGCATCCCAACATCGATTCGGCACTGTCCGCGGCCGCGCGCCCAGGTTTCGGGATAACCTATCAGGCAGTCACGGTGTCGAGCGGCGTGGAGTACCGCGCGGGGGCGCCGCACGCGATCGAACGACGCGGCAGCTGGCTCGCGGCGGAGTACCGCTGGACGGCCAGCCGCACCAGCGGAGTGGCTGACTTCGGCGTGTGGCGCGCCGGTGCCGGTTTCGAGCTGCCCTTCGATCATCACCGCCGAAGCGTCGTGCTCGCGCTGTCACTCGAGTCACTGCGTCCCACATCGTCGGGCCTCGTGCCGTTCTACATGCTCCCCGCGCTGGGCGGCGCACGAACGCTGCCCTCATTTCGATCGGACCGCTTTCGCGACCGCGATGCCCTCCTTGGGGTTCTCGAGTATCGCTACCGCGTGTGGAGTGAACCCGACGACCGGGTGTGGGTGGACGCGGTGCTGTTCACGAACGCCGGCATCGTCGCGCCGCGCGTGTTCGACGCCGTGGCGACGGCGCGCGTGCACGAAAGCACCGGGCTCGCGATCGCCGTCGTGGGGCATGGGGCCTCGGTCGGGCGGATCGCGGTATCGAAGGGCGCCGACGGGATCGGGGTCACGTTCGCGATGGGCCGCGGGTTCTGAGCATGCGACTGTGGGTGTGCGGGCTCGGCCTGCTGATGGCGTGCGGAGGAAGTCATCGCGTGATCATCGCGCGCCGGTCCGCCGCGACGGACGCGCCGGCGCCAGCACCGCTCCCGCCGGTGCGCGCCGCCGACTCCGGCCGGGCAGGCGAGCTCGTGCGGCACGGCCTGGTCGGACCGCTGCAATCGCTTTTCAACTCCCCCGGGGTTGCCCGTCGCCTGGCGGGCCGACGCGCCGAAGCCTACAACGTGACGTCGGCCGATGAGGTCGCGGACGAGGGATGGTTCGTGTCCCGCGCGGACGACCGCAGCGCGTGGCGTGCCTGGGAGGCGACACCCGATACCGGCACGCCGTGGTCCGTCGTCAGCTGGCACCGCACGAGCGCGCTCCCCGTGGTGACGATCAGGGATGGCGCCGGCCGGGAATATTGGCTCAGCTTCGATGCGCCGGAATTCCCGGAGCTCGCCACCACGGCTGAAATCGTCACGGCACGGCTGTACCGTGCCGCGGGGTATCACGTGCCGACCGTGGCGTTGCTGCGCTTCAACGTTGACCGGCAGCTCGCCGCATCGCCCGATTCGCTCCGGCGCGCCCTGGACGCCTTGCCGCGCGACGCGGCCGGCAGACTGCGGGCCGTCGCGCATTACGTGACGGGGCAAGTGCTGGGTGCGTTCAGCTTCTCGGGCCATCGCGCCGACGATCCTGCCGACACGATTCCGCATGAGCAGCGCCGAGAGCTCCGCGGCTTATACGTGGTGGCGGCGTGGCTCAACCACACGGGGTTGTTTCGGGGCACAACGCTCGACGTCGGCATCGAAGGCGGCACGCCCGCGGTCCGCCACTACCTCCT
>WNFK01211052.1_pt3 | contig 32557 bp, 30 predicted proteins | sample 5400281 | NCBI WGS metagenome assembly WNFK01 (sample SAMN13153350, study PRJNA577476) | soil metagenome | isolation source: 20 cm soil on Douglas fir-dominated hillslope | place: USA:California | collected 2013-09-17
GCGGTGGGCTGCGCGCCCACCAGCATCACGCGGTCCGGATTGCGCTCGACCGCGCCGGCCACCTCCTGGACGTGAGCCATGAAGGTAGCCTCGCCCAGGATGAAGTGATCGGAGGGGAACACCACGATGGTCGCGGCCGGATCCCGCCACGCGATCCACTGCGCGGCGTACAGGATGGCCGCCGCGGTCCCGCGGTCCTCCGGCTGGACCAGGAGATAGGGCGGCTGGTCGACCCCGGTAAACTCTTCCGCGAGATAGGCGACGTGCCGGCGCACCGAGACGACGACCGTGCGATCCCGCGAGATCCCGAGGGCGGCCCGGTCGAGCGTCTGCTGTAGCAGGCTGCGCGGCCCGAGCAGCTTCACGTATTGCTTCGGCCGCTCCTCGCCGAGCATCCGATGCACGAGGGATCGCAAACGCACTCCCTCCCCGCCGGCGAGCACGACGGCCCACGGCCCCCGCGGGTTCGCCATCGGCTACGCGTTGACCCGGCGCTTGCCCCAGCGCTTCCCTTCCCGGGGCAACTCGCTGACGAGGCGCTGGGCCACGATCGCGGGGTCTTCGAGCCGATTCGGACGGCGGCGCGCGGCGAGCTCCTTCCGCCGCCGGACGACGTGCATCGCGGGAACTGCGGTCAAGGCGATGAGCGCCACCAGCGGCGAGAGGAAGAACGCCAGCACGAACCAGGCGACGGGCTCGCGGCCCTTTTCCCAGGCGACCCAGGCGGTCACGGACGCCCCCCCGACCCAGGCCGCGAACCCGAACAGCGTGAGGAGAAATCCCAATCTCACGAAGTCGCCCACCAGCTCGTTCATGGTCCTAACGTCCGACACCCAGCAGGAAGAGGATGAGGATGAGGCTCAGCGGCACGCCGAGGAGCCAGAGAAGAATGAGTGGCATTACCAGCCTCCTGCCGCGGCCCGGTCGCGCCGCGTCCGATAGTGTGTGAAGGTCATGGGCTCACCGGAGCCCATCCAGCCGCCCACGACGGCACCCATCAACCCGAGCAGCAGGGCGGTCACCGCGGCCATCGCCGCGTTGCGGGCCGCCATCGCGGCGGCCGGATCCTGCGCGGCCGCGAAGGCCTGGGCCGCCGTTGCCGGGGGCAACCCGGCGAGCCCGCCGTACCAGCCGCCGAAGTAGGACACCGCGCCCATGGACGCGAGCACCACCAGGAGCGGCACCGCGACGAGCCAGGCGATCGCGCCGTGCAGCATCGCGGTCTCGGAGCGGCGCGCCCCCGCCACCTTGGCCGCCACCCAGCCGCCCAGAGCAAAGGCGAGGAACGACCCGAAGACGCTGAACGCCAGCGCCAGGAAACCCACCTCGCGCCAGGTGCCGAAGGGCTGCCCGACGCGATGCGCGCCCACCGCGATGGCCACGAGCCCGAAGATGAGGGCCAGCGCGATTGCCGCCAGCGTTCCGGTCCACACCGCGCTCCACGACAGCGGCCACGCGAAGAAGGTTTCGCGCTCCCCGCCGTAGCTGACCGTGGTGATCTCTTCCACTCTGACTTGCTCCCCCGCCATTGCCATCTCTCTGTTTCCTCCGGACGACGAAGAGAGCAACTTCTGTGCCCGGGCCCGCGCCCCGCCAACCCGCGGCCGCACGCGCACACCGCGACGGGTCTGCGAAGATATCGGAACGGTTTACCCGGTAAGAACGGAGCGAACCCTCGGAAGGATCTCGCGCTGGTAGAAACGCATGAACCCCGCCTGATCGGGCCCGACCTGGTGAAGACAGACGTGGTTGTAGCCGGCCTCGACGTACTTCCGGATCCCGGCCAGGTATCGCTCCGGATCGGCGCCGCAGACCACCGACTCGGCGACCGCGTCCTCGGTGACCAGCTCGGCCACCGCCTCGAAGTGGGCGGGGAGCGGCAGCTCCCACGAGAGGCTGCTTTCCATTGCCGCGGTGGGCCAAAACTCCCGCGCGGTGCGTCGCGCCGCCGACTCGCTCCGGGCCCAGCACACCGTCAGCTCGGCGTACCGCGGCTTGCCGGCGCCGCCGGCGCGGCGGAAACGGTTGATGGATTCTGCGGCTGGCTCGGTCCCGATCATTCCGTCGGCCACCCGGCCCGCCAGGTCGGCGCTCCGCGGTCCCCCGACCGCCAGCAGCAGCCGCGGGGGCGTGTCGGGCCGCGAGTAAAGCCGCGCGTTCTCGACCGTGAAGTGCCGGCCTTGGTGGCTCACGTTGTCGCCGGTCCACAGCAGCCGGATCACCTGCACCGCTTCGAGCAGCCGCTCCTGTCGCACCTCGGTCTCGGGCCAGCCCTGCCCGAGGATGTGCTCGTTGAGATTCTCGCCGGTACCCAGACCCAGGAAGAACCGCCCGTCCATGAGCAGCGCGCACGTGGCCGCGGCCTGGGCCACGAGCGCGGGATGGATCCGCACCGTGGGACAGGTGACCGCGGTGCCCAGCTCGAGGCGCCGGGTGGCCTGCGCGATGCCGCCGATCACGCTCCAGACGAACGGGCTCTGTCCCTGCCGATCGGTCCACGGGTGAAAGTGGTCGGAGATCAGGGCAAACGAGAAGCCACGCTCCTCGGCCATGGCGGCGAGACGGACCAGCTCCCGCGGACCCCGCTCCTCGCTGGACAGCTTGTAGCCGAGCCGCACGGCTCTCATCCGGGGGCGCTTGCCGTGGCGAGCGCGCCCCTTCATGCGCGTCTCCCCCCGGGCAGCAGGCTCGCGATCAGCGGCGCGAACGCGGAGGCCTCGACCGGCTTGGCCACGTGGCTGTCGTAGCCCGCATGGAGCGTGCGGCGCCGATCCTCGGCCGCCGCGTAGCCGGTGAGCGCGATGGCCGGGATGTGCCGGCCCCGCGCCGCCTCGAGCCGGCGCACCCGGCGGATCAGGTCGTAGCCGTCCTCGCCGGGCATGCCGATGTCGCTGACCAGCACGTCCGGCCACCGCGCCTCGATGGCGGCCACCGCGTCGGCCACCGACGGGGCGGTGGTCACCCGAGCGCCCTCGAACCCGAGCGCCACCTTGAGTACCTCCCGCGTCTCCGCGTCGTCGTCCACGACCAGCACGTCCACGTTCTCGAGCGGGCGGGTCCGGGCCCGATCGGGTTGCTCCGCTCGCCCGCGCGGCGGCGGCACCGGGCCCGGCCGGAGCGACGGCGACGCCACGAGGGGCAGGGTCGCGGTGAAGGTCGCGCCGTGCCCCTCGCCCGGACTGGCCGCCCGGATGGTCCCACCGTGCAGCTCCACGATCTGCCGGGCGATCGAGAGCCCGAGGCCGAGGCCGCCGTGTGAGCGCATGGTGCCGCTCTCCCCCTGGCGGAAGCGGTCGAAGACGCGCGGGAGCAGTCCGGGGGCCATACCGCGGCCGCTGTCGCTCACGGTCAGCTCGGCCTCCGGGCCCACCCGGCGCAGGCCCACCGCGACCCGGCCCCCCGCCGGCGTGAACCGCACCGCGTTCGAGAGCAGGTTCCACACCACCTGCTGCAGCCGCGTCGCGTCGCCGAGCACCGGGCCGGCCTTCGCGTCGAGCTCGGTGGTCAGCGTGATCGCCTTGTTCTCCGCGGCCGGGCGTACCGTCTCGATCGCCTCCGTGATGACCCGCACCAGATCCATCCGCTCGATCGCAAGACGGAGGCGGCCCGAGACGATGCGGGAGACGTCGAGCAGATCCTCGATGAGGCGCGCCTGCAGGATCGCGTTGCGGTCGATGGTGTCCACCGCGCGGGCGATCGTCTGGGCGTCCCGGGGACCGTTGCGCAGGACGCCCGCCCAGAGGCGGAGCGTGTTGAGCGGCGTGCGCAGCTCGTGCGAGATCACTGCCAGGAACTCGTCCTTCGCCTGGCTCGCCGCCTCCGCCTCCTGCCGGGCCTTCCGCTCGCTCGCGAGCAGCTCGCCCCGCTCGAGGTGGCCGGCCCGCGCCGCCTCCTCGGCCGCATGGCGGCCGGTGGCGTCGAAGGCCACGATCGCGATGGACCGCGGCTCGCCCGCCTCGCGCACCAGCGACAGGCTCACGTCCACCCAGCGGAGGGATCCGTCCGCGCGGGCGTAGCGCGTCTCGACCGCGGCCTCGGGCGCGTCCACCGTGAGACCGCGCAGCGCGGCGACCGCGCGGTCTCGGTCGCGGACGTGGACGGTGTCGGCGAACGAGCCATCCGTCTTCTCGTCCGGGCCGCGGCCCACCAGCTCGCGATAGCGCCGGTTGACGAGCACGAAGCGGCCCTCGAGATCGGTCTGGGCGAGGCCCGCGGTGGGCTGGTTCACGAGGGCGGACAGCCGGCCCTCGTAGTCGCGCGCCGCGCGCTCGGCCCGCTCGCGCGCGTGCCCGGCCGCCTCGAGGTCGCGCCCGAGATCGCCCGCCGCCGCCGCGAGCCCGGTCAGCGACCGGATGATGGCGCGGCCCGCCAGCATCGCCACCCCCAACCCCAGCAGGAGCGTCACGGCGCCGAGCGCGCCGAGCGCCCGCATCCAGGGACGGCCGAGCGCCCCCGGCCCGAGGAGGACGACGGTCAGCCACACCGAGAACGCGATGACCGGCACCACGCACACCAGGACGAGCCCCACGAGGTAGGCGCGGAGCGACAGGAACGCCCGGGGCCGATCGCGAACGGTCACCGGGCCGCCCATGCCGGACTCGTGGTCACCGCGCCCGCCTCCGCGTCGTGGTACGCGCGGAAGTGAGGATAGAGGTCGACCGGGTGCGCGAGCGGCCCGGCGGGCAGCGGCGCGGACGGCGGGTGCAGGATGAAGGTGTGCAGCTCCTCCTCGGACGGCCCCGCGTGGGCTCCCAGCTCGTCGATGAAGCTCACGTCCCCGCCGGGCGCGCCCGTGCCGTAGAGCACGATGTCGCCCGCGCTCGACATCGCCATCAGATCGCGCAGCCCCGCCACCACCACCGCGCGATCGAGCCGCCGCGCGAACGGATCGCGCACGGCCGGATCGGGGCGGCGGCCGAGCGGGATGCGGTGGCCGCGGTACCAGCAGAGCGGGCCGTTCGCGCCCCGCGCGAGCACGAGGCCGATGCCGGGGTGGCGCGAGAGACGCGCGAGCACACCGGGGTGGCGCGACTCGATCTCGGGCGCCGAGAGGGGCTCGCGGCGGTCCGTGAAGTAGACGAAGGCGTTGGGACCGGCCGCGATCACCTTGACCTGGGCACCGCCCAGCCCGAAGTCGTCGCGGAGCACCCGGTCGATCGACAGGCCCCGGGTGAGGCGGCGGAAGGGCCGGGTCGGGGCCTGCCCGTGGTCCGAGAGGATGTAGAGGTCGTACCCCATCTCGGGGAGGCGGCGGAGGACGCGCGCGAGCTGCTGGATCGAGCGGTCCACCCGGCGCAGCGCGCGGAAGGCGAGCCGATCGGCGGGCCCGAAGGCGTGCGAGATCACGTCGTAGTCGAGGAAGTTCACGTAGATCGCGGGCACCCCGCGGTAGAGATCGGCGGAGACCGACAGCGTGAAGAGCTGGCGGGCCCAGATGGAGACGCCAATGTCGATCGCGAGCGCCTCGATCGAGCGGCGAAGCTGTGCGCGTCCGGCGGGCACCGCGGCGGTCATCCGCCCCGCCGAGCGCGCGAGCGTGACGAGCGTGAGTCCGACACACTTGAGCGCCACCCAGCCGATCAGGAGCAGCGACAGCGCGGTGCGCCGGAGGCCGGTGCCGGCGCGCGTGAGGCGCCGGAGGCGCGCGTAGGTCCACAGGCTGTCCGGCGCGCCGCCCGTGAAGACGCAGCCGTAGCAGGCCCCGTTCTCGAGGATGCCGGCGCGATCGGCGGCGAGCCGCCGCTCGACCAGGTCGGCGACCCCGCGCTCGGGAAAATGCAGCTCGAGCTCCTCGCGCTTGTCGTAGAAGTGAAAGCCCGGGATGTCCGGCCGCACCCCGTACATGATCGCGGCCTGGAAGGCGGGCGTGGACGAGGGCAGCCCGACCGACAGCTCGCGGCGCTCGAGCTGCCCGGTCGCGAGCAGTCGCCGCGTGTTGCGCATGCCGCCGTCGGCCAGCGCGCGATCGAGGATGCCGCGGGAGAGGCCGTCGATCTGGATGATCAGGAAGCGGCGGCGCGGCTCGATGGCGGCCGGCGCGAGGCGCATCCACCGGCTCCACCGGTCGACCCAGGCCTGCAGGCGCAGGAAGAGCGACTCGACCAGATTACCCACGGGGAGGTTACCCACGGGCGAGCGCCCTCCGGCCCAGGCCGGCCAGCCCGATCAGCACGAGGGCGGCCGCCGCGGCCACTCCCAGCAGCGGCCAGGACGCGGTGCCGCGGGTCGCCGCGTCCACGAAGAGGCCGGCGCCGACCACGAGCACCGCGTTCATCGGCACCATCGCCAGCTCCGACCAGCCGAAGTAGCGCCAGAAGCTGATGCCGGTCAGCCCGAAGCCGTAGTTCACGACCGCGAAGGGCGCGATCGGCACGATGCGCAGCACCGGGATCACCGCCCAATCGTGCTTCTCCACCAGGGCGGAGAGACGCGCGAAGCCCTCGGTGCCCGCGAGCCGCTCGGCCAGCGCGTCGCGCGCGAGGTAGCGGGCGATGAGGAAGCCGAGGGCGGCCGAGATCGCGCTGCCCACCACCATCACCACGAACGCGGGCCCGATCCCGAAGAGAAAGGGCGAGAGCAGCGTGAACGGCATGCCGGGCACGCCGATCAAGGTGGCCGCCACGTACACGAGCACGAAGGCGGCGGGGGCCAGGACGCCGAGCGTTTCCGTCCAGCCCTGCGCGGCCTCCAGGTGCCGCCCCACGTCGATGGCGCGCCCCATCACGACCATGGCGAGCAACAGCGCGCCCGCGGCGGCCAGCGGCCAGATCCGTCGCCGCCCGGCGTCGATACGGCCGGGGGGCGCGACCATCCTCAGCGGAGAGGCGGGGCGCAGCGGAGAGGCGGCCATCGCGAGCGCCCTAGGCCGGTGGCCCGGCGGCCGGCGGCTCGGCCAGCGCGTCCGCGCCGATCGGCCGGCTCGCCGCCTCGTCGATCGCGGCCGTCCAGATCGAGGCGTCCTCCTCGCTCATGCTCCCGTGGGGCAGGAGGCGGGCGTCCTCGTAGCCCCACAGCTGCACGTCCACGAGGTACTGCGCCCGCGAGGTCAGCGGACCCCGGCAGATCCGCCGCGCGGGGGCCTGGCGCATCTCCTGCTCGAGGATCTCGAGGCAGCGCCGCATGAGCGGCTCCGGGATGCGCCGCCGCTCGGACGGGTAGACGAAGCCGAACAGGATCAGGTGGCTGAGCAGCACGCGCCAGTGCTGGCCGAAGCGCCGGGCCAGGCGGCTCCAGTCGATCTGCTCGGCGCGCGCGTGGATGAGGTGCGCGATGTCGGCGCCGTCGTAGATCACGGTCGCGGGCACCGCGTGGCGGAACCAGTCGTCGTCCACCGGGCAGGCCGAGTTGCCCGAGCTCCAGATGACGTCGATGTGGTCGTGCTCGTCGCGCTTGACCTTGCCGAGCCAGTGCGGAAACGTGAGCTCGGTGCGATAGCCGAGGCGCCGCTCGAGATGCGCGAGCGCGCCCGGCGCGTCGCGCGCGAGCATGAACAGGTCGAGATCCTTCACCGAGCGCCCGATGCCGAGGTAGTGCTCGAGCGCGTGGCCGCCTCCCACCAGGAACGGGAACCCGCCCTCGTGCAGCGCCGCGAGCACGCGCCGGTAGAAGCGACGCGTGGCCACCGGCAGGGCCCGGCTCCGGGCGGGCGCGCGACGCGGGGCCGTGGCCGTCGCGGGGGTCATGCGCGGGCTCCCGCCGCCGGCGCTTCCGCGCCGTGGCCGGCCGGCTCGTCACCGAGCGGGATCTCGACCACGCGAAACGGCGGCTGTTCGGGAAACCGCCGGCGCAGCAGCGGCAGGGCAACATTGTAGACCGGCACCCCCGCCGCGGTGGCGCCCTCGAGCTGGCCGCGGTGGGCGTGCCCGTGGAAGACCACGTCGGGCCGGTACCGGTTGATCGGCTCCTCGAGCCGGCTCGACCCGAGGAACGGGTAGATCTCGAACGGCTCGCCGTCCACGGTGGCGCCGATGGGCGCGTAGTGCAGCAGCGCGACGCGGCCCCGCGTGCGCAAGCGGGCCAGCGCGGATTCGAGCTTGAGCGCCTCCTCGACCGCGGCGGCCACGAAGGCCTTCACCGGCCCCTCACCCCACGACTGCAGCGCGCGCGCCCCGAAGCCGCCCGCGAAGCCCTTGGCGCCCGCGAAGCCGACGCCCTGCACCTCCGTCGCGGTCCCGTCCAGCACCGTCACGCCGGCCGCGTCGGCGAGGATCCGTGACACCTCGTCGGCGGCGGTCGACTCGAAGTCGTGGTTGCCAAGCACCGCGACCTTCGGCAGCTTCGTCGCGCCGAGCTCCTTGGCGAGGACGCGGGCCTCGTCCGGCGTGCCGTAGTCGGTGAGGTCTCCACAGAGCACGAGCACGTCCGCGCTCTCGCCGATCTTCGCGAAGAGCGGCTGGAACGCGCCCTCGGAGGTGCGGGTGCAGTGCAGGTCTCCGACGGCCGCCACACGGAGTGAGGTGGTCATGAGGGGGTTGGCTGCAACCCCCATGCCCGTCCCTCCGGGAGCGAAAGGCCGTGAAACCCGCACCCCGGCGGGCGGGGGGCTGCTGGGTCGGAACCTCTTACCCGGTAGTTCCGCCCCGACGGCTCCCACCCGGGTGGGGCGCGACGCGGCCCCGGGCCTGGAGCGCCGATGCCAGGAGCGCGCAGAAGCCCAACAGGAATAACCCGGCGCGAACGGCATGCGTGAACTCCCACTGATCGCGGAGCCGGGTCCAGTTCGCGGGCACCACGGTGGGCGTCCAGGTCGCGAACTGCTGATTCACCGGGTTGACGAGGAGCCAGAACAGCGCGTGCGCCAGCACCAGGCACGCGGCCCCCGTCACCGCCCAGCCGCGCCCGGATGCGGGCGATGTGCGCGACCTTCCGAGCCCGGCGGCCCAGAACACCGCGGCGAGGACCGCGCCGACCTCGATCACCGCGCCCACGCTGCCGAAGTAGCGGTACAGGGTGTGCGTCACCGTCACGTAGAGCGCGGGGTCATAGCCGCGCCGCACCGGCATCTCGAGCACGTGCGCGAATGGTGCCCCGATCGCGAGCGCGGCGAGGACCAGCGCGATGAACATCCAGGCGTTCATGCCGATCGTTCGAGCAATCGCGATGCCAGCCCGGATCGACCCCGATCCGCCTGGCCGCGGGCTTGCACGTCAGACGGCATGCGATGCGGACGCGGGTGGCTCGGGTCGGTCGCGCTCGCCGTCGTCCTGTCCATCGCGTCCGCCCCGGCGGAAGTCCTGGCCGGCACGGTGGCGGTGCGCTTCACGGAGGGCGTCACTCACGGCTTCCTCTCTCTCCGCTCGACCGCCGGGGACTTCCTCGCCGAGGGCGATCTGCTCCAGGCCGTTCGCCCGGAGGGCGTGGACTCGCGCCTCGTGTTCCGCTTCAAGGACGGCTCGCTCTACGACGAGACGGTGGTCTTCGCGCAGGGCAAGGTCTTCACCATGCTGAGCTATCGCCTGGTGCAGCGCGGGCCGACCTTTCCCGAGGAGATGGAGATCTCGGTGGACCGCGAGGGCGACCGGGGCCGCTACAAGGTGAAGTCGCGGCGCGCGGGCGGCGAGGCGGAGACCGCAACCGGCGAGATGGAGCTGCCCCCCGACGTCTACAACGGCATGTTCATCCTGCTGCTGAAGAATCTGCCGAAGGGCGGGGCGGAGACGGTGCACGTACTCGCGTTCTTGCCGAAGCCGACGCTCATCCAGGTCGGACTGGCGCCCGCGGGCGACACGGTGGCGACCGGCGAGCGCCGGGCCCCCGTCACGCACTTCGTGCTCAAGCCGAAGCTCGGGCTGCTCCGCGGCGCGGCGGCCGCGCTCTTCGGCAAGACCCCGCCCGACTATCACTGCTGGATCGCGACCGCCGACCTTCCCGCGTTCGTGGGGATCGACGGCCCGCTCTACACCGGCGGTCCCATCTGGCGGATCGAGACGGTCAGCCCGCGGGCGCCCACGCATCCCGCGGCGCGCCGCTGAGCGGGCCGGCGGCTCAGGAGATCCCGCGCCGCCCGCCCGCCAGCCCCGCCGCGATGTCGATGAGGCGGGCCGGGTCCACCGGCTTCGAGAGGTGCGCGTCGAAGCCGGCGGTGAGCGCGCGGCGGGTGTCCTCCTCGCTCGCGTACGCGGTGAGAGCGATCGCGGGCAGCCGCCGGCCGAGGCCTTCCTCCATCGCCCGCAGGCGGCGCACCAGCACGTAGCCGTCCTCGACCGGCATGCCGATGTCGCTGATGAGGAGATCGGGCCGCGCTTCCCGGATCGCGTCGAGCGCCTGGGCCGCCGAGTCCGCGGTCCGGACCTGCGCGCCGCCGCGCTCGAGCATGAAGCGCATCACCTCGCGGGCGTCCGCCTCGTCGTCCACGATGAGCAGGCGCAGGCCGGTGAGGGTCCGGCCCACCGGACCCTCGGTGGTGACCGCGGCGGGCGCGCGCTCGGCGGTCCGGGTCGCCGCCGCCACCGGCAGGCGCACGATGAAGGTGGCGCCCTGGCCTTCCCCCTCGCTCTGCACCGCCACGCCGCCTCCGTGCAGCTCGACCAGGTGGCGCACGATGGCGAGGCCGAGACCCAGGCCGCCGTAGGCTCGGTTGGTGCTGCTCTCCGCCTGGCGGAAGCGCTCGAAGACGTGGGGCAGGAACTCGCGCTTGATGCCCGCCCCGGTGTCCGCCACCGTGAGCATCACCTCCGAGTTGCGCCCGGCCACCGACACGGTCACCCGCCCGCCCTTCGGGGTGAACTTGATCCCGTTGGAGAGGAGGTTCCAGAGCACCTGCTGCAGCCGGTCCGGATCGCCCATCACCGCGGGGAGATCGGGCTCGATCCGCACCTCGAGCGTCACCGACCGGGCCAGCGCGGCGGGCTCGACCGCCTCCATCGCGGCCCGCACCACCGCGGGCAGGCGGACCGGCCGCGCCTGCAGCCGCAGCTTGCCGGTGACGATGCGCGAGACGTCGAGGAGGTCCTCGATGAGCTGCCCGAGCGTCTTGGTGCTCCGCTCGATGGCGTCCAGCGCGCGCTCCGCGCTCGCCGGATCGAGATTGGGCGACCGCAGCAGGTAGGCCCAGTTCAGCAGCGGCTGGAGCGGGCTGCGCAGCTCGTGGGACAGGGTGGCCAGGAACTCGTCCTTGGTCCGGCTCGCCCCTTCCGCCTCCGCGCGCATCTGGTGCTCGTGGGCCAGCAGCCGCATGTTGTGGATGGCGATGGCCGCGTACTCCGCGAGCTGGAGCAGCACCGCCTCGGTGCGGTCGTCGAAGGGCTTCGGGGTGCGCCGGTGCACGTAGAGCAGCCCCTCGACGCGCCCCTCCACCATGATCGGCACCACCAGGGTGGTCACCACGCCCTCGGCCCGGATGACGTGCGCGTGGTCGTGGGTGATCCGCGGGTCCTCCATGATGTCGTCGCTGCGGAACGGGCGGCCCGCCTCGAGCACGAGCCCACCCGCTCCCCGGCCCGGCTCGATGACGAGCCGCCCCTGGGCGCCGCGGTACTCGCCGGCGCGGTTGCGCATGACGATGGAGCCGCTCTCCGTCTCGCGCAGGGCGACGCTGGTGAGGTCGCACCGGCAGAGCTCCTTGGCCCCGTCCACCACGCGCTGCAGGACGGTGGACACGTCCTGCGCGGTGTTGAGCGTGCGGGCCAGCTCCGCGAGCACCTCCGCCTCGCGCCGTTGCCGGCCCGCCGCGACGAAGAGGATCGCGTTGTCGAGCGCGACCGCGGCCTGCACCGCCAGGCCCTCGAAGCCGGCGACGGCCTCGGGCCCGAGCGGCGCGTCCGCGCGGCGGGCGACCACCAGCACGCCCAGGAGCCGGTCGCGGCTGATCAGGGGCTGCGCCATCGCGTGGCGCACCCCGAGGCCGACCACCGCGGGCAGCGCGTAGGGAGAATCGGGATAGTCGTTCACGAGCAGCCCGCGCCGCTCGCGCGCGCAGGTCGCCACCATCCCGCCTTCCGCCGGGAACGGGGCCTCCGACTCGAGCTCGGCCCGGCTCCACATCCGGGGGTCGAGCGACTGGCTCTCCTCGTCGAAGAGATAGGCGAACCCGGTGCCGTCGAACAGGCGGCCCGCCCGCTCCACGACCAGGTCGAGGAGGCGGTCGAGGTCGAGCTCGGCGCTGAGGTCGCGCTGCACGCGGGACAGCGCCTCGAGCTGCTCGCGGCGCGCGATCTCGAGCGCGAAGAGCCGCGCCTTCTCGAGCGCGATGGCGGCCTGGTTGGCGAAATCCTGGAGCCGTCGGATCTCCTCCGCGCCGAAGGCGCGCCCCGTCACGTCGCCGACCGCGAGCACCCCGGTGACCCGGCCGCCGATCATCAGCGGCACCGCCAGCACCGAGCCGTGCCCGGACTGCTCGACGAGCGCGCGCGTCGCGGGGGCGAGCGTGAGACGGGGATCGGTCAGGATATTGGACGTGGAGACCGGGCGCCCCTGGCTCACCGCAAAGCCGGCGAGCGCCTCGTTCTGTGGGATCCGGGTGCCGCGGGCAAACGGGCTCCCCGAGCCCGAGGTCGCGACCGCCACCAGGCGGTTCGTGGCGGGCTCCAGCTCCCACAGCACGGACAGGGTGCCGCCGAGCAGCGCGCGGATCGCCTCCGCGATGTGCCGGCCCACGCTCGCGGTGTCGAGCGACTGCACGAGGGCCTGGCCGACCTCGGAGAGCGCCGCCGCGTCGCGAAGGGCCGTCCGCTCGCGCGTGAGCGTGGCCGCCTGATCGCGCTCGATCGCGCGCCGCTCGGTGAGATCGCGGAAGACGAGGATCACCCCCACCGTGTGGCCGGCGCGATCGTGGATGGGATCGGCGCCGCCCGCGATGCTGCACTCGTCGCCGCCCCGCCGGGCCAGCAGGACACCCGCGGGGAGCACGGCCACCCGGTTCTCCCGGAGCACGCGCGCGGCCGGGCTCTCGACGGGCGCTCGAGTGTCCTCGTCGAGGATGCCGAAGATCGCCGAGAGCTCGCTCCCGCGAGCCTCGGCCGCGCGCCAGCCGGTGAGGACCTCGGCCGCCCCGTTCATGAACGTCACGCGCCCGGCGCGGTCCGTGACGATGACCGCGTCCCCGATGCTCGCGAGGGTGACCGCCATCTCTTCGCGCTGCGCGTGCGCGCGGTCCTCGGCGCGGCGCCGGCCCGCGGCGAGCGCGCTGATGGACCCCGCCACCAGCACGAAGAGGAGGACGCGGACGAGATCATCGCGGTACGGCGGCACGATGAAGGCGGTGTGCCCCGCGACGGAGGCGCCGGTGGCCAGGAGGCCCGGGCCGAGGCCGCCGTACCAGGCGCTGACGATCACGGCGGCCAGCAGCAGGAAGAGCTGCGAGCGCTCGGCCAGCGGGGCGGTCACGTAGGTGCACGTGAAGGCCAGGGCGACCGCCAGCAAGGCGACGCCGTACGCCTTCCGAGACTTCACCGAGCGAAGGACCAGCACGTCGAATGAATCCGCGGCTCGCTGCATCGCGTCAGGCTCCCGGCCACATCATACCCTCCGCGCCACGGCCCGGATCGTGCTGAGAAGGGCAATGCCCGTGCCCGGCGCCACCCGCACGCAAGTGTCCGGTTCCCCCGACACCGACCCAAAGGTGGTGGTCCGGCCGGCCGCACGCGGTAAGTTCGACCCGGTAAGGTTCAACCCGGAAGGAGCAAGGAGACATGGGCGACACCGGCTGGCTGATCGTGGCGATCGTGACCGGAGTGCTGGCGGCCGTCGGCTGGATCGCGCGGGAGCGCTGGATCATGCGGCGGCGGCGGCGCTGACGCCCTTGCGCCGGCGCGCGCAAGGGAGGTAGCCTACGCGGGGCCGCGCGGCGGAGGCGATCGAGGCCGCGGGCCGGGGGGAATGCATGGGCGCTCAGAAGGCGCGGATCGGGATCATCGGGGCTGGAGCCATCGGCTGCGTGGTGGGCGGCCTGCTGGCCAAGGCCGGCCACGACGTCACGCTGGCCGATCAGTGGCCCGAGCACGTGGAGCAGATGAAGACCGGTGGGCTGCGGCTCTCCGGAAGCTGCGGCGAGCACGTCGTGCCGGTACGGGCGCTGACCCTGGGCGAGTTCGGCCAGGTGCGCGAGCCCTTCGAGGCGGTCTTCGTGGCCGTGAAGTCCTACGACACCGAGTGGGCGACCCAGATGGCGGTGGACCACCTGCGGAAGCCCGACGGCGTGGTGGTGGATTTCCAGAATGGGATCAACGATCACCGGGTCGCCGCGGTGGCCGGGCGGGACCGCACCCTCGGCTGCGTCATCCTCATCAGCGCGGGCATGTACGAGGCGGCCCACGCCATCCGCACCGACCGGGGCAACGCGGCCTTCAAGATCGGCGAGCACGACGGCACCGACTCGCCGCGCGCGCGGCGGATCGCGGAGATCATGAGCGAGGTCGCGCCCGCGGTGGTGACCACCAACCTGTGGGGCGAGCGCTGGTCGAAGCTGGCGCTCAACTGCATGCTGAACCCGCTCGCGGGCCTGAGCGGGCTCGGCACCGCCGAGGTGCGATCGGACCCGACGTCGCGGCGCGTGGCCGCGCAGATCGGGGCCGAGGTGGTGCGGGTCGGGAGCGCGCTCGGCCACCGCGTCGAGCCGATCCTCGGCATCGCGGCCAAGCGCTTCGCGGACGCCTCCGGGGCGGCCGACATCGAGACGCTCGGCCGGGAGATCGCGGCGGACGCCCAGAGCCGGAGCGGCGGGCGGCCGTCGCTGCTGCAGGACGTGATGAAGGGCCGCCGCACCGAGATCGATTATCTCAACGGGTTCGTCGCCGCCGAGGGCCGCAACGTGGGCATTCCCACGCCCTTCAACGACGCGGTGGTGACCGCCTTCCACGCGCACGGCGTCGGCCGCCTCACCCCCGACCCGCGCAACCTCGAGCCCCTCGCCCGCCTGCTCGCCTAGGAGTGCGCAGCGTCGTTCGAGCGCCGGCTCCGCCGGCGCAACCCGTCCTGGGGGAGGCTCGGAGTGGGCCCCCTCTTAGACTTCAGATGGGGCCCCGTTCAATATGGTAGTGGAGCTGCTGTTCGTCCTGGGCGTCGGACTGGCCGCCGGCACCCTCAGCGGGATCGTGGGCTTCGGCTCGTCCATCATGCTGATGCCGGTGCTGGTGATCGTGTTCGGGCCGCTCCACGCGGTGCCGATCATGGCGATCGCCGCGATCCTCGCCAACCTCTCCCGCGTGCTGATCTGGTGGCGCGAGGTGGACTGGCGCGCGGTCGCGGCCTACGCGGTCACCGGCGTCCCCGCGGCGGCGCTCGGCGCGCGCACCCTGCTGGTGCTGCCCCCGCGGCTGATCGAGTGCGCGCTCGGCGTCTTCTTCCTGCTGATGATCCCGGGGCGGCGCTGGCTCGCCACCCGCGGCTTCCGCCTTCGCCTGCCGCACCTGCTCGCGCTCGGCGCGGTGATCGGCTTCCTCACCGGCATCGTGGTCACCACCGGCCCGATCACCGCGCCGATCTTCCTCGCCTACGGGCTCGCGAAGGGCGCGTTCATCGCCACCGAGGCCGCCGCCTCGCTCGCGGTCTACCTGAGCAAGAGCGCGGTGTTCCGCCGCTTCGGCGCCATGCCGCTCCCGGTCATCACGCAGGGCCTCATCACCGGCGCGTCGCTCATGGCGGGCGCCTGGATCGCCAAGCGCTTCGTGCTCCGCATGCACCCCGACCGCTTCCGCCTCGTGATGGACGCCCTGATGCTCCTCTCCGGCCTCACGATGCTCTGGACCGCGTACTTTGGGGTCAGGTCTTGAATTACGACATTTCCGCCGGGCGCCGCCGGAAGGCCACGCGCGAGGAAATGTCGTAATTCAAGACCTGACCCCGATCTCGCCGTCGTGCTCGCCGATGCGCGGGGGGGCGCGGCGGATGGGGGGGCGCTGGCCGTCGAAGGACAAGGGCAGCGAGACGACGTCGTAGTCGTCGCCGGGGAGGCGCTGGATGATGCCGATGGCCTGGGCCTGCGGCTGCGTCACCGCCTCGGGCAGGGAGTGGATGGGGCCGCACGGCACGCCGCCCGCTTCCAGCAGGTCGATCCACTCGCCCTTGGTGCGCGTGAGGAAGATCGTCTCCAGCAGCGCGAGCAGCGCGGGTTTGTTGGCCACCCGCGCCGCGTTGGTGACGAAGCGCTCGTCCCTGGCCCACTCCGGGTGGCCGACGACGGTCGCGAGCTTGGCGAAGAGCCGGTCGTTGCCAGCGGCCACGATCATGGTGCCGGTCTTGGTCTCGAAGCCCTGGAACGGCACCACGCGCTGGCTCCCGGTCCGATGCCGCTCCGGCACCTCGCCCGAGGCGCGATAGCTCGCGAAGTGACCCTTGAGCCACGCGAGGCCCGTCTCGTAGAGCGAGGCGTCCACCACGCAGCCGCGCCCGGTCTGCTGGCGCTGCACGAGCCCGGCGAGCGCGCCCATCGCGGTCCACATGCCGGTGCCGTAGTCGAGGATGGAGGTGCCGATGCGGGTCGGTGGCCCGCCCTCGTCGCCGTTCATCATCATGAGCCCGGAGAACGCCTGCACCATCGGCTCGAAGCCCGGCTTCATCTTGAGCGGACCCGAGCGGCCGAAGGCCCAGACCGAGCAGTAGACGAGCCGCGGGTGGCGCGCGAGCAGCGGGTCGGGACCGAGCCCCATCTCCTCGAGCGAACCCGGGCGCAGGTTCTGGACCAGCACGTCGGCGGTCCCGAGGAAGTCGAGCAGCCACGCCACCGCCTTCGGGTCCTTGAGATCGAGGCTGATTCCGCGCTTGTTGGCGTTGACCGCGAGGAAGCCCGGCGACACGCCCTTCCAGAAGGGCGGCCCCCACTTGCGCGCGTCGTCGCCCTCGGGCCGCTCCACCTTGATGACGTCGGCGCCCATGTGCGCCAGGATCTCGGCGGCCATCGGCCCGGCCAGGTTCTGCGCGACCTCGACGACGCGGATGCCCTCGAGCGGCAGCATCGGCGCGGCGCTCACGCCTTCGCCGCGGCGATCGCGTCCAGCATGACCGGCTCGAAGCGGTGGCCGTCGCCGTCGCGCACCACCCGGCCCGGATGCGGGAAGTGGGCGGGCAGCACCAGGTCCCCCGAGGCGGCGTGGCGCTCCACGAAGGCCCGGCGGGTGGCCGCGGCCTGGTGCGCGTCGTAGCAGAAGATGCTGCTCCACTGCGGCTCCGCCACCTGCACCACCCGGTGCATCAGGTCGCCGGAGAAGACCGCGTCGCCCGCGCTGGTGTGCACGCGGACGCCGACGTGCCCGGGGGTGTGGCCCACCCACGGCTCGTACGAGAGCCACGGATCGACCCGGTAGCCGCTGTCGACCATCACCGCCTGGCCCGCCTCCACGACCGGCACCACGCTGTCCACGATGCAGCCCGACTTCTCGCGGCCGGCCTCGTTCTCGTGCTTCCAGAACTCCCACTCCTCGCCCGGGAAGACGTATCGCGCCTTGGGGAACGTGGGCACCCAGCGGCCGTCCACCATGCGCGTATTCCAGCCCACGTGGTCCACGTGCAGGTGCGTGCACAGGACCAGGTCCACCTGCTCCGGGGTGACCCCGGCCGCGCGGAGATCGTCGAGGTAGCCGCCCTTCCGCTTGTTCCACAGATCCGTCTCGTGGCGGATCTTGTCGTTGCCCACCCCGGTGTCGACCAGCACCGTGTGCTGCGGCGTCCGCACGATCCAGGTCTGGATCCGCGAGCCCATGTCACCGGTCACGTCGTCGAAGAAGTGGGGCTTGATCCAGCGGTGGTGCTGGACGATCCGTCCCGCGTCCGACTCCGGCAGCATCTGGGTGGTGGGAAAGGCCGAGCGGCCGATCTCGACGATGCGCGAGATCGAGACCTCTCCGAGCGGGAGGGTGTCCATGGCTCTCTCCTAGCGTTCCGTCATGTGCGGCCAGAGCGATTCCGCGCCGCGCGCCGCGACCTGGCGACCCAGCGCCACCGACCAGTGATTCTCCGCGCCGAACTCGGCCCGCCAGGACCAGAGCCGCCGCGTGACGAAGTGCAGCGAGTGCTCGTAGGTGAAGCCGATCGCGCCGTGCGCCTGGTGCGCGATCCCCGCCCCCAGGCTCGCCGCCTCGCCGGTGCGCACCTTGGCCACCGCGATCTCGAACGAGGCGTCGCCGCCCTCCCCGGTGCGCTCCACGATGTGGAAGGCCTGCTGCGCCGCCATGCCCGCCGCCGCGGTGTGCCCGGCCAGGAGGGCCAGGTTCTGCTGGATGGCCTGGAAGGCGGCGAGCGGGCGGCCGAACTGCTTGCGCTCGGTCACGTACTTCACGGACTGGGCGAGCAGGAACTCGAGCCCGCCCGCCATCTGGGCCGAGCGCACCAGCGCCCCGCCGGCCCACACCGGCTGCCGGCCGAGCCGGCCCCGCAGGGGCGCCGCCGCGACCACCGGCGCGCCGGACCAGGTGAGCGTGTCGCGCGGCTCGCGCGCCAGGCTCGCGTCGGCCTCGATCTTGGCCGCGCCGGCGGCCACCAGCGCGATCATCGCCGCGCCACCCCCGTCGGCCACCACCACCACGTGCTCGGCGCGCGCGCCCCAGGGCACGCGGGTCGCGCGGCCGCTGAGGGCCCATCCACCGCCCTGCCGGGCCAGGGTGAGGCCTTCATCTATATGCGCGGGCGCGACCGTCATGGGCCCGAGCGGCGCATCCAGGCCCGCCTCGGCCAGGATCGACCCGGCCAGGATGGTCTCGGCCAGCGGCACCGGCGCCGCGAAGCGGCCGGCCGCCATCAGCACCACGAACGCGTCGTTCCAGGAGCCGCCCGCGCCCCCGCGGGCTTCGGGCACCTGCGGCAGCGTGAGGCCGTTCTCCTCCAGCGCCTGCCAGAGGGCGGCGGGCCACTCGCCCTTCTCCGCCCCCTCCAGTACCGCGGTGGTGACGTGATCGGTGAAGAGGCGCGTACACGTCTCGGCGAGGATCGTCTGCAGCTCGTTCATGATGATCTACCTCAAGCCCAATCCGCGGGCGATGATTCCTCTCAAGACCTCACGCGTGCCGCCGCGCAGCGAGAACGACGGCGCGTGTTGAACGAGATAGCCGAGCGTCTTCTCGAACTCGGTCCCGCTGCCGATGCGCGGCTCGGCGCCGGTGAGCGCGTGCACCGCCTCCGGGATCTCCTGCTCGAAGGTGGTGCCGATGTCCTTCATCACCGCGGCCTCCAGGTTCGGGTTCTGCCCGGCCTGCAGCATGGTGGCGATCGAGAGCGACATCTGGCGCAGGGTCACCAGGTGCGCGGTGAAGTGGCCGATGAGCGCGGCGGCCCGCTCGGGCGGCTCCTGGCCCGCCTCGCGGATCAGCTCGATCACGAGCTGGAGCGAGGAGAGATAGCGCTCGGGCCCGCTGCGCTCGAAGCCGAGCTCGGTGGTCACCTGCTTCCAGCCCTCGCCGTCCTTGCCGACCAGCATGTCGTCGGGCACCAGGCAGTCCTGGAAGTGCACCTCGTTGAAGTGGTGCCCGCCGGCCAGGTCGATGATCGGGCGGATCGAGATGCCGGGTGACTTGAGATCGACGAGGAACTGGGACAGCCCTTCGTGCTTCTTATCCGGCACCACCTTGGTGCGAAAGAGCGCGATCGCGTAGTCGGAGAGGTGCGCGTTGCTGGTCCAGATCTTGGTGCCGTTGACCTTGTAGCCGCCCGCCACCTTCTCGGCCCGGGTGCGGACGGAGGCGAGGTCCGAGCCGGAGTCCGGCTCGCTCATGCCGATCGCGAAGGCCAATTCGCCCCGAGAGATTCGCGGAAGAAAGCGCTGGCGCTGCTCCTCGGTGCCGAAGCGGAGGAGCAGGGGGCCGCTCTGGCGGTCCGCCACCCAGTGCGCGCTCACCGGCGCGCCCGCGGCCAGCGTCTCCTCGAGCACCACGTAGCGCTCGAGCGCGGTGCGCTCGTGGCCGCCGTACTTCTTGGTTGAAGCCGCCCCAGGAGCGCGCGCGCTCCGCGGGCCGGAACTGGGCCAGCTCCCGCTTGAGGAAGGTGCGGACCTCGTCGCGCAGCGCTTCCGCCTCGGGGGGAAGCGTCGACAGCTCGAAATTGAAGGTCGCCATAACCCTTACCCCTCTCTTGTATTCGCTCGGCTCGCCTTCGGCTGCACCTCGCCCTACAACTACCGGAAGAGTGACCGCGCGATGACCATCCGATGGACTTCCGACGGCCCTTCGCCGATGCGGCGCACCCGGGCCTCGCGATACCAGCGCTCCAACGGGAACTCCTTGGACACTCCGTAGCCGCCGTGAATCTGGACCGCCGCGTCGATCACCCGCCCCAGCACCTCGCTCGAGTAGAGCTTGGCGATGGAGGCCTCGACCCGCGCGTCCTCGCCGCGATCCGCCTTCCACGCCCCCTCCCAGATGAGCCAGCGGCACGCGCGCAGCTCCACCTCCGCGTCGGCCAGCATCCACTGGATGGCCTGGCGCTGGCTGAGCGGGGCGCCGAACGTCGAGCGCTGCTTGGCGTACTCGATGGCCATCCGGTGCGCCGCGGTCGCCACCCCGAGATTGCAGGCCGAGTAGGGGAAGCGGTTCTTGACCAGGAGATCGAAGGCCAGGTTGAGACCCTGGCCCTCCTCGCCGATGAGGTTCTCGGCGGGGATCTCACAGTCCTCGAAGCTCACGTCATTGGGAATCGCCGAGGTGCGGATCACCCGGATGGGCTTGGCGTGGAAGCCGGGGGTGCCGTGCTCCAGGATGAAGCAGGAGATCCCCCCGCGGCCCTTCGCCTTGTCGGTCCGGGCGAACACGATGCCCCACGGCGCGTCGTGCGCGCGGGAGATGAAGACCTTCCGGCCGTTGAGCACCCACTTGTCGCCGCGCCGCTCCGCGCGGGTCTGGATCGCCCCGGCCGGATCGGATCCGCCCGACGGCTCGGTGATCGCGAAGAAGGTCTCGTAGCCCTCGCGCAGCGCGGGCAGCGCGTACTTCTCGATCTGGGCCTTGCTGCCCGCCCAGATCGCGGGCGGCGGGTAGCGGCCGAAGACGCCGCAGCCCGGGTTGTAGAGGCCCATGCGGTGCTGCGACATCGCCTCGAGCACCACGCACATGCTGAACGTATCGAGCCCGCCGCCGCCGTACTCCTCGCGCGCGCCGAGGGTCCAGAGGCCGGCCGCCTTGGTCTTGGCGGAGAGGCGCACGAAGTCCTCCCGCGGGATCTCGGGGGCATCCGGATCGATGGTCTGCTCGAGCGGGATGATCTCGTCCTGGACGAACCGGCGGATCTGATCGCCGAGCAGGCGCAGCTCCTCCGGGAGCGTGAAGCCGGGGAACACCGTCATGGTGGTGGTGGCTCCTCGAGACCGTGATGTGGGGGGATCATACCACCGCGCGGAAAAGCGGGTACACTCGGGGGCGGCCCGGCGGGCCCGCACCACGATACGCGAGGAGAGAACCCCGGAGATGAGGAAGCGCTGGTCCCTGTCGGTGCCGATGGACGGCCTCGCGCTGCCCGAGCTGACCGAGGTGGCGCGCGAGGCGGAGCGGCTCGGCTACACCGACGCCTGGTCCTTCGAGGTGGACGGGGTGGACGCCTTCACCCCGCTGACCGTCATCGCGCTCGCGACCCGGATGCGAATCGGCACCGCGATCGCCAACGTCTACACGCGCGGGCCCGCCACCCTCGCCTCCACCGCGGCCGGGCTCGCCGACCTGGCCCCCGGGCGCTTCGTGCTCGGCATCGGCGCGGGCTCGCAGCCCATCGTGGAGTCCTGGAACGGCGGTACGTTCAGCCGGCCCGCCACCCGCGTGCGCGAGACCGCCCAGTTCCTGCGCTCGGCGCTCGCGGGCGAGCGCGTGGTGTTCAAGGGCGAGACGTTCAGCGTGGACGGCTTCCGCCTCACCAAGGTGCCGAAGGAGCCGGTGCCGATCCACATCGCGGCCCTCCGCGAAGGCATGCTCAAGGTCGCGGGCCAGGTGGGGGACGGCGTGATCCTCAACTGGCTCTCCCCCGACGACGTACCGCGCTCGGTCGCGGTGGTGCGCGAGGCCGCGGAGCGGGCCGGGCGCGATCCCGAGGCCATCGAGGTCACCGCGCGGCTCTTCGTCAACCTCGATCCGCCCGGCCCCGAGGCGGAGCTGGTGGTCCGCCGCCACATCGCCGGGTACCTGAACGTGCCGGTCTACCGCGCCTTCCAGGAGTGGCTCGGCCGTTCCGAGGCGCTCGGTCCGATGTGGGCCGCGTGGGGCGCGGGCGATCGCAAGGGCGCGGTGGCCGCCATTCCCACCCGGGTGATGGACGACCTGATCCCGTGCGGAAGCCTGGCCGAGCTCAAGGCCCGCATCCAGCTCTACCTGGACCGCGGCATCGACACCGCGTTCCTCTCGCTGATGAGCACCGAGCCGGACCCCGAGAAGAAGCGTGACCTGATGCTCAACGCGCTGCGCGCGATGGCGCCCGGCTCATAACTGGAGACGACACATGGCGGACGAGATCCTGCTCTCGGTGGACGCGGGCATCGCGACGGTGACGATGAACCGCCCGGACCAGCGCAATGCCATGAACACCGCGCTGCTGCGGGCCCTGCGCGCGACCTTCGACGACCTGGACTCCCGCCACGACGTGCGGGTGGTGGTGGTGCGGGGCGCCGGCCCCGCCTTCTGCTCGGGCATGGATCTCAAGGAGATGCAGCAGCGCCGCGGCGAGGCCGATCCGGAAGGCAACGTGGTTCAGGTCCTGCAGCGGGTGGAGCGGTCGAAGCATCCCACGATCGCCGCGGTGCACGGCGACGCGATCGCGGGCGGCTGCGAGCTGGCCCTGCACTGCGACCTGCGAGTGGCCGCCGAGCCCGCGCGGATCGGCATGCCGCTCGCCCGAATCGGGCTCGTGATCCCCTTCCCGCTCGGACAGAAGCTGGTGGAGATCATCGGGCCCGCCCACACGCGGCACCTGCTCTTCACCGGCCAGCCCATCGACGCGCGGCGCGCCTACGAGATCGGCATGGTGCACCAGGTGGTGCCCGCGGATGACCTGCCCGCCGCGGTGCAGACCCTCGCCCGTCGCATCGCGGACAACGCGCCGCTCTCCCTGGCCGGGATCAAGGCGAGCATCCTGCGCGCGACCTCGGCGCGGGAGCAGATCGCCCACGCCGACCTGGACGCGGCGGCCACGAAGGCGCGCACCAGCGCCGACGCGCAAGAAGGGCGGCTGGCGATGCTGGAGAAGCGGAAGCCGGCCTTTCGCGGCGAGTAGGGGTCAGCGCGGCGGCGCGCCGGCCATCAGGGCCGCCACCGCCTGCGCCAGCGGATCGTCCATCGCGGCGAGCGCCTCGCGGGTGCGCGCCTGGTCCACCGCGTCGCGGTTCTGGCTGAGCTTGGCCTTGCCCTCGAGCCGCTCGATCGGGATCTCGAAGGCCACGATACCCCGCTGCATACCCGCCAGGTAATCCGCGGCCAGGCCCTCGAAGGACCACGCAGACGGCCCGGGGCTCTCGTAGGTACGCACGAGGTCGGCGAGCAGGGCCTTCACCTGCTCTGGATCCTCGACCAGCGCCCCGGTGCCGGTGGCGTGGACCGCCACGTAGTTCCAGGTGGGGACGCTCGGATGCGTGGCGTACCACGAGGGCGAGACGTAGGCGTGGGCGCCCGAGAAGATCACGAGAGTCGGCCGGCCGGCGGCCAGGTAGCGCCAGTGCGGATTGGCGCGGGCCACGTGGGCGCGCAGGGTGCCGAAGGAGCCGCGCGCGGGATCCACCAGGATCGGCAGGTGGGTGGCGAACGGGACCCCCGCGTCGTCGGCGGTGATCATGGCCGCGAAGCTCCGGGCGCGCATCAGGGCGTGGCACCACGCGGGGTCGGTGATCTGGAACTGCTTGGGGATATACATGGTCAGGGCACCCGCAGCCGGCCCTCGATCACGGGCACCACGCTGCCGCCCACCAGGATCTCGCTGACGCGCCCGGTGGTCATGCCGACGCGGATCCGGATGAAGCTCGGCCGGCCCATGCGCGTGCCCTGCTCGCTCACGATGTTGACGGTATCGGCCGGGGTCACCAGACCCCGCTCCACCAGGTAGGCGCCGAGCGGCCCGCTCGCCGAGCCGGTGGCGGGATCCTCGGGAATGCCCGACGTGTGCGGCGCGAACATCCGAGAATAGACGCGACCCGCTCCAGGATGGGGATCGGGGGCGAACACGAAGATGCCGACGTTCGGACCCTCGCCCTGTACGGCCAGGAGCGCGGGCACGTCGAGCCGCGCCCGGTCCACCGCCTCACGATCGCGCAGGGGGACATAGAGGAAGGGATTGCCGGTGGAGCCGGTGCAGATGGGCGCGCCCGCGAGCAGATCCGACTCGGCGAGGCCCAGGGCCCCCGCGAAGCCGGCGCGGTTGCTCAGCTCCGGGCCGAAGCGCGCCTCCCCGTGCCGCATCCAGAGAAAGCTCGGCCGCGCGGGCTCACCCTCGAGCGTCACCTCGACCGGCCCGATCCCCTCCTCGAGATTGAAGCGGTGGGTGTTCGGAGGCAGGAGCTGCTCGGTGGCCAGCACCCACGCGGTGCCGATGGTCGGATGGCCCGCGAACGGCAGCTCGCGCGCCGGGGTGAAGATCCGCACCCGCGCCTCGCAGTCGGGGCGCGTGGGCGGCAGGAGGAACGTGGTCTCCGAGCAGTTCATCTCCCGCGCGATGGCCTGCATCTCCGCGTCGGAGAGACCCGCCGCCTCGAAGACCACCGCGAGCGGGTTGCCCCCGAAGACACGCTCGGTGAACACGTCCACCTGGACGAACAGGAGCTCGCGCGCGGCCACGGCTAGACGGCGCGGCGGCGGTTCTTGCGCACGACGTGGCTCAGGTGCTCGCGCTGCAGCTCGAGCTCCTTGATGCGCAGGAGCCATTCCTCCCGCACCATGACCATGCCGTCGCCGCCGAGCCGGTTCACTTCCTTCAGGGTCTCCCGGAAGGTGACCAGGGTCTCCTCCAGGGCCTTCAGCTCCTCTTCCGCGTTCATGATCATCTCCGCACCGCGCGCGCGATGGCTGCGATCTTGTCCGCGAAGTTGACCTGGCTGTCGTCCTCCGGCGCGTAGCCGAGCTTCATGCGCGCGTTCGCGATGGACCAGAAGCGGTGGGTGTTGCCGCTGATGCCGTAGACGATGAGGAACGGCACCCCGTGCTCGTCCCGGATGTCCTCGGTCTCCACCATGCGCACCGCCTGCTGCACCTGGTCCCGCTTCGAAAGATAGGCCCCGAGCGCTCGGTGCATGACCTTGATGTCGCCCGGCTTCACGTGATCCACGTCGTCGTCGCGCGGGCCCCCGATGCGCCACTGCACGATCTCGAGCTTGCGGCCGTCCACCTTGCCGGTGGCGAAGACGAAGCCCAGCAGCTCGTAGGCCGCCTTGGCCCAGCCGTACCAGTTGTCCGAGCGCGGCGGCATCTCGGGCGTGACCATGTCGAGGCGGCCGTCCCAGACCAGCCGCTCGTAGTAGTCGGCCGCGTGGTTGGAGCTGCACACCACCACCCGGCGCACGCCCTCCTCGAGGGCGACCCGGCACACGTTGTAGCTGAGGGCCACGTTGGTGTGCTCGGCCCAGAACTTGGCGTCGCTGTTGTCCTGCCAGGTGGTGGCGTCGAGGTTCGGCGCGCTCACGAAGCCGCAGTGGATCACCGCGTCCGCCCCCCGGAAGTGCTGCCGGTACTCGTTGCGGTCCGGCTTCGTCAGGTCGGCCACGATCAGGCCGGGCACCGCCTTGCCGTCGCGGGTGGTGGGCCGCACGTCGAGCAGCACCAGGTCCCAGCGCTCGCGGAGCTCCGGCATCATCCGCTGGGCGACGTAGCCCGCCGCCCCTGTCACGACCACTCGCTTCCTCGCCAATGGATTCTCCTCGGTAGCCCGGCTAGTAGCCCGGCGGGGGAACGAAGCCCTGGAACTCCCGCTCGAGCAGGCGGGCCAGCTCGATGCAGGTACGATCACCGTACTGCGGCCCGACGATCTGAACCCCGATCGGCAGCCCGGCGCGCGAGAATCCCGCGGGGGCCACCGTGGAGGGGAGAAAGGCCATCCCCGGGTAGCCGGCCCAGAAGAGCTGGTCGGTGGTGGGCACGCGGCGGCGGTTGACCGTGATGGTCCGCTCGTGGCGCTCGCCCGCGTGGTCGTGCGGGAACGCCGCGCTCGCCGCGGCGGGGCAGAGCAGCACGTCGTAGTCGCGGAAGAACTCGGCCCAGCGCCACCGCATCTTATGGCGGGCCTCGTTGGCGGCGAGCCAGTCGCGGTGCGGCGCGACGTTCGCCCGCGTCATCCGCGCGTAGTAGCTCTCGTCGTCCGCGCGGAGCGCGCGCGCGATCTCCGCGTTCCGACCGAACTCCTCGGCGGACTGCCGGCCCGCGGTGGCCGCGCGCAGCAGGAGCACGTAGACGCGCTGGGCCTCCGCGGTGTCGATGGCGGGCCGCGCGGTGCCGCTCACCCGGGCCTTCTTCTTCGCGAGGAAGTCGGCGACCGCCTGCACGCGCGCCTGCACTTCGTCGTCCACCTCGGAGGCCGGGTCGGTCAGCATGACCGCCACCTTGAAGTCGCGCAGGGTCTTCCTCCGCGGCGCGGGCAGCTCGAGCCGCCAGCCCGCGCCGTCGATCTCGTCGGCGCCCGCCATCACCGAGAGGCCCAGGGCCAGGTCCTCCGCGCTCCGGCCCATCGGCCCGATCACCGAGATGTCGCCCTGGGCGACCCGGCCGGGCAGGGCCTGGCCGCGGGGCGGCACGATGCCGAAGGTGGGCTTGTGGCCGTAGACCCCGCAGTAGTGCGCGGGATTGCGGATGGACGAGCCGATGTCGCTGCCCGCCTCGAAGCCGGTGAGCCCCGCGGCGAGCGCAGCCGCGGAACCGCCCGAGGAGCCGCCGGGCGTGCGGGTGACGTCCCACGGGTTGTTGGTGGTGCCGTAGACCGGGTTGAAGGACTGCCAGTCGGCGAGCCACGACGGCACGTTGGTCTTGCCGAAGAGCACCACGCCCGCCGCGAGCAGGCGGTCCACCGCGAGCGCGTTGCGCGGCGGCACGTTGTCCTTCAGCTCGCTGAGCCCCCAGGTGGTCGGCATGCCGACCACGTCGTAGGACTCCTTCACGGTCATCGGCACCCCGTGCAGCGGGCCCCAGACCTTCCCCTTCCGCAACGCGGCGTCGGCTTGGCGGGCGCGGCGGCGGGCCGCCTCCACGTCGCTGGCCACGACCGCGTTGAGCTGCGGGTTGAAGCGGTCCACGCGCGCGAGGAACAGGTCGAGCACCTCGAGGCAGCCGAGCTTGCGGCGGCGGATGTCGGACGCGAGCTGCTTGGCGCTGCGGAAGTGGGGAGCGGTCATGGTCGTCCTCAGGGGTCGAGGGTGAACGTCACGGTCACCGAGGCCTGGGTCTCCTGCTCGCCGGGCGCCACCGGCACCGCGGCGGACATCATCACACGAGGCGACATCTCCGGGCGCGGTGACGCGGCGCCCGCTTCCTGCACCGCGACCACGCGGCCGACCTTGAGGCCGGCGGCGGCCGCATAGAGGTCGGCCTTGCGCCGCGCGTCGGCCATCGCGCGCTTGCGTGCCTCGTCCAGCAGCGGCGCCGGCTCCTGCCGCCCGAACTGGATGCCGTAGACGAGGTTGGCGCCCTGCCCCACCTGCTGATCGAGCACGCGGCCGAGGCTTCCGAGGTCGCGCACCTTCACCCGCACCTGGTTGGTCACCTCATAGCCGGTGATCTCGGGCGGCGGCCCGGCGCGCCCCTGGCGGCGGAGCGGCGACACGCTGATGTTCGTGGTCTGGATATCGCGCGCGGCGACCCCGAGCCCGCCCAGCGCCTGGAGTAGCCGCTCCATCGCCTGGCTGTTGGCGGCGAGCGCCTGCGCCGCGGTGGGGGCCTGCGTCACTACCCCGGTGGTGATCTCCGCCATGTCGGGCGCGGCCGACACCGTGCCGGACCCGGCCACCGTGACCGTCGCGATCCGCGGGTGATGGCCAGCGGATCCCATCGGCGCGCACGCCGCGGCACCGAGCGCGGCCGCGAGCAGGAGCGCGCGGCCCGGCCAGCTCCGCCGGGCGCTCATCAGAGCGACCCCATCATGAAGAGATCCAGCTCCTCGTCCTTGGCGCGCAGCCGTGTGATCAGGAAGCGGAGCAGGTTCAGGTAAATGACCTTGCCCACCCGCGCGTCGCCCTCCGCGATGCTGCGGAACTCCTCGCGCGAGAGAAAGAAGAGCTTGGCTCCCGCGCCGGAGCGCGCGGCCGCCGAGGTGGAGTGCTCGTCGATCAGCGAGTACTCGCCGAGGCAGCGGCCGGGGCCCATGGTGTTGAGGTGCACCTCGGTGGGCCGCCGGGTGCGGCCGCTGGCCCCGTCGGGCAGGAAGATCTCCACGAGGCCTTCCAGCACCACGTAGAGGCCGGGGCCGCGGGTGCCCTCGGTGAGCACGGTCTCGCCCGGGGACACCTCGATCAGCAGCCCGCGCGCGATGATGTGATCGAGCGCGGCGGGCGGGAGGTGCTCGAAGACGACCGAACCTCCGAGAATGTGCCGGTAGGCGTCCTTGGCCAGCTCCATGACCGGCACATTCTGGCACAGACGCCCGGCCTCTGCCGGACTCCCCGCCCGGTACGGCGGCCGGATCCCCGCTCAGGAGCGGCGGGCACCACGGCTCGGCCTATCTCGGTGACGCCGCCTCGAAGTCATAGGTGTGCTGCGGATCCCGGAGCCTCAGTCGGGTGTAGATGTCGGTCGCGCCGAGCGCGTTGAACTCGAAGCCGCGGACACCGGGGTCGATCGTGATGAACGACGTTGTGCCATCCGGGTTCAGCCTCGTGGCCATGTGACTCTTCCAGCCTCCGAACTCGAACACGACCTCGTCCCGGCCGGCACGAACGCCGATCTCCCCCAGTGCCGCGTTCCGGTAGGAGCCCGCGAGTCGCCCCACCTGGGAGGGCTCGGGAGGCACCTTCCAGTCCCGCTGCTCGCCTCGCAGGTACACCTGGGTCTCCCGGATCCCCGCCCGCATGTCCTCCTCCGCCTCCGGCTTGCCGTCGTAGACCACCTCGAGCGTCCGGCGCATCACCGCCCGCGCCACCCTCCATCCGACATCCGCGTTGGTCAGGATCACGCCGCCGGTGCCCGCCTCCGGCACGAAGAAGAAGTTGCTCTTGTACCCGAACATCGAGCCGCCGTGGCTGATGACCCGGATGTCCTTGATGTCCTCGATCCAGAGCCCCATGCCGTACCAGGTGTCCTCGCCCACCCGCACCTGGGGGACGCGGCGCGCGAGCAGGTTCTTCTCGGTGACGAACGTCGAGCCGTCCGGGAGTCGGCCCCCGGCGAGCTCGAGGCGGACGTAACGCGCGTAGTCCCGCGCACTCGACCAGGCCCCGCCCGCCGGCCGGACCGGGATGATGGAATGGTTCAGCGCCATCTCCATGGGCACATTGTGCTGCGACATGTCCCAGGAGTGTGGCGAGGCGTGCTCGGTGCCGAGCGCCTCCGGGAAGGAAAAGGTGGTGCGGCCCATCCCGAGCGGGCGGAAGACCTTCTCCCGCATGGCCTCGTCGTAGGCCCGCCCCAGCTCCTCCTCGGGTTTCACCAGACGCGCGCCGATGTAACCGGCCGCGGAGGCCAGCGGATTGCTGTACTGGAAAAGCTCCCCGAACTCGGTGGTGGGCTTCATGGTCGCCAGCACGTCGAGCTGCGCCTGCGGGGACGAGCGTTCAAAGGTGAAAAGCCACTCGAAGTCCTGTCGGGGCAGGCCGGTGCACGCGCAGAGGAGGTGCTTCACGAGAACCCGCCGGGTGACGTCCGGGTCCCCGAGCCGGAATCGGGGATCGATCCGCGTCACCGGCGTCTCCCAGCCGAAGCGGCCCTCGTCGACGAGGCGGGCCAGCAGGAGCGTGGTCAGCGGCTTGGTGTTCGACGCAACGATATACAGGCTGTCGGCGGTCACCGGCTCGGGCCGGCCCCGCTCGCGAACTCCGAAGCCTTCCTCGATGAGCGTCGCGCGGGCGTCGAACAGCACGACGGAGACCCCGGGCACGTCGGCGGCGTCGCGCATGCGCGAGATGAATGCCTTCAACTCCGCGACGCGCGACGGATCGAACGGCCGCGGCATCCGGCCTCGGTAGCTCTCGCGCACGTAGCCGGCCGGACGCAGGCTGTCGTGCACGATCGCGACCTGCGAGGATCGCCGCTGCGCGGCCGCGAGGGGGCCGTCGACGAGGACGACCACCCCGAGCGGGCCCTTTCTCGCGCCGAACGCCGACACCCGGCGCGCCTCCTCCGGAGAGATCTGGTATCGGGACCAGCGAAACAGGTCCCAGCCCTCGCGCCCGGGCGAATCAGATGCGGCGAGCTCGGGTCGGCCGAATCCGGGATGCCGGCGCGACCAGGCCGTGGAGATCGCGTCGCTCATTCCCCCGGTCGCGTCGACCTCGACGAGGTCGATCCGCAGCCCCTTCTCAGGATCCGCGAGCACGACGCCGTCCGGCGCCGCGGTCACCGTCCAATCGACGGGGACCTTGAGGGTGGCTCCAGACCGAAGCGTCACCACCCGATCCGCCCTGAGCGCCTCCGGCGGCGACGTCCCGGAGGGAGGGATCGCGCAGCCCGACAGCATCCCCGCGGTCAGCAGCATCACGAGACGGAGGCCAGCCCGGGAGCGGCCAGTCCGCCCAGACACGTGATGCCGCCTCATCGGTTATCCGGGCGCGCGCCTCCGGTCCCTTCCAGCACCGCCTCGCGCCATTCCCGCTTGAGCGGAAGGATGGGGGGCATCGGCACCACGTCCGGCGCCGCGGTCGGCGCGGCGACCGCGTCCTTGCGGTCGCCCGGACCGGGAAGCGGCGGGCCATGGACGAGAGCGCGTAGAACGTCTCGTACGCGGTGTTCTGCCCGAGCCGCAGCTCGTCGCCGGACATGCGCGCGGGCCGGTAGACCACGTTGGCCTGGTCGTACTTCTCCCAGTCGAACGAGACGATGCGGTTGGCCTTCTTCAGCTCGTACCAGGTGAGCGTGCCCGGATAGGGGGTGAGGACGGAGTACGCGCAGGCGTCGTAGTCGGCCTCGATGTTGAACCGCGCGGTCTCGCCGAACACGGAAGGCTCGTCGCCGTCGAAGCCGAACATGAACAGGCCGAACACCATGATGCCGTACGAGTGCACCTTCTCCACGAGCGCGGCGAAGGTCTCGGGCCGGTTCACGTGCTTGTGCACGCTCGTGAGGGTGGCGCGCGAGATCGACTCGAAGCCGATGCTCAACAGCGTGCAGCCGCTCGCGGCCGCGAGCTCGAGCATCCGATCGTCCTGCGCGAGCTTCGAGGTCACGCCCGCCTGCCAGGTGATCCCGCGGCCGCGGAGCGCGCGCATGACCTCCTTCGGACGGTCCGGGGTGCCGAAGAAGTCGGCGTCGTTGATCGAGATCATACGCGAGCCGCAGTTGTCGATCTCCTGGATTACCTCGTCGACCGGCCGGTAGCGGAACTTCAGCCCGTTCATGAGCGGCTCGGCGCAGAACGTGCAACCCTGGTGGCAGCCCCGCGAGGTCTGCACGAAGGTGCGGTTCACGTAGCGGTTCTTCTTGAGCAGGTCGTAGCGCGGCATCGAGAGGCCTTCCATCGGGTGCAGCCGGTCCGCCCGGTAGGTGCCGCGCATCGCACCCTGCTCGAGATCGTCCAGGAGCTTGTCGAGCACGAGCTCCGCCTCTCCGATCACGACCGCGTCGCAATGCTTGAGCGCCTCCTGGGGCATGAAGCTCGGGTGCACGCCGCCCATCACCACCGGCACCCCGCGCGCCCGGAAGGCGTCGGCGATCTCGTAGCCGCGGTTCACGTAGCTCGTCATCGCGGACAGACCGACCAGATCCGCCTTCAGGTCGAAGTCGATCGACTCGATGTTCTCGTCGGTCAGCACGACCTCGTAGCGGTCGCGCGGGATGCCGGCCGCGACCGCGAGCAGGCCCGCGAGGGGCGAGTAGAGGGCCCGGTTCAGGTAGAGCGGCCGGGTGGTCAGCGAATCGGTCTTCGGGTTGATGAGGTGGATGACGCGGGATCGCGTGCCGGTGACCCGACGATTGACCATGGCTCCCTCCTCCTGACCAGCTCGAGCCGGATACGGAGTCCACCGGACCGATGGATGGACGTGACGAAATGGTAGGTCTCGTGCACCGGGCCGTCAAGTGGTAGGGTACGCGCGGTGAGCGACAAGACCCCGGTGATCCTCGGCACCGCCACGCCGGGCGGCGGATTCCCGGTCTACGGGGAGGCGGTGGCCGCCGTCCTCAACGAGGTGGATCCCACCCTCGACGTGCAGCCCCGCAACACGAAGGGCAGCGCCGAGAACGTGCCGCTGCTGGAGGCGGGCGGCCTCGACATCGCGCTCGTGCAGGGCGAGGTGGCGTACGAGGCGCTCGCGGGCATCGGGCGCGCGCCCGCCGACCTGCGGGTGCTCGCCGCGATGTTCTCGACGCCGGGAATGTTCGTGGTGCGCGCCGATTCGCCCTACCGCGCCATCGCGGATCTCAAGGGCCGGCCGGTCGCCTTCGGGGCGCGCGGCTCGGGCCTGATCGTCCTCGCGCGCTACGTGCTCGACGGGCTGGGCTACGAGCGGGATCGCGACTTCCAGGCCGTCTTCCTCGACGCGGCCGGCGACGGCCCCCGGATGGTGATGGACGGCACGGTGGCCGCGCTGTGGGGCGGCGGGCTCGGC
>WNFK01075503.1_pt1 | contig 32554 bp, 33 predicted proteins | sample 5400281 | NCBI WGS metagenome assembly WNFK01 (sample SAMN13153350, study PRJNA577476) | soil metagenome | isolation source: 20 cm soil on Douglas fir-dominated hillslope | place: USA:California | collected 2013-09-17
CGGGCTGTCGCTTGCTCGCCGGATCGTGCGGGACAGTCACGGCGGCGAGCTTATCCTCGTGCCGTCGGAGAAGGGAGCGACGTTCGATATGGTTCTTGGCGGGGGATAGTAGCTCGCTGGAAACCTTTAGTTCGGGGTTAGGGGGGGGGAATCCAAGTTTGTGCGTTTTGCGTTGGCCCGTTGGCCCGTTTGACAGTGACGGCACAAATCGACGTCCGCTGTAACCACGGACAAACGGACCAACAGGCAAACCGGAAACGCATAAACTTGGATTCCCTCTATGTGCCCCGGTAGCCAGACTCGTTCAGTTGCAGTTCCCGAGTCTTCCGCAACCACTTGGAGCGGCCGTACAGGTGACGGTATCTTCAGACGATGACTGAACCGATGAACGTCGCTACCGCCGAGCGCGCAGAGCCATTGGCCGGACTCAATCCGGCGCAGCGGGAAGCGGTGCTTCACTTCGAGGGCCCGATGCTGGTGCTCGCCGGCGCAGGCTCAGGCAAGACGAGGGTGCTCACGACGAGGATCGCCCGCCTCATCGAGCACCACGGAATCGACCCGTCGAAGATTCTCGCCGTCACGTTCACCAACAAGGCGGCGGGCGAGATGCGAGATCGAATCGCGCGCCTGCTCGGAGAGGAGCCGAAGGGAATGTGGAGCGGAACGTTCCACGCTATCGGCGCGCGCATCCTGCGCAGCTCGGCCAGGCACGTCGGCCGGACGTCGAGCTTCACCATCTACGACGAAGATGACACGCTCGGCGTGATGAAGCGGATCATGGAGCGAGTGGGAATCTCGCAGAAGCAGTGGAGTCCCAAGGTGATTGCGTCGCTCATTTCGGATGCCAAGAACGCACTCGTGCCGGCCGCGGAATACGAGTCGCTCGCGATGGATCCGGTGTCGCGCGCGGCGGCGGCCGTCTACAAGCAGTTGGAGCCGACGCTCCGCCTGGCCAATGCCGTGACTTTCGACGATCTCCTTGTGCTGCCGGTCGAGATATTCCGCAAGGACGAGACGACGCTGGCGCGCTATCGGGATCGCTTTCAATTCATCCTGGTCGACGAGTACCAGGACACGAACCGCGCGCAGTTTCAATTCGTCAAGCTTCTCGGAAGCGCCCACGGCAACGTCGTCGTTGTCGGCGACGACGACCAGTCGATTTACGGGTGGCGAGGCGCGGATATCAGGAACATCCTCGACTTCGAGAAGGAGTTTGCGTCCGCCAAGCTGGTCCGACTCGAAGAGAATTACCGGTCGACGCCCGACATCCTCGACGTTGCGAACGCCGCCATCACCCAGAACGTGGGGCGAAAAGGGAAGACGTTGCGGGCGACTCGCGGATCCGGGGAGCCGGTTACGCTCGTGGCTGCTCTCGACGAGCGTGACGAGGCCGATTGGGTTTTGGAGGAAATCAAGGCACGCCAGAGCCGTGAAAACCGCGGCTTGAACGAGTTCGCCGTGCTCTATCGCACCAATGCCCAGAGCCGCGCGCTCGAGGATGCGCTGAGACGCGATGCGATCCCGTACCGACTCGTCGGATCTGTCCGCTTCTACGATCGGCGTGAGATCCGGGATCTGATGGCGTACCTCAAGTTGATCGCGAATCCGTCCGACGCGGAGGCGTTTCACCGCGCGATCGCCGTGCCGAAGCGCGGGATCGGCGACACCACGGTCGAGACGTTGGCAGCGCGCGCGCGTGAAATGGGTGTGTCGCTCTTCGAAGCTGCATCCCGCGAAGACATGCAGGAGACGTTGCGTCCGGCCGCGCGAAAAGCCCTGGCGGACTTCGTTCAGGTGCTGGGATCATTGCGTGAGCGCGCAAAGGACACGAGCGTCGATGTTCTGATTCAGGAGCTGATGGGCGAGATCGGATACGTCGAGTATCTTCAGGCCGAAGGCCCCGAGTCCGCACGCGACCGAATCGAAAACGTGAGCGCGCTCATAAATGGCGCCGCCGAGACGGTGATCGACGACGGCGGCGAGGTCGGGCTCACGCCGCTCGACCATTTCCTGCAGCGCGCGATGCTCGTGGCCGGCGCCGACGCCCTCGATCCCACCGCCGACGCCGTCACTCTGATGACGCTCCACAACGCGAAGGGTCTGGAGTATCCGGTGGTTTTCCTTACCGGATTGGAGGACGGACTCTTTCCTCTGTCGCAGTCGTTCGACGATCCGCCGAAGCTCGAGGAGGAACGCCGGCTATTCTACGTCGGGATCACCAGGGCCGAGGAGAAGCTCTATCTGTCGTTCACCGAGATGAGGCGCCGCAACGGTGAACTCCTGCCCTCTATAAAATCCAGATTCCTGCGGGAAATCGCCGGCACCGCTCTGCAGGAAAAGAAAACGCTCAGGGTGAGCACGATGGGGCGAGGAACCGGGACATCGTCCTACCGCCCTACCGGTGGCGGGTTCAACAGCGGCGCCTATCCGGCGCGCCGGACGCACGACGTTCCCTCCTGGCGGAAGACGGCGATCACGGATGCGGAAATCTCGCAGGACGAGCCGCGTTACGTGAAGGGAGAGCGGGTCAAGCACAAGTTGTTTGGCGATGGCTCGATCGCGGAGCTGACCGGAGTCGGTCGCGAAGTGAAGGCGGTGATCGATTTCGACGACGAGACGGTCGGGAGAAAGACGATCAAGCTTGCCTACACCACTCTCGAGCGGGGTCAGGAATAATGGCGGTTACACGCGATGACGTGCTCCACATTGCGGAGCTCGCGAGGCTCGGAGTCGACGCGGCCCGCGCCGACGAGCTCACGGCGGAGCTGAGCGCGATCCTCGCCCACATGGACGTACTGTCCCAGGTGGACACCACCGGCGTTTCTCCAACCTCCGGTGTCGGCGAAGGAGGCACACCGCTTCGTCCTGACGTCGGCGTTGCGCCCTTGATGAAGGGAACGCTCGAAGCCTTTGCGCCGGCAATGCGCGACGGATTCTTCATCGTTCCCCGGTTGGCCACCCACGAGGATTCCAGCGAGAGCGGGGCTTGAGCGTCGAAGGTTTTGCCGAGCTGAGCGCGGCTGCGATCGCGGCGAGCGTGCGCGCGGGTAAGATCTCCCCCTCTGAAATCGTTCGCGCGTCTTTTGAGCGCGCGAGAGAGATCGGGGCGGGGCCCGATGCGCTGAACATCATCCTCTACGCGGATGAAAAGGCCAGCGTGGAAGAAGCCGACAACTTCAAGGCGCGCGTGAACGACGCGACAGACCTCGGCGTTCTCGCGGGAGTTCCCGTTGCGATCAAGGACAACATTGCCTCGCTCGGACTTCCGACAACGTGTGCCTCGAGGATTCTAAAGGGTTACGTCAGTCCGTTCGAGGCAACCGCGGTGTCAAGGCTGCGCGCCAACGGCGCCCTGATCGTTGCGAAGACGAACATGGATGAATTCGCCATGGGTTCATCCACCGAAAACAGCGCCTATGGTCCGACGCGAAATCCGCTCGACGTCCGGTGTGTTGCCGGAGGATCCTCCGGCGGCTCTGCCGCCGCGGTCGCCGCCGGGATCACACCGATCGCGCTTGGGTCCGAGACCGGCGGATCGGTTCGTCAGCCCGCGGCGTTCTGTGGTGTGGTCGGAGTCAAGCCGACCTACGGCAGGGTAAGCCGGTACGGATTGGTGGCGTTTGCCTCGTCGCTCGATCAGATCGGTGTCGTCGGCCGCAGGGTTGATGACGCGGCGCTCGCCCTCGAGGCGATCGCGGGTTACGACGAGCTGGATTCAACGAGCTCAAACGAGCGGGTTCCGATCTATCGGCTCGCCGCTCTCGGGAAGCCCGCCCCCGAGCCGAAGGATCCTGATACCGAGGCGATTCGAATCGGGCGAAGTCCTGTACCGCTCCCGCCGCCGCCGAATGCAAAGACCCTGGAAGGCGTGGTAATCGGAAAGCCACTCGAGTATTTCCCGGAGTCCCTCGATGCGAGCATCAGGGATCTATGCGATCGGGCGCTCGACCGGTTCCGCTCCATGGGAGCGACAGTTCGGGAGATCTCGCTGCCGCGGTCTCCGCTCGCAATTCCCGTCTACTACATTCTCGCGCCCGCCGAAGCGTCGTCAAACCTTGCCCGGTTCGACGGAGTGCGTTACGGACTTCGCGTCGATCCCGGCGAAGGCCTCAAAGCCATGTACGAAGCGACGCGGTCGCAGGGGTTTGGCCGCGAGGTGACACGCCGGGTCCTCCTCGGCACCTACGTGCTGTCGGCAGGCTACTACGATGCCTACTACAAAAAGGCCCAGGCCGTCCGCACGCTCATCACCCAGGATTTCCGTTCTGTGTTCGCGACCGGCGTCAACGCGATCTTCACGCCGACCACTCCCACGCCGGCGTTCCCGGTTGGCGCGATCAGCGATCCGTACGAGATGTATCTGAACGACATTTTCACCGTGACGGCAAATCTCGCGGGAGTCCCGGCGATCTCCGTTCCGATTGGTCGAGTGCGCAGACTCCCCGTCGGCGGACAGATCATCACTGCCCACTTCGACGAGTACACCATGTTCCGCGTCGCCTACGCTCTCGAGGCGGCCCTCGGCCAGGAGGCGCACGAATGAGTCACGAGCGCTATGAGATGGTCGTGGGACTCGAGGTGCACGTTCAGCTGAAGACGCGCACCAAGGCATTTTGCGGCTGCTCGACCGACTTCGGAGCCGCGCCCAACGTCAATACGTGCCCGGTCTGCCTGGCGCTGCCGGGGGCGCTCCCGGTTCTCAACGAGCACGCCGTCGAGCTCGCCACGCGGGCCGCGATCGGGCTTGGATGCAAGATCGATCATGTCTCCATCTTCGCCCGCAAGAACTATTTCTATCCCGACCTCCCCAAGGGATATCAGATCTCACAGTTCGATCAGCCGCTGGCCACCGGCGGGAGTGTCGTCATCGGGAGAACGGAGAAGGGAGACGCAATCAAAGTCGGCATTACCCGGCTCCACATGGAAGAAGACGCGGGGAAGTCCATCCACGATCGATACCCGGGCGCGACTGCGATCGATCTCAATCGATCGGGAGTGCCGCTGATCGAGATCGTGAGCGAGCCCGATATTCGCACCGCCGCGGCTGCGGGCGCCTACCTCCGGACGCTCAAACAGATTCTTCAATATCTGGACGTCAGCGATGTAAGCATGGAAGAGGGAAGCCTCCGGGTTGATGCAAACATCAGCGTGCGACCACCCGGCCAGTCGAAACTCGGAACCAAGACCGAAGTGAAGAACATGAATTCCTTCTCAGGCGTCGAGAAAGCGCTGGAAAGGGAATTCGAGCGCCAATGTGCGCTCATCGACGCCGGCGGCAAGGTTCAGCAGCAGACTTTGCTATGGGATGGCGCGCGCGAGACCGTTCGCCCGAGTCGAACCAAGGAAGGCAGCCACGATTACCGCTATTTCCCCGAGCCGGATCTTGGCCCCTTGGTGCTGGATAAGAAGTGGATCGACCACACGAACAAGGAGCTGCCGGAGCTGCCGGAGCCGAGAAAGAGCCGGCTTGTCGAGGAGTACGGGATCTCGCCTGTTGAAGTAGAACAGCTCACCGCGACGCCGGCGCTGGCGGACTATTTCGAAGCGGCTGCGCGTGCATCGGCCGACGGGAAGGGCGCCTACAACTGGGTGATGGGCGAGGTGATGGCGGCCGTGCGCACGTCGGGCGAGGAGATCGCCCACTTCAAGGTGCGGCCGGCCGATCTGGCGCAACTCATGAACCTCGTGCGCGACGGAACGATCAGTCACACCGCGGCGAAGCGCGTTTTCGCGCGAATGGTGGAGACAGGGAAGCCGGCGCCGCAGATTGCGGCCGACGAAGGATTGCTACAGGTCGGCGACGAGTCGGCCATCGCGACGTGGGTCGACGAAGTTCTCAGCGAGCACCCTGAAGAAGCCAGGCGATACCTTGCCGGCGAAAAGAAGCTTCAGGGCGTGCTTGTTGGTTTCGTGATGAAGAAATCGAGCGGCCGCGCGGATCCCAAGCGCGTGAATCAGTTGTTGTCGACTCGCGGCGGATAGAGGGGTTCCGGCAGGCCGACTGCGTAGTGCAGCGTCGACGGCGGCATTCCGAAGTGGTGCTGCGCCTGCTCGTGAACGTGCTCCTCTCCTCCGCGGCGCAGCGCGGCGCGGCGAACTTTCTTCGCGGCGCGCAACGGGATCGTCCCGGCGGGGTCCAGCTTGTACGGCTCGGCGCGATCGAGCCTGGTAAGCAGATCGACGATGTAGTCGAAGGCGCGGGCCATGTACACTTCGACCTCCTGCTCGCTCAAGTCCCAGCGACTCTTTTCCTCCACCAGGTGGAAGATGCGCTGCCACGACTCGGTGTCGGCGACGTAGACCATTCCCCGGAAGATTCTCCGATTGGTCGGCGTGCTGAAGATCGTCGGACTCAGAATGCGATCGAGATGCTCGTCCGAGTGGGAGTGATCGCGAAGTATCAGCTGCTTCGCGGTGCGGCTGAAGCGCTCGCCGATGTGGGTGTCGAACCGGCTTTCCCAGTAACTGTGGCCGAGCGCGGCAGTCGAAGATGTGATCGTGAGCTGGTGGGGCACGAAGTAGTTGTGCGCGACCGAATCCGCCGCGAGATGCGCGAGGTATCCCAGCCCGAAGGCTTTCAACGGCTCCGATTCGGCGTTGTCGTGAATCTCGAGCCCGACATTCCAGGAGTGACAATGGCGGCCCGCGGCGGCGTACTTCTTCGCAATGCTGGTGTCGGCCGCGATGGAACCGTAGAGAAAGTCGTAGGGATATGCCGCGAGCAGCTCGGCGACGCTCGAGGGGAGGAGCGCCAGCGAGCGCATGATTGCTTCGCCGAGGAAGATGTGCGTCCCCGGCGTCCAGGCGTGCGCGATGGCTGGAGTCAGCACCAGCGCCAGCAACACGGCCAGGGCGATGGCGCCGGCCGAGACCGCGCGCGGTGAAGCGCGCGTCACGGTAGCGCGCCTAAATCCCGATCCGCTTGCGCTGCCGGCGAACCGCTTTTCGCAGATCGTTCAGCTCGTCCTTCACGACGTCGTTGATCGCGTCGCGAGCGGTGTCGACATAGTCCCGCACCTGTTCTACGACCTCGTCGACCGGGATCCGATCGATCATCTCCTCTCCGCGATCGACTGCCGTCCTGAACCCGCGTCTCGCCCGCGGCGCAGCCCACCGCGCTCCTTCAGCGGCGCGACCCCCGGCCCAGCGGGCGCCTTCGAGTCCGCGACTTCCGGCCCACTTTGCGCCGTCGAGACCCGCCAATCCCGCCAGAGCCGCCCCTCTTCCCGCGTACCGGCCCAGAGATCCCACCGGTCGGCGTCCCGAAGGTCCCCGCCGCAGCAACAGCGTGATTCCGGCGCCGACCGCCGCGCCGATCAGCGCCGCTGTCAGCAGGTCGTACTGCTGCTCACGCTCATCGTCCAGATCCATTTCTGGGTCTGACCCGCGGGCGCGGTTTTTCCCAACCGTCGGTTCCGCTTTCGTCGTAGTCCCCATCGCTCCAGTCCTCCTCGTCAAATGCCTGATTGATTCCCGTTTGCACGCCACGTATGGTCGACGCGGTCGTCACGAAAGCCGACTCGGCTTCCTCCTGCACCACGTCGAGCAGCGCGTTCAGCTGGTTGATCCGGTCCTCCGCGGCTCCGACGGCTTGCTGCAGGCGTTGATTCACCGCGGCCACCGTCTGGCTGACCTGCTGCACGTCGACCCTCATCGCGGTCGAGATGTAGTCTACATTGTCGGCGATTGCGCTGGCGTGTCGCATCAGCGGATTCACGTCGCCATAAATCTTGTCGAGCATGTCGCTGATTTTCTTGTAGCTCTTTCTGAAGTTCCACGCCGCTGGAACCAATGCGACGGTCAGAATGATCACGGTGATCGTCATGACACCGCTCGCGATGCTCGTGACTTTCGACCACAGACCGGGCTCCGCCACGATCTGCTTCGTGTAGATCGTATCCGGAAGCGAACGAGCTATCTGCAACATGAACTCGGTGCTGCCGCTCATCCATCCCATCATGTGCGCGAAGTGTGCAAGGGAGAGGCCATTTTACGAGGCGGTTTTGCCTCACGGTACAAAGAGTGCTCACTGCGATATATTTTCGCAACACAATCTCCAACACCGCCGAATCGCTTCAGGAGCAACATGCCAGCAGTACAATTCGTCGTTGAAGGCGGAAAGCCTCTCAGCGGCTCCATCCGTCCCTCCGGAAACAAGAATGCCGCGCTCCCAATCGTAGCTGCGGCCCTCGTCTCGCCCAGCCCCGTGCACCTGGAGAATGTTCCGCGCATCCGCGACATCGAGACGCTGGTGGAGCTCATTCGGTCCGTCGGTGCCTCCGTGGAATGGGTCGGGCAGAATGCGCTGGACATCCACGCCAAGGATTTACGCCCCGGCGATCTCAATCCCACGCTGTGCGCCAAGATCCGCGCTTCGATCCTCCTGGCCGCGCCGCTCCTTGCCCGCTGCGGGCAGGTTACGCTGCCGCCACCGGGAGGCGACGTCATCGGCCGCCGGCGACTCGACACCCACTTCCTCGCGCTCGAGCAGCTCGGCGCGAAGTTCACCCACGGGAAGCAGATCGAAATGCGCGTCAGCGGGTTCAAGGGCGCGGATGTCTTTCTTGACGAGCCAAGCGTCACTGCCACCGAGAACGCCCTCGTTGCCGCGTCCGCCGCGACGGGCACGACGATTCTTCGCAATGCCGCCAGCGAGCCCCACGTTCAGGACCTCGCCCAGTTTCTCATCGCGCTCGGCGCGCAGATTGAAGGCGTCGGCACCAACACGATGACCATTCACGGCAGCAAGTCGATCGGATCGAAGCGCGTTACGCACACGATCGGGCCCGACCACATCGAGGTGGGATCCTTCATCGGACTGGCCGCCGTGACCAAGTCGGAGCTGCGAATCGAAAACGCCGGCATTGAGCACCTCCGCTCCACCCGCATGGGGTTCGAGCGCCTCGGGATCGAATGCACCACGGACGGACCCGACCTGATCGTGCCGGCCAAGCAATCCCGGCAAATCCAGTCCGACATGGGCGGCCACGTCCCGAAACTGGAAGACCAGCCCTGGCCGGCGTTCCCGGCAGATACGATGTCGATCGCTATCGTTACGGCGACGCAGTGCGAGGGGCTCATCCTCATGCACGAAAAGATGTTCGAGTCGCGCCTGTTCTTCGTCGACAAGCTGGGGATGATGGGTGCCCGAATAGTCCTTTGCGACCCACACCGCGCCCTCATCCACGGACCGTCGCGACTGCGAGGGGCGGTGCTCGAGTCACCCGATATCCGGGCGGGAATGGCGCTGCTCCTCGCCGCCCTCTGCGCGGACGGGACGAGCATCATCAACAACGTGGGACAAATCGAGCGCGGTTACGAGCGCATCGACGAGCGCCTCAACAAGCTTGGCGCTGCGATCACACGGGTCGACGATCGACGGCAGTAGCCGTGAGTGAGGTTCCCAAGGAAGTAGTCTCCGACTTCGACAGTTGGGGAATTCGCGCGTTCACTACGACCCGTGAAGCGGGCACCTTCAGCCTCGCCGGAGACGATCCGGTAAACGAGGTCATGGGCCGCTGGACCGCTGTGCAGCACGAGATCGCCGACGTCGCCCGGCGCCTCGTCTCCATCCGCCAGGTTCATGGCACCCGGGTGCTCGTGCACACCGGCGGCTGGGAAGGATGGCTCCGCGGGGGCGAGGCCGATGGGCATATCGCCGCCGAAAAGGGAATCGGGCTCGCGGTAGGAGTGGCGGACTGTGTGCCGGTCTTCATCGCTCATCCGTCCGGGGTCGTCGCGCTCCTTCATTCCGGTTGGAGGGGAACGGCGGCGCGCATCACCACCGAGGCAATCGCGTCGCTCGCGCGATACGGGCTGGCGCCCGACGAGCTGGCGATACACCTCGGCCCAGCGATCTGTGGGCGTTGCTACGAAGTGAGCGCCGAGGTCAGAGAGCAGCTCACTGGGCAGCCGGTCACCCGATCCGGACACGTGGATCTCCGGTCCCTGATTGCCGAACACGCCACCGAAACGGGCGTCCAGAAGATCACGGTCAGCTCATCGTGCACGAAATGCGACAATGACCGGTTTTTCTCACACCGGGCCGGTGATAAAGGGCGGCAGATTGCCGTCATCGCAGCAGCGGTGGATCGGCCGGCAGGATAAGCGCGGCGTCCTGGATGCGCTGGGGCCGCCAACTTGACTCGCCTCAGGCACCTTTCTACATTGTATAGGGCGTTCAACTCGGCGGCCAACACTGATGTGGGGATCCCCCCACATTTTTTTGTCCCTTGAATGGACCTCGAAGGTAGATGAACGGAGAGCTGGAAAGTCTTGTAGCGTCAGAAATTAAGCCACTTAGACTAGAGCTTTTCGAGCTCAAGCTTGGAGGCAGCAAAGGCCGTCCGGTCCTGGACGTTCGAGTCGAGCGGGAGGACGGTGAGAAGGTGACGGTCGATGACTGTGCGGCTGCATCCCGCGCGATTGAAGCAAAGCTGGATGCGGAAGATTTCGGGGGCAGAAGGTATGTGCTCGAAGTCTCCTCGCCGGGAATCGAGCGGCCGCTGAGGAACGCAAAGGATTGGAGAAGGTTTGTCGGAAGCACGGTCGTTGTCACGAGCAACGTCCCGGGCGATCCGGCTGGCCGCAGAACGGACGAGGTAGAGATTGCCGGCGTCGAAGACGATGCCGGGCAGGAAGTTGTAATCGTACGTAACGAGCGCGGCGATGAGCGGCGCTTTCCGCTTGCCGCCGTCGAGAAGGCGCGGTTGGCGTTTCACTGGAAAAGGTAGAGGTAAGGGACATGGCGGCATCAGTAGAAATTCTGACGGCGATCCGCGAGTTGACCAACTCGAAGCAGATCGATCGCACTGAATTGCACGGGCTTCTCGAGGACGGCATCAACGCCGCCCTCGCCAAGAAGCACGGGCCTACGGTGCAGGCTGAAGTCTCGATCGACGAGAACAAGGGCGCGATCAAGATCGTCCTGCTCAAGACCGTGGTCGAAGAGGTCACCGACCCGGCGAGCCAGATCTCCCTCGAGGAGGCCAGGTTCGAGGATGCGGAGTTCCAGGTCGGCGACCAGATGGAGATTCCGGTGGACTTCGCCGAGTTCGGACGCACTGCGGTGCAGGCGGCCAAGCAGCGGATCATCCAGCGCGTCAGGGAAGGCGAGAGATCCAAGATCCGCGACGAGTTCTCGAGCAGGGTCGGTGATCTTCTGTCGGGCGAGGTTCAGCAAATCGAGCGCGGCAAGCTCGTCATCATGCTCAACAAGTTCCGCGAGGCCGAGGCGATCATTCCCTATCGGGAACAGAACCACCGCGAGCATTTCCATCAGGGTGATCCGATCCGCGCCGTACTCAAGCGCGTCGAGGAAACCCCCAAGGGTCCGCGACTCGTTTTGAGCCGGGCCGATGCTTTGTTCGTGAAGGCGCTGTTCAAGCTCGAGGTTCCGGAGATCCAGCAGAACCTGGTCGAGATACGCGCCAGCGCTCGCGAGGTCGGGAGCCGCACAAAGATCGCGGTGTTTTCGCGCGACGACTCGGTTGATCCGGTTGGAGCTTGCGTCGGCCTCAAGGGCTCGCGTGTTCAGGCTGTCGTCAACGAGCTCGGCGGCGAAAGAATCGACATCGTACCCTGGTCGGCCGATCCGGAGCGCTTCGCGAAGCTCGCGCTTGCTCCCGCCCGTGTGGCTCGGGTATTCAGCGATCCTGCGACGAAAACGATTCAGGCGATCGTGGACGAGGGCCAGCTTTCCCTGGCGATCGGACGCAACGGCCAGAACGTCCGGCTTGCATCAGAGCTGACCGAATGGAAGATCGAGCTCTACTCGAGCCGCGAATGGATGGAGCGCGGCAGTGATCAGCCGATCTTCGCTCCGCTGCCGACAGATGAGCCGGTGTCAGGTGTCAATCCGCGCCTGGCCGATATCGAGGGTATGCAGCCGGCGACGGTCGCAGTTCTCGAAGAGGCCGGCTACAAGACGCTTGATGACATCATCGATCTCGAGCGCGAAGACTTCCTCCGTCTGCCGGGCATCGCTCCGGAAGAGGCGGACCGTCTGATGGCGATCATCAACGAGCTTACCACCGACGAGGCGCCCGAGACGGGTGAAGAGGCGGTGGTTGCGACGAAGGCGGACGTTGAAGCCAGCACTGAGATGGAGTCGGAAGGTGGAAACGCGGCGGCTCCTGAAGTGGTAGCCGACACGGAAGGCACGAAACCGAAGTAGTCAGATGGAAACTTCCCAGCAGCGAAAGCTCCTTGGTCTGATCGGCCTCGGAGTCCGCGGCCGGGGGGCGGTAATAGGTGTTCAGCAGGTGCGAGAAGCGGCGCGTCGCGGCAAGTTGTATTTGGCTATTGCGGCTCCCGACGCTTCGATTAACAGTTTGGATAAAGTGCTCCCGCTGTTGCGGGCGCGTGGAATCACGATAATTGCTGGACCGCCTGCAGCGGAGCTCGGCTCGGCTGCCGGGCGTGAGTCCACGGCAGTGATAGGAATTGTAGACAAGGGTTTGGCAAAGGGAATTCAGGCGCTTAGCCTGGCACCAATGCCGGATGGCCGAAAAGACGAGGAGATGGGTTGAGCAAGCTTCGAGTACATGATTTGGCTGGCGAGTTCGGCGTTCCAAGCGACGAGGTGATCACACTCCTCCGTCAAATGGACGTCCCGGTGCGCAGCCATTTGAGTCCGTTGAGTGATGATCAGGTCGCCCGCATTCGCGCCCGTTGGGAGCGTGAGAAGCGGGCGCGTGTTGCCGCGCCCCCCGCAGCGACACGTCGTCGTCGCGGGACAGCTGCGGCCGCGCCCGCACCCGAGGCGAAGCCGGAGCCGGCACCAGCCGCCGAAAGCCGGAGGCGCCGCCGCGTAGCCGTGGAGCCTGCAGTCGAAGCGCCGGCAGCAGAGGCCCCGGCATCGCCGGAGGTCAAACCCTCTGCCCCGGCTCCAGCGCCCGCGATTGCGGCGTCAGCGGCTCCGGATGCGACGGTGGCCGATCGCCCGAAAGCCGCGCCGCAGGCTGCGCCGCGCACACCAACCCCATCGGCACCAACTCCGCAGCTCACAACTCATTCCACGCCCGAGCGTCCCGACACCCGCGAGCGCCAGCGCCCCCAGCCAGTTGTACCGGGAGCCCCGCGTCCCCGGCCCGTTGCGACCGGCGCGCCGTACACCCCACCGCGCCCCGTTGCCTCGGCAGCCCCGGGTGCCGGAACCGCTCCAACGCGTCGCGAAGAGCGTGGCGGTGGAGGTGGTGGTCGCGGAGAAGAGCGCGGTGCACGCCGTGGCAAGAAGGGAAAGCGCGGAGTCGATCAGGAAGCAGTATCGGCGAACATCGGTAAGACGATGGCGTCGATGCGCGGACCCATCCGCCGTGGCGGTGCCCGCCGCGCGGAAGACGGGACCTACCGCGAAGAGATGGCTGCCCAGAAGCAGGCGGAGGTCGAGCGCGAGAAGAAGACGGTTCGCGTCAACGAGTTCATCACCGTCAGCGAGCTGGCGCAGATCCTCAAGACGCCCGCAGTTCAAATCGTCGGGTTCGCCTTCAAGAACCTCGGCCTCATGGTCACGATCAACCAGCGGCTCGACTTCGATCAGATCGAGCTCATCGCGGGTGAGTTCGGGTTCCAGGCGGTCAAGGAAGAGGAGTATGCGGCGGATTTGAAGACCAGCGCCGTTGCCGACGACACCGCGGAGCAGCTGGAGCCGCGTCCACCCGTCGTGACCATCATGGGCCACGTCGACCACGGAAAAACCTCGCTCCTCGATTACATCCGGAAGTCGAACGTCGTTGCCGGCGAGTCGGGCGGAATCACCCAGCACATCGGCGCCTATCACGTCGATCTGCCGGGTGGCAAATCGATCACCTTCCTCGACACGCCGGGCCACGAGGCATTCACGGCCATGCGCGCACGAGGCGCGCAGGTCACTGACATCGTCGTGCTTGTCGTAGCTTCCGACGACCAGGTGATGCCGCAGACGATCGAAGCGATCTCGCACGCCAAGAACGCCGGCGTGCCAATGATCGTGGCGATCAACAAGATCGACGTTCCTGGCGCGAACCCGGCGAAGGTGAAGCAGGATCTTCTTCAGCACGGAGTGGTGCTCGAGGAGTTCGGCGGCACCGTGCTCTCGAGCGAAGTCTCGGCGAAGAAGGGCACCAACGTTCAGTCGCTTCTGGATCAGATCCTCCTGCAGGCCGAGATCCTGGACCTGCGGGCCAATCCGAACCGGAGCGCGACGGGTGCCGTCATCGAAGCCCAGCTCGATCCGGGGAAGGGTCCGGTCGCTACGATGCTCGTGAGCAACGGCACGCTTCACGTCGGCGACGATTTCATTTGCGGCATGTACTCGGGCCGCGTGAGAGCGCTGCTCGACGAGCGCGGACGAAACGTGAAGGACGCGGGTCCGGCAATCCCGGTTCAGATCCTTGGAATCGGCGGCGTGCCGATGGCCGGCGATCAATTCGTCGTGGTCGAGGACGCCATGGAGTCGCGCGAAATCGCGCAGCGGCGTCAGCGTCTCGACCGTGAGGCCAAGAGTCGCCGCACGGCCAAAGGCGTGGTCTCGCTCGAAGACTTCATGTCCCAGACAGCTCCCGGTCAAAAGCGCACGCTGCGCATCGTCATCAAGGCCGATCAGGGCGGACCGGCCGAAGCTCTGGCCGATTCTCTTGGCCAGCTGTCCAACGACGAAGTCTCGGTGGATGTCATCCATCGCGGCGTCGGCGCCATCACGGAGAGCGACATTCTTCTCGCCCGCGCGTCGGGTGCGATCATCGTTGGCTTCCACGTCAGACCCGATAACAACGCCCGCGCCGCAGCCGAGCGAGAGGGCGTGGATATCAAGCTGTACAAGATCATCTACGAAGCGGTCGAAGACGTTCGGTCAGCGCTCGAGGGAATGCTCCGGCCGGAAGAGCGCGAGACGGTGCTCGGCGAAGCCGAAGTGCGCGAGCTGTTCAAGGTTCCGCGCATGGGCGTGATCGCCGGCTGCTCGGTCCGCAGCGGCGTCATCAATCGACAGGGTCGCATTCGCGTCATGCGCGACAGCGTCGAGATCTACGACGGAGCGATTGCTTCGCTGCGTCGCTTCAAGGATGACGTGAAGGAAGTACGCGAAGGCTTCGAGTGTGGTATCGGTGTGGAGAATTTCAACGACATCAAGGTCGGTGATGTGCTCGAGTGCTACCGGAAGGAGCAGGTCGCGCGAACTTTGACATCGGCGGCAGGGGCTTCTGCGTAACACACGTCGAGCGGATCGCGTCGCCGAAGCGATCCGCGTCGAGGTAGCGACCTTCCTCACAGAATCGGCCAAAGACCCGCGCATCGTGGGCTTCGTAACCGTGACCGGTGCGGAGGTGAGCCCGGACCTGCGGCACGCCCGCGTTTACGTAAGCGTGCTCGGGAGCGACTCCGAGAAGCAGGCCACGTTTGATGGCCTGGACAGCGTTGCATCCCACCTCCGCTCCCGCGTAGCGCGCGAGCTCCAGCTGCGCGTTGCCCCGGAGATCCAGTTCAAGGAAGACGACACCATCGCCCGCGCTGCTCGTATCGAGTCGTTGCTGGCGGATGTCAAACGGCAGGACTCCACCCCGGCGCGTGGGCGAGACGAAGACTGATCGCTCGGCCCAGGACCGCTCGCCAATCCAGGGATTGCTTCTCGTCGACAAGCCCGGCGGCATGACGTCGCACGACGTCGTTCAGCACGTCAGGCGAATCTACGGCGAGCGCAGCATTGGACATCTCGGCACGCTCGACCCGTTCGCAACGGGCCTGCTGGTGCTTCTCATCGGCCGGGCGACCAGGCTCGCTACTTTCCTGGATACTGAGCCGAAGGTTTACGAGGCGACAATAAAGTTCGGCGCCGAGACCGACACCGACGACCTGACGGGAACGGTGATTCGGACAGCGGATCTACCCAGCGAGAGCGACGTGCTATCCGCACTGGAAAAACTGACGGGAAAGATCTCGCAGGTGCCGCCAGCCTATTCCGCCAAAAGCGTCGACGGAACGCGTGCGTACGACGCTGCCCGGCGCGGGGAGCCGCTCGATCTACCGGCGGTCGAGGTCGCTGTTCACAGCTGGGAGATCCGCGAGCTGGGTGGAGACACGCTATCCGCCGTCATCACCTGCAGCGGTGGCACCTATATCCGAGCCCTCGCGCGCGACCTCGGCCGGCTCGTTTCCTCGGCTGCCCATCTGACCTCGCTGCGCCGCACCCGCGTCGCGGAGTTCGATGTCCGGAACGCCGCCACACTGGACGCTCTCAGTGCTGAACCGGCGCGCGTGAGACCGCTGCGGGTTGTCGCCGATGCATAGTCGCGTTGATCCATCCGACGAGTCAGGCCTCCCTCCCTACGTCAAGGGAGCGGTGATCACGGTTGGCACATTCGACGGCGTTCATCGCGGGCACCGGGACGTCGTCGAGCGCCTGGTCGCGAGATCCCGCTCGCTCAAGATCCCCAGCGTCCTCGTCACCTTCGAGCCGCACCCGCTGGAGATCGTGAATCCGGCGGCGGCGCCGCAGCTCCTCACCACGCATTACGAGAAGCTCGAGGTGCTGACTGAGACCGGGATCGACTATGTCGCGGTTCTCCCGTTTACGTCGGAGCTCGCTGCGTTCTCAGCCGAGGACTTCGTCGAACTGGTCCTGCGCCGTCGGTTTCGGTTGCGCGAGCTGCTGATCGGTTACGATCACGGGTTCGGGCGCCAGCGGGCGGGGAACGTCGATGTGTTGCGCACCCTCGGCGAGCGCGATGGGTTCAAGGTAGAGGTAGTCGATGCCGTCGCGACCCCCGACGGGCATTCAGTATCGTCCACGTCGATCCGAAGGGCGGTAGCCGGCGGCGATCTCGAGCGCGCCTGTGCCGGACTGGGCCGGCCGTACTCCGTCAGCGGCCGCGTTGTCGTGGGGTCTCAGCGGGGACGGACTATTGGATTTCCGACCCTGAATCTCGGACCACCGCCCCCGAGGAAGCTTCTGCCGCCCGAAGGTGTATACGCAGTGAAGGTTCAGACCCCGCGCGGGCCAGTCGGGGGAATGATGAACCTCGGACCGCGGCCTACATTCGGCGACGCGGCGACTTCGCTCGAGGCCCATCTCTTCGATATCGATGGAGACTTTTACGGAACGGATGTGCGGATCGATTTCGTCAAGCGTCTTCGCGAGACCCGCAAGTTTGCTTCGGCGGAACAGCTCAAGGCGCAGCTGCAGCACGACGAGCGCGATGCCAGAAACGCGTTGACTCTCTTCTAGCTTCCCGGTAACCTTACAGGCTGGTCTCCAAGTGCACCTTTTTCCCATGTCGGCAGCATGAGTCTGAAGTGGCGTATTGCCATCATTCTTGGTTTAATCGCAGCGTCCGTCTGGACGCTGTTTCCGCGCACGGTGGTCGAGCGCGTCAAGCGCAACGGCGAGTTTGTCTATGACACTGTCCGGCGTGTTCCCCTGAAGCGCGGACTCGACCTGCAGGGCGGGATGCACCTCGCCCTCGAGGTCGATGAGTCGAAGGGTGCGGTTGCCGACAAGAGCAAGGCGATCGACAACGCGCTCAAGGTCGTGCGAAACCGCATCGACGAATTCGGTGTCTCTGAACCGTTGGTCCAGAAGGCGGGCAGCGACCGGATCATCGTGGAGCTGCCCGGCATCGACGATCCTCAGCGCGCGCAGGACGTCGTCCAGAAATCGGCGTTCCTCGAGTTCCAGATCACTGACGAAACCCAGGCCCTCGAGAAATCGCTGCCGCGTCTGGACGCGCTGCTGAAGGGCAAGACCGTTGCAGTCGCCGCACCGGGCGCAAAGAAGGATACGACGACTTCGAATGCGGGTTTGCAATCGCTGTTCACCGCTGACACGTCGAAGAAGGCCGACAGCACCAAGGCCGACAGTGCGGCGGCCGGAGGAACGGTCGGAGGGCCAGGAGCATTCTCGAAGCTGGTGCAGCAGGGCCGGATGCCGGGCGAGTACTACGTGGCCCAGACCGATGTCGGAACGGTGACGCAGTATCTGGCCATGCCCGACGTTGCCGCCGCTATGCCACCGGGGAAGGTCCTGCGCTGGAGCAGCGACACGGTGTCGCTCGGGGGACAGATTTATCGGGCTCTTTACGTTCTCGACGCCAAGCCGATCATCACCGGCGAGTACCTCACCGATGCGAAGCCGAATAGGTCTCCGACCGAAGGAAACCTCGTCCAGTTCACGATGAACAACGAAGGGGCGCGCCGCTTCCGCACCGAGACGGGACGACACATCAAGGATTACATGGCGATCGTCCTCGATCAGAGAGTGATGGGCCAACCCCCCATCATTCAAAGCGCGATCGGCGCGAATGGACAGATAACGATGGGCGGTAAGGATCTGCAGGCGGCGCAGGATCTCGCACTCGTTTTGAGAGCTGGCTCGTTACCAGTTCCACTCAAGGTCGCGGATGTGCGGGTGATCGGCGCCAGCCTGGGCCAGGACTCCATTCACAAGAGCATTGTCGCCGGAAGCATCGCGGTTGCTCTCGTCGTAATCATCATGCTGGGCTACTACCGGTTCTCTGGCGCGCTGGCCGTTGCCGCGCTGATTCTCTACATACTCTACACGCTGGCGGCGCTCGCCGGATTCCAGGCCGTTCTCACCCTGCCGGGACTCGCGGGCTTTGTGCTTTCCATCGGAATAGCAGTGGACGCGAACGTCCTGATCTTCGAGCGAATACGCGAAGAGCTTGCACACGGCAAAACGGTTCGGACGGCGATCGATGAAGGATTCCGTCATGCCATGAGCGCGATCGTCGATTCCAACGTCTCCACCGCGCTCACGGCGGCGGTTCTCTATCAATACGGTACGGGCCCCGTTCGCGGGTTCGCCGTCACTCTTCTCGCCGGTATCGCCGCCTCGATGATTACCTCGATCTTCGTGGTACGGACTTTCTACATGATCTGGCTCAATCGCTCGCGCGATGCCCAGACAAGCCTGAGCATCTGATGATTCGAATTCTTCACGACACGAACTACGACTTCATCCGCTGGTGGAAAGTGATGGCGGCGATCACCATCGCCTTCATCGTGCTGGGACTTGGCTCGCTGGCGATCAAGCCTCTCAATCTCAGCATCGAGTTCACCGGCGGCACGCTGATGCAGCTCGAGTTCACACAGCCGCCGGATGTAGGCCAGATTCGGTCCACGCTGGACGCGGCGGGAGTTCACGGTGCCGAGATCCAGCAGTTCGGGACGAACCGCGAGTTCACGGTGAGGGCGCAGGAGGCGGCTCAGGTCGCCGCGCAATCGAAGGGCGCCGAGAGCATTGCCACCACGATCGGGAGAGTGCTGAAACAGAAGTTCGGCGAGAACAATCTGAAAGTCGTTCGGACGGAAGGCGTCGGTCCGCGCGTCGGAGATGAGCTCAAGCGCGGCGCGATCATCGCGATCCTGTTGTCGTTCCTCATTACGCTGGTCTACCTGTCGATCCGGTTCGAGTGGCGTTTCGCTACCGCGGCCGTCATCGCTACGAGTCACGACGTCTTTACGACCATCGCGTTCCTCAAGCTGATGCACCTCGAGATCTCTTTAACGGTCGTAGCCGGTCTGCTGACGGTGCTCGGATACTCGCTGAACGACACGATCATCATCTTCGACAGAGTGCGCGAGAACCTCCGGAAGGGCAGGAAAGAGACTCTCTACGAGACACTCAATCGCTCGATCAACGAGACGCTGCCCCGCTCGATCCTGACGCACGCTACCGTTCTTGCCGCGACGCTGTCCTTGCTCTTTTTTGCGGGTGAGGTGATCCGGCCTTTCGCCTGGGTCATGGCGTTCGGAATCATCACCGGAACCTTCAGCTCTATTTACGTAGCAGCTCCGGTGCTTCTCTGGATCGAACGCAAATGGCCTCGCCAGACGGGCGCACGGCAAAAAACTTCATCGACAGCCACGCCCACCTCGCAGACGCGGCGTTCGACGGCGACCGCGACGCGGTAATCTCCCGCGCCCGCGACGCGGGCGCGGCGGCCATCGTGTGCATCGGAGAGTCGCTCGAGATGGCGGTTCTCGCGGCAGCATGCGCCGGAAAATACCCGGGCTTCGTCTTCGCGACTGCCGGCATTCATCCCCATGACGCCGCCGGATTCGACGAGCAGCGTGATATCCCGAGACTGCGCGAGCTCCTTCGCGATGCCGTCGCGGTCGGAGAGTGCGGGCTCGACTACCACTACGACAATTCCCCGCGGGAAGCCCAGCGCGCGGCGTTTGCAGCTCAGATAGCGGTCGCCGCCGAAATGCGGATGCCGGTCGTCGTTCACACCCGGGATGCGGAAGACGATACCCGGTCGCTTCTCAGGGAAGCCCAAGAGGCGCGGGTCCTCGGTGTCATGCACTGCTACACCGGGTCACACGCGCTGGCGGAGTTCGCGCTTGCCGCCGGGTGGTATGTGTCGTTCAGCGGGATCGTCACCTTCAACAAGTGGGCAGACGACGATCTCGTCAGAATGATCCCACGAGACCGTTTGCTGGTGGAATCCGATTCGCCGTATCTCGCGCCCGTGCCATTCAGGGGAAAGCGAAACGAGCCGGCATGGGTTTCGTACACTCTGGCCAGAGTCGCGACAGCACGAGGCGAGGATCCTTCCGAGCTTGCTCGCGCCACCACGGCGAACGCGCAGCGCCTTTTCGGTCTGGCACCGCAAGCCGCATAGTGTGTAACATTCGCGCTTCACTTGAACTCCGCCTGCCACCATGGGCATCCGCCCGGAGCATTGAATGCCATTGAAGCAGATCAGCACGCCCCACGCCCCAGCGGCCATCGGTCCTTATTCCCAGGGCATCGTTGTGAACGGACTCCTTTTCACAGCGGGTCAGATCGCGCTCGATCCGGCGACCGGAAAAATCGTCGACGGAGGTATCGTCGAGCAGACGGAGCGCGTGATGCAGAACCTCGAGCAGGTTCTCAAAGCCGCGGGCGTATCGTGGGGCGAAGTCGTCAAGACCACAGTCTACCTCCACGATCTCTCGGCCTTTCCGACCGTCAACGAGATCTACGGCAAATGGCTCGGTGACGCGCGACCCGCGCGTTCTACGGTGCAGGTTCCGGGACTACCGCGCGGCGCTCTCGTCGAAATCGATGCCGTAGCGGTCGTGGCGTCCAAGTAGGCAGCGACTGACAGAATGAGTACCTCAAAAACGCGCGAGGAGTTGTTCCGCCTCACTGAATTCGCGCGTTGCGCCGGTTGAGCGTCAAAAATGGGTCCGGGTGACCTATCCCGCGCGCTGGCCGCGCTTCCAACAAAAACAGATCCGCGATTGCTGGTCGGACGAGAGACGTTCGACGACGCGGGGGTGTTTCGCGTGTCCGACGATTTCGCGCTCGTCCAGACCGTGGATTTTTTCGCGCCGATCGTCGACGATCCATTCGACTTCGGGCAGATCGCCGCCGCCAACGCGTTGTCCGACGTCTATGCGATGGGAGGTCAACCGCTCACCGCCCTCAACATTGTAGCATTCCCGACCAGCGAGCTGCCGTTGGACGTGCTGACACAGATTCTGGCTGGCGGCCAGGAGAAAGTCCACGAGGCGGGCGCGCTCATTGTTGGCGGTCACACGATCGTCGACACCGAGCTCAAATACGGGTTGGCGGTAACCGGTCGTGCCCATCCGAACTTCCTGCTGACCAACGCCGGCGCTGCGCCCGGAGATCGGCTTGTTCTTACCAAGCCGATCGGCAACGGAATTCTCGCCACCGCTACGAAACGTGGAAAGCTCTCCGCTGAAGCGCAACGCCCGATGCTCGAGGCCATGAAGGCACTGAACGGAGTCGCGAGCCGGGCGGCGCTCGCGGTGAGCGCGCGGTGTGCGACCGACATCACAGGCTTTGGCCTGCTCGGGCACATGTCCCATATCGCGCGCGCCAGCAAGGTGACGCTTCGCCTGGATCTCGATTCGATCCCCGTCTTCGACGGAGTTCGGGAAGCCGTGAGGGCGGGTTTGACCACCGACGGTGCAAAGAGAAACGCGGAGTACCTGAAAGAGTTCGTCGCCTGGAAGAAGGGAAGTGACGAGGACCGCGCCATCCTCTTCGATCCCCAAACCTCGGGTGGACTGCTCGTCTGCCTCAGTCCAAACAGCGCCGCCAACTATCTTTCACGCGTGAGCGGAGCGGTGGTCATCGGCGAGGTCATTGAACGGGGAGAAGTTGCGATCGAGGTCCAGTGAGACGTGTGGGGGTGGATGGGGCCTGGTGGCTTCCGTGATCTTCAAAATCACTGTGACCCTACTTCGTAGGGTCGGGTGGGTTCGATTCCCACACTCTCCCGCCACGTCGCTGGTACGAGCTCTCGTCTGCGTTGCTCTGTTTTGTCCCCTATCCGCGTTTGCGCAACAACGTGATAGTGCTCGCGCCGGAGTACCGCCTGCAACGCAGCAGCCGGCGCAGCCGCAGCGGAGGGACACGACTCCTCGTCCTCCGATGACGCCGCGCCGGGCCTTCCTCTCTTCGCTCCTCCTGCCCGGCTACGCGCAGACAGTGTTCGGCCGGGATAAGGCCGCCATGCTCTTTACCGTCATCGAGATCGGCTCGATTGGCATGGCGCGGAAGGCCGCCCTCGATCTCGCCGAGGCGAAAGGGCTGCCGCACGACAGCGTTGTAGCAACTTACAAAATCGACCAAACCACCGGCCTCGCGCAGCTGGATCCCAAAACCGGACTGCCGATTCCGGACACCTGGGACACGAGTCGCTTCACGCCGGATCGCATCAAGGCGCGCCGAACGCACTACGAGGACTGGATCGCGGCAATCATTTTCAATCACCTCTTCGCGGGGGCCGACGCCTACGTCGCCGCGAACCTTTGGGATTTCCGTACCAACATCGGAGTCGTCGCGACGCCGCGTGCTGCCGGCATTTACGCGAGCCTCAGATTGCGATGACGAACACGGCCCCGATTGGGGTGTTCGATTCCGGCATGGGAGGCCTCACCGTCGTTCGCGAGATGATAAGGCAGCTGCCCCACGAGAGCATCATCTATTACGGTGACACCGCGCGAGTTCCCTACGGACCGAAAAGCCCGGATACGATTCTGCGCTACAGTCGGGAGATTACCGCGTACCTGCAGGGCGAAGGTGTGAAGGCTGTGGTCATCGCGTGCAATACCGCTACCGCGCACGCGCTCCCGGCGCTCCGCCGCGAATTCGACATGCCGGTCGTCGGGGTTATCCGGCCGGGCGCGCGCGCCGCTGCCGAGGCGACGAAGACAAAGCGGGTGGGCGTAATCGGTACCGCCGGGACGATCAAATCGCGCGCGTACGAGAAGGAGATCCTGAAGCTTCTCCCCGATGCGCAAGTTACAGCGCAGGCGTGCGCGCTATTCGTACCGCTCGTCGAGGAGGGGTGGGTCGACACCGAGCCAACGCGCGCGATCGCGCGCAACTACCTGGCTCCGCTCGTCTCGGCGGAAATCGACACTCTGGTGCTCGGCTGCACCCACTATCCCCTCATGAAAACCGTGATCGGGAATGTTGTCGGCCGCGAGGTCAGGTTGATCGACAGCGCTTACGAAACAGCGCGCGAGACGGCGGCGGTCCTGGCCGCGAACGCGCTCGAGAACACATCGCCGAATGGGGCGCGCTACCGCTTCATCGCATCCGACGCACCCGACACCTTTCTCGGTCTCGGCCAGGTCTTTCTGGGGTCACCGATAGAGCGAGTCGAGACACACACCCTCGGCTGAGCCATCCGCCCTGCGGAGCTCGATCGCTTCATCCGTCAGCCTGAGATACGTCGGCGCGTCGAGCCAAGACCCGGCGTTCGCGAAAATCCTGCCGTTCTCCATTCTTTCCAGCGTGGCGACGTGGGAGTGCCCGTAGACGAGGAGGTCGAGATCCTTGGCGCTCTCCAGTTGGCGCTTCGCGTATTCGCGCAGGCCTCTCCCCTCGTCTCGCGCGCGATAGGTACGACTCGCGTTGGAGCTCCCCTGAGCCAGCCTGCTCGCCCAGTCGGGGTGGAGCAGCGTTCGGAATGCTTTGATCGCGAGCGAATTGCGCATGATCGGCCGAATCAGGCGGTAGCCGCGATCCTCACGATCTCTCAACCCGTCGCCATGCTCGATCCGCGATTTCCACCCTGCGATCGATCCTTCCCAGGGGCCGACGTTATACGATACTCCGACATCCTCGCGAAGTATCTCGCCGCCCCAGCAGTCGTGGTTGCCGGCAACCCACAGTATCTCGACTCCCGCGTCGCTCAGCTCCGCGAGCGCGGCAAGCGCGCGAAAGCTTCGGCGCGGGATCACCGTCTTCCACTCGAACCAGAAATCGAACAAATCGCCATTGATGATCAGCGACTTCGCTTCTCCGCTCAATCCACGAAGAAACGAAACGAACGATCGCTCGATCTGCGGGCTGGCCACGCCCAGGTGCGCGTCCGACACGATATAGCATGGGGCACTTAGCACGGACGGAAGTTAGCGGCTCGGCGTTGGGGCCGTTAGAAAAAGTCAACCTTCGAACTACAGAGATGTGAGATGACAGAAGCATTGATCCGAGGTGCGAGGTTCTCGCATCTCACATCTGTGCTTCTGGGATCTCGCATCTCTGTAGTTCGAAGTTGTAGTTTCCTCCCAACCCATGGCATCCCATTCTAGAAGCAACACGACTCACACGGTCGAGTTCCGGGTCCGATATGCCGAGACCGATCAGATGCAGGTGGTGTATCACTCCAACTATCTGATCTGGTGCGAGATCGGCCGCACTGAGTTCATTCGGGCAATGGGAACTCCGTACGCCGAACTGGAGAAACAGAACGTGACGCTCGCCGTCGTTGAGGCGAGCATGCGCTTTCACTCCGCGGCTCGCTACGATAATCTGATCCGTGTCACCACCAGAATCACCGACGTGAGGTCGCGCACGCTGACGTTCGACTATGTCATCACCAATGCTGAAACCGGCGAGAAGTTCGTGACGGCTACCACCAAGCTTGCATCACTGACTCGCGACTCTCGACTGACGACGTTGCCTGAACCCCTTCGCAAGGTACTTGAGAATGCAGTTTCGTAAGCGGCACTGGCTGGTCGCGCTCTCGCTGTTGATGTCGATGGTGCCCGGCGCCGTCTACGGTCAGCGGCTTCCGCCAGGAATCGGTGCCGGCGAGGTGAATCTTTACGCGCGGCTCCTGGCCATGGCGGACACGCGTCAGCTCGACACTTCGCTCGTCGCCATTGCTCTCTCGAGCAAGTGGCAGCCCCTCAGAGCAGCGGCAACACTTGCGATCGGACAGGTCGGTGCGGGGAGCGGAATGGCTGGCGCGGCCCGGTTGCGGGCACTTCTGACAGACCCGGATGCGACTGTCGCGGCGAACGCGGCATATGCGCTCGGACTTCTCCGTGACACGGCTTCCATCGGCGATCTGGCTCGCGCGCTTTCAGCAGCCCACCAGGTCGCCCGCGAAGCGGCATGGGCACTCGGCGAGATTGGCGCGCCGGCTCGTGCTGCAATCACGACGGGCCTCAAGAGCGCCAGGGATCACGATACGACGATCCAGTTGCTCCTCGCCGCGGCAAAGCTGCGGCCGGTACCACTCACCGACATTGAACCTTATCTCCACGACGCGTATCCGTCCGTTGTGTGGGCTGGGGCCTACGCGATTGCAAGAAACCGCGCGCCCGGTGGCGTGCGAGCCTTGATCGATCTCGAGGCATCGCCGGCTCTGAGCGCGAGACCGCAGAATCCCGAGCGCTCTGTCGACACGGCCCCGCCGTATGCGGATGCATCGATTGGAAACCAGCGCACGCGCGCGGAGATTGCGCGCGGGCTCGGGAAGTCAGCCGCCGGTGACTCTCTCGGCACGCGGGCACTCGCCGTTCTGTCACGGCTCGTTGGCGATGTCGATCCCCACGTCCGCGTCAACGCTGTGCGCTCGCTCGGCACCTATGGTCCCGTCGCCAAAGCGAGCCTGATCTACGCGACGCACGACTATGATCCCAACGTTCGCATCGCCGCGGCGCAGAGCTTTGGAAGCGTGCTCGCGCCGGATGCAACCGAGCTGCCGTCGCTTTGGGCGGCGGACACATCGCTCATCTACCGCACCTCCCTCCTCGTGTCAGCCGTCCGCGCCGGCGTTCGCCCGCCGGAGCTGGCGCAGTGGGCGGCCAGTCCCGACTGGAAACTCCGTGCTACAGTGGCATCGGCAGCAGCCGATACTCTCGACCGCGCGTTCGCGATGTCGCGAGCCGCGCCGCTGACCCTCGATCCGGACCCGAGGGTGCGCGAAGCCGCTTACGCGGCGATCTCACCGGCGCCTTCGCTCCCGCTCGAAGACACGGTGCATGCACTGCTCATCAAGGGTCTGACTGACCCGGATTTCTACGTCCGGGCCACTGTTATCGGCGCCCTCATTGACCGTCCAACGGTCGCTGATCTGTCAGCGATTCTCGCGAGCTACAATCAAGCCGCCCGCGATTCTGCCAACGATGCGCGACTCGCGGCGCTTCAGTACATCGGCGCGCTCTGGAAAAAGGACAGTGCCTCGTTCAATGCCAGCTGGTTGTCGCACCTCTCGCAAATGCCGGTGCCGACGGATCCACTCGAGCGTGCGGCGGGGAAGGGGATTCCGGTCTGGTCCAAGTGGAGCACCGTCTCCCCAATGGCGAGGCCGATCGCGTGGTACGAAGGCGTCGTGACTGGGATCGTCATGCCTGCCCACGTCGGCAAGACCGTGAATGCGACGATCATTACTGCACGCGGACCGATTCGCCTCGAGCTTTTCGGGACGGATGCTCCCATCACGGTCTGGAATTTTCTTTCGCTGGCGCGGTCGGGATACTTTCGCAATACCCGCTTTCACCGCGTGGTTCCGAATTTCGTGGCTCAGGATGGCGATCCCCGCGAGGACGGCAACGGCGGGCCCGGTTACGCGATCCGGGACGAGATGAATCGTCGACGGTATGAGCGCGGAGCAGTCGGCATGGCTCTTTCGGGACCGGACACCGGTGGCAGCCAGTATTTCATCACGCATTCGCCGCAGCCCCATCTCGATGGGCATTACACCGTCTTTGGTCGCGTGCTGCACGGATACGATGTTCTCGACAAGATCGTGCAGGGTGATTTGATCGTGAGTGTAGATCCGAAATGAAAAAACTTCTCGGGTTGTTTGTCCTTGCAGCAATCGCGTGTGCTCCTACCGCTGCGCCGCTCAAGGGTGTGCTCGCGCCGGATCGGTCGCTTCCGTCGCTGGCGCTTCCAGCCGGACACCGGCAAATCGTGTTCAAGTGGGATTATCAGGAAGGCGATATCGCCGCGCGTGGAGACGGGTCGGTCCGGATGGCCGCTCCTGACAGCGCGAGGCTGGACTTCTTCCTGGGCGGCGGGCTGGGAGCCGGTGCGGCGATACTGATCGGTGATTCGCTCCGCGCAAAAAACGCACAGCTTGCTCGCCGCTACATTCCGCCGACGCCGATGATGTGGGCAGCGCTCGGGCGACTGGCAATTCCCGCTCTTCCGGACACCGTCGTGCGCGTCGACGGCGACGTACTGCGAGCCGATGTCGGTCGGCCCGTTCAATGGCGTGTCGCCATTCGCGGCGACACCCTCGTCGGACTCGACCACATCTCGGGTGGCAAGATCATCGACACCTTCAGTCGCGGCGCGAATGGAGTTCTCACTTATGCAGCGCCCAGAGCGAGACGGCGTTTGGAGCTTACAGTGCTGAGGCAGCAACCTGGATCTTTCGATGCGACGATCTGGAGCTTATAGTCTTGTCGTGGTCGTGCTGACGGCCTGCTTCCCGTATGGCTTTACGGGCGGCGGCCTGCCCTCTCACATAAGGACGGTTGCGATCGCTCCTTTCGAGAACCTCACCGCGACACCGGAGCTTCCGCGCGAGCTAAGCGAAGCTCTCCGAAGCCGTCTCCATGACCGGCTCGGCCTTCGCGACGCCTCAGAAGCCAAGGCAAACGCAATCGTCCGCGGAACGATCCAACGCTATGACGTCGACATCCCCATCGGCTACAGCGCCAGCAACAAGCAGACGACGAGCGCGAAGCGGATGCTCCAGCTCGTGGTCGACATCGAGATGGTCGACCAAGTCACCGGCAAGACTCTCTGGCAACGCAAGGGACTGGTAGCCGAGGGACAATACGAGGAGCGTAGCGTGACCGAAGGACGGCGACTGGCGATCGACCAGATCGTCAACGGGCTCATCGAGGGCGCGCAGTCGCAGTGGTAAGACGTCGCGGCGCGACCAGCCTCGGCTGCCTCATTCCGGTTCTGATACTTGCCGTCGGCGCCTATCTCGCCTACCCCTTCGCCGAGGCCTACTTTCGCTACTACCAGTTCAAGGACGCGATGGGCCAGGAAGCGCGGTTCGCCACGACGATATCCGACGAGCAGATCACGCTCCGCCTGTCAGCGATGGCCGACACGTTGGAGCTTCCCCCCGGCGCCGAGCTCATAACGATCACCCGAAGCCCGACCGCTATCACCATCTCCAGCGATTACGACGAAGTGATAACTCTTCCACTCAAGAAAGAACGTGTTGTCCATTTCCACCCCATGGCAATGAGCAGACTCTGAAGCCTCGGGATCCTGCCACGAAAATCGCCACGCGAGGCGACGCCGAGCGTTGGAGGGCTGGAAGAAAGGATCGGGTAGCGTTCACCAACGGAGTTTTCGATCTGCTCCATCCCGGTCACGTCGATCTTCTCGTTGCAGCCCGCGCGACCGCGGATGCGCTGATCGTCGGCGTTAACAGCGATGAGTCGGTGCGCCGGCTCAAAGGTTCGGGCAGGCCGGTTCGCAGTGCTCCCGAGCGCGCATTCGTGCTCGCCGCCGTGGAATGCGTCGATTTGGTCGTTGTTTTCCCGGAGGACACACCTCTCGAGCTCGTGAGGATTCTCAGGCCGGACGTCATAGTGAAAGGCGGCGACTACAATGAAGGCACGATCGTCGGCGCCAACGAAGTGAAGAGCTGGGGTGGGCGCGTCGTCGTAGTTCCGCTCACGCCCGATCAATCAACCACCGCCATCATACGGAAGCTCAGTGAAGCCAGGTAAATCCGCCCGCGCCGGAAGATCGAACATGGAGCTTCGCCCGATCACCTTCGAGCGCGGCGTCGCTCCCTACGCCGAAGGGTCGTGCCTCATCATCTTCGGCGCGACGCGCGTGCTGTGCACGGCGTCTGTCGAAGAAGGCGTCCCCGGCTGGAAGCGCGGCAGCGGAGAGGGGTGGCTAACCGCCGAATACGCAATGCTCCCTCGTGCGACGCGGACCCGCACGTCGCGAGAGCGAGCGCAGCTCGGTGGTCGAACGCAGGAAATCCAACGGCTCATCGGTCGAAGCGTTCGTGCGATGCTCGACGATTTCAAGTTCGGCGAATTCACCGTCAAGCTCGATTGCGATGTTCTCGTTGCCGACGGAGGCACTCGCACGGCTGCAATTACCGGAGCGTCGGTGGCAATAGTCGATGCCTTCGACTGGATGGTCACTGCCGGCAAGCTTCCGAAAACGCCGGTGAAGCGCCGAGTCGCGGCCGTGAGCGTCGGGATCATCGATGGCGAGCCCCGTCTCGACCTCGACTACGAAGAAGACGTCAGGGCAGAAGTCGACATGAACGTGGTGATGAGCAGCGAGGGAGAGTTCGTGGAAGTGCAGGGAACCGGTGAACACGGGACATTCGACCGCGCCCAGCTCGACCAGCTCGTCGACCTGGCGATCTCGGGCATACGGACTCTCGATACGGCGCAGGTCAAAGCGCTATCCGAGCAGATCAAAGCTCTGGCTGAGTGAGCGGCCGGCGGTTTCTGCTTGCCACCCGCAGTGCGGGGAAGCTGCGCGAGCTCCACGAGATATTCTCCGACTTTGACCTCGACGTAGTGGACGTCGCGTCGCTCGGAATCCCGGAGAGTCCGGTCGAAGATGGTCTGGAGCGATACGAGACGTTCGAGGAAAACGCGCTCGCCAAGGCCCGCTACTTCTTCGAAGTGTCCGGCGGACTTCCGACCTTTGGCGATGATTCAGGGATGTGTGTGGACGTCCTTGGCGGCGAGCCAGGCGTCTACAGCAAGCGTTGGTCGGGACGCAAGGATCTGTCTGGAAGGGCGCTCGACGATGCGAACAACGCCAAACTGGTGGCGCGAATGCAGGGAGCACTGCGCGACGACCCGGGTCATTACACCGACGCTGGGCGGTACATCTCCGTCGCGGCGTTCAAGGATTCAGCGGGTGAAGTAATACGGCGGGGCGAGGTCGAAGGACGGGTGCTGCTCAGCCCACGCGGGAGCGGTGGGTTTGGCTACGACGCGTACTTCGAGGCGCCCGATCTGGGTGGCACCTTTGCGGAATCGTCGATCAAAAACACGGCGGCGTCGAGCCATCGCGCGCGGTCCTTTCGCGCGCTTCTAAGTGCGTTGCGCGCCGAAGGCCGGGTATAGTAACTTGCGCGCGCCACTTCGGGGCGTAGCGTAGCCCGGTATCGCGCCTGCTTTGGGAGCAGGAGGTCCCCGGTTCAAATCCGGGCGCCCCGACTGATTAAGTGAAGCCTCTACAACAAGTAACGTTGTAGGGGCGTTTTGTTTCCCTTCGCCGTGGGTCTGTTTGTGGGTCAGTTTCCGATCGTTAGCCCGCTCTCGCGGGTTCTAGGATTCTCTTCGTGTTCGACGTCGAGGACCGATACGGGTTCCGAGGCGACAAAACGTCAGCTCAGGCAGCCGGCTCGAAGCGAGCAAATGATACGAAAGCGACCCTCGGGTGATACGAAACAGACATTTACCTTATTAGCCCGGACTCCTAAGGTTGCGCACCCGCCTTAGAACAAGGTCAGCGAAACCGGCGGCCTCACTGCAGGCTCCCAGGAATCCTCATGACCAAATCGTCTCGATGACCCTTCCCCTCCACTCGCTCGACGCGTCCCGTTCGGTGCCGGCCGTCACCTATCGGCCGGACGTCGTTCCCAGGTTCGTCGGCAGCGATCGCAACTTTCTCGCTGCGCTCGCGCAGCTCGAGCGCTATGCGCGCCACGAGCAGGCCGTGGTGCTGATCGAGGGCGAGTCGGGGACCGGCAAGAGCTACTTCGCCCAGCACCTGCACCGCATGTCCCTTCGTTCGCGCGGCTCGTATCACTGCGTCGTGCTCTCCACCCTCGACGACAACCTGGCGGCGTCCGATCTGTTTGGGCACGTGCGCGGCGCGTACACCGACGCCCGCAACAATCGCTCGGGATGCTTCTCCTCGGCGAGCGGCGGCACGCTCTTCCTCGACGAGATCGGCAAGGCCTCCGCCTCGGTGCAGCGCAAGCTTCTCCACGCCATCGAACACCGAGAGATCTGGCCTGTCGGCTCCGATCGGCCCATTCGCGTCGACGTCCGTCTCGTCGCCGCTACCAACGTGCCACTCACCGAGCTCGTGGCGAGCGCCGGATTTCTTCCCGACCTGTTGGCGCGTCTCAGCGCCTTTCGCGTGCGCATTCCGGCGCTGCGTGAGCGCGCCGGCGACATCCCCGCGCTCGTGGAGCAGTTCCTGGAGACCCGCGCGGCACAGTGCGGTTACACCAGCGGTGCGCCGAGCGTGGACGAGCGACTGCTCCGGCTGTTCAAGGCCGCGGAGTGGCCGAACAACCTGCGCCAGCTCGACGCCACCGTGCAGCGCCTGCTGATCAACGCCGATGGCGCGCCCGTATTGACGCTCCAGCACCTCGGCGACGACATCGGCGATCTGGAGGCGCCGGCCAGCGAGCAGACGCTCACCCCCGCGCGCGTGCGACAGGTAGTCGAGGCGGCCGGATCGAAGACCGATGCGGCACGCCTGCTCGGCGTCACGCGGCAGACCGTCCATCGCTATCTCATGCGCGAGCGCGGCGACGAGACGCCGCTCCGAAACGACTGATCGCGCTGTCGCATGCGACACGGTGGTGACGTCGCGTGCGACGCATCCAGTATCGCGCAGCGTCTGAGGTGCATGCTCTAACGTGCTGACACGACACGAGTTGATGTAAGCACGACTTTTGGTCCCCGGATTGCCTTGGGCGTTGGACGAGCCGCGCGGGTGCGGCGTGTTGTCCCGTCCATCTCGCCGAGGGTCCCGTGCCCATTCCGTGCTCGCAGTTCGTACGCCGCGTCGCGGCGCTGCTCCCGATGCCGATCATGCTCGTGATGGCGCTCGCGACCTCGGCGGCGGCGCAGGACACCACGGCGAAGCCACCGAACACGGTGATCCCGTTGATCGGCGGCCCGGTGATTCCGGAGGTCACCCCGGACGGCGCCAGCGTCACCGCGAGTGTGGGCGCGAACAGCTACGTCTTCACCGTGAAAAACGTCGGCACGAGCCTGGGAAGCATGTCCACCGACGCGACGTGCTCGGGCGCAGTGACCGCGTGCAGCGCCGCGGTCGCGTCGTTCTCGCTCGGCGCCGGGGCGTCGCGCACGGTGACCGTGAACTACACCGGGTCGAGCGCCGGCGGCACGGGCACGGTGAACCTCCGAGTGGACGACGCGCTCGGCGTCTACTCCGACCAAGGCTATATCAGCGTCACCATCCCGCCGCCGGCGCCCACGTACAATGTGAGCGTCACACCCGATGGCGCGGCGTACTCGATGGCGGCGGGGACGTCCTCTTACAACTTCACCGTCGCTAACAACGGCACCGCTGACGCCA
>WNFK01037752.1_pt1 | contig 32541 bp, 33 predicted proteins | sample 5400281 | NCBI WGS metagenome assembly WNFK01 (sample SAMN13153350, study PRJNA577476) | soil metagenome | isolation source: 20 cm soil on Douglas fir-dominated hillslope | place: USA:California | collected 2013-09-17
CCTGGGCCGACGAGGTCGTGGTCGTCGACGCGCTGTCGCAGGACAAGACGGCGCAGATCGCGCGCGAGTTCACCGACCGTGTGATCGTGCGGCCCTGGCCCGGCTTCGCCGCGCAGAAGAACTTCGGTCTGGCGGAGGCGGGCGGGGACTGGATCCTGTCGCTCGACGCCGACGAGCAGGTCTCTCCGGAGCTTCGCGAAGAGATCCTGGGCGTGCTGGCCGCCGACGGGCCGAGCGACGGCTATCGCGTGCCGCGGCGTAACCTGTTCGGCGGGCAGTGGATTCGCCACGGCGGGCTCTGGCCCGACTGGCAGCTCCGGCTCTTCCGGAGGGGCTGCGGGACGTTCGTCGATCGCGCCGTTCATGAGTCGGTGGACGTGACCGGCTCGGTCGGCCGCTGTCGCGGCGCGCTGGTGCATCGAAGCTACCGCGACGTCGCGGACTTTCTCGCGCGCGCCGACCGCTACTCGACGCTGGCGGCGGAGGAGTGGGTGAAGCGCGGACGGCGAGTCCGCGCGACCGATTTCGTCCTCCGGCCGGCGGGGCGATTCCTGTCCATGTATATCCTCAAGCTCGGGTGCCTCGACGGCGTGCGAGGCCTTCTGCTGGCGTGCCTCTACGCGTACTATGTGTTCATCCGCTCCGTGAAAGCGTGGGAGCGCCAGGGAGAATCGAGACGGTGACGTCCAAGGAACGCGTACTGTCGGGAATGCGGCCGAGCGGCCGGCTGCACCTGGGTAACTACCTCGGTGCCCTCGCCAACTGGGTCAAGCTCCAGGACACGCTCGACTGCTTCTATTTCGTCGCCGACTGGCACGCGCTGACGGACGACCTGGACACGTCGGACGTGGCCGGCAACGCCGTCGAGATGCTCGCCGACTGGCTGGGCGCCGGGCTCGATCCCGAGCGCTCGACGCTCTTCATCCAGTCGCTGGTGCCGGAGCACGCGGAGCTCCACCTGCTGTTCTCGATGACCACGCCGGTCACCTGGCTCGAGCGCGTCCCGACGTATCGCGAGCGAATCGAGCAGCTGCATCTCGAGTCGCCCTCCTACGGGCTCCTCGGCTATCCGCTGCTGCAGTCGGCGGACATCTTGATGTACAAGCCGAAGTGGGTGCCGGTGGGCATCGATCAGGCGCCGCACGTCGAGCTCACGCGCGAGGTAGCGCGGCGGTTCAACAATACGTTCGGCCAGCTGTTCCCGGAGCCCGAGGTGAAGCTAACGGAGATCCCCAAGGTGCCGGGGACCGATGGGCGCAAGATGTCGAAGTCCTATGGCAACACGATCGAGCTCGCCGACACCGCCGAGACGATCACCAAGAAGGTTCGCCCGATGGTGACGGACCCGGCGCGCAAGCGGCGCTCGGATCCGGGCAACCCGGACATCTGTCCGGTGTTCGATCTGCACAAGATCTTCAGCCCGACGGCGGATCGCGATTTCGTCGCGAACGGATGCCGTACCGCGGGCATCGGCTGCCTCGATTGCAAGGACGTGCTGCTCAAGCACATGGTGCCGCCGCTGACGGCAATCCGCGAGCGGAGGCAGAAGTTTGCCGAGAAGCCCGCGGCGATCGTCGAGATCCTGCACGAGGGCTCGCGCCGCGCGCGCAAGGTCGCCCAGGCCACGATGGAAGGCGTCCGGGCGGCCATTCGCCTGACCCCATGAGCGAAGAAGCCAACGTCGCCGACGCGAGGCACGACCTCACCCTTCGCGTCGAAGGCTTCGAGGGGCCCTTCGATCTGCTCCTGCATCTCTGCCGCACGAGCGAGATCGACCTCAGCGCGCTGCCGGTGCGCGCGATCACCGATCAGTACCTCGCCCATCTCGAGGCGATGGAGTTCCGCGACCTCGAGGCGGCAGGCGCCTACCTCGTCATGGCCGCCACGTTGATCTATCTGAAGTCGAAGCTCCTGGTCCCGCCGGACGAGACGGAAGATGAGCAGCTCGACGAGGACGGCCTGGCGCTCAGGCTCGAGCTCGAGGCGCGACTGCGCGAGTACGCGCGGGTCAAGACACTCGGAGAGTGGCTGTCGGCACGCGAGGCGGCGCAGGGGCTCATCTGGGGGCGTCCGAGCAGCACCTTGCCGCCGCCCGAAGAGGTGCCGCTCGAGGATCTGAGCGTGCACCTGATCGAGAAGACCTTGAGACGCTTGATCGAGGAACAGGCCCGGCAGCGGCCGCGGCAAGTCGAGCCGAACCCGCCGTCGGTGGTGGAGCGGATGACGATGATCCTCTCCGTGCTCCGCGATACGTGGTCTCTGCTCTTCTCGTCCTTGACCGCGGGCGATCGTCGGCGCTCCGAGATCGTGGTGTCCTTGCTCGCCGTGCTCGAGCTGGTCCGCCTGGGCCGCATCAAAACGCAGCAGACCGAGCTCTTCGGAGAGATTGTGATCGAACGCCAGACCACGGTACCCAATGGAGAGTCCACGGTACCGAATGGGGAGCAAAGTCGTGCCGACTCCTACTGACGTCGTCGAAGCGCTGCTGTTCGCGTCCGATACGCCGCTGGAAGCCGAGCGTATCAGCGAGGTGCTCGATCTGGGCGACGTCGGTGAGGCGCGCCGCCTGATCGACGAGCTCCGCGCTCGCTATGAGGCATCGAGCCAGGGGCTCCAGATCGTCGAGGTGGGTGGCGGCTATCGCATGGTCACCCGACCCGAGGTCGCGCCGTGGCTCGTGCGGCTCGCGCGCGCGCGAACGCGAACCCGCCTGTCACGGCCCGCGCTCGAGGCCCTGGCGATCGTTGCCTACAAGCAGCCGGTGTCGAGGCCCGAGATCGACGCCGTTCGCGGCGTCAACTCCGAGGGCGTGCTCGACAACCTGCTCGAGCGCCGGCTCGTGCGCATCGCCGGCCGGAAAGAAGCGCCGGGCCGGCCGTACCTCTTCGAGACGACGCGCGAGTTCCTGGTCGCCTTCGGCTTGCGGGACGTGGGCGACCTGCCGAAGGTCGAGGGTGAGCTGGTCGTGCCGGAGCTGGCGGCCGTCGCCGAGCATGGCGAAGCTGAGACTCAACAAGATCCTGGCTCAAGCGGGGCTGACCTCTCGCCGGGGAGGTGACCGCCTGATCGTCGACGGCCACGTCGCCGTCAACGGGGCCGTCGCCCTCAGTCCCGCCACCCTCGCCGATCCCGAGCTCGACGCCATCACGGTCGACGGCCGGCGCCTGCCGCCGGCCGAGGCGAAGCGCTACGTCCTGCTGTATAAGCCCCGCGGCTACGTGACCACGCTCAGCGATCCCCAGGGACGCCCGGTCGTCGCCGATCTCGTGCAGCGAGACGTGCGTCTCTATCCGGTCGGACGGCTGGACTGGGACGTCGAAGGCGCGCTTCTGCTGACGAACGATGGGCCCCTGACACACCGACTCCTTCATCCGCGATACGCATTGCCGCGGGTCTACGAGGCCCTGGTGGAGGGGAGCGTGGCGCGGGCCGATCTCGACCGGTGGCGGCGTGGCGTCGCGCTCGACGACGGTCCCGCCAAGCCGCTCGCGGTCGAGCTCGAGCGGACCGGACCGCGGGAGAGCCGGCTCCGGTTGACGTTCGCCGAGGGCCGTAAGCACGAGGTCAAGCGCTTCTGCGAGGCGCTCGGCCATCGCGTGAGGTCGCTCCGGCGGATGTCGTTCGGCCCGGTGGCCCTCGGGACGCTCCGACCGGGCGAGTCGCGGCCCCTGACGGCACGCGAAGTGACCGCGCTCCGCGCCGCCGTCGCGACGCAACCGGGTGAGCCAGGAACGTGACTTGCTCTTAGGGGGGGTGGAGCCTATAATCCGCGATATCCCGAAGCCAGGCCGCACTGGGAGTTTCTATGAACCTGGACGATTGGCGTTCCAGGATTAACGACCTCGACAACCGAATCCTCCAACTCCTCAACCAACGCGCCGAGGCCGTCCTCCAGATCGGAGACCTCAAACGAAGGAAGGATGCGCCGGTCTATGCCCCGGACCGTGAGGCGGAAATTCTCCGCCGGCTCTCCGAGTCGAGCCCCGGTCCGCTGCGCGGCCCCGCGATCGGCGCCATCTGGCGAGAGATCCTGTCGGCGAGTCGCGCCCTCGAATCGCCGTTGACCGTTTCCTACTTCGGGCCGCAGGCCACCTTCACGCATCAGGCGGCCCTCAGACACTTCGGCTCCTCCGCGAAATATCACCCGGCCAAGACGATCCTTGATGCGTTCGACGACGTGGAGCGTGGACGCGCCCACTTCGGCGTGGTGCCGGTGGAGAACAACACCGAGGGCGCGGTGAACGTGACGCTCGATCGCCTGATCGACTCGGACGCCCTCATCTGTGGTGAGGTGCGCCTCGAGATCACCCAGAACCTCCTGTCGCGGGCCACCGGGCTGGACGGAATCAAGCGTGTGCTGTCGCATCCGCAGGGGCTCGCCCAGTGCCGCCGCTGGCTGGCCCAGCACCTGCCGGACGTCCCGACCGAGCAGTCGCTCTCGACCGCCGCCGCCGCCGAGACCGCCGCGTCCGACGTGACCGTCGCGGCGATCGCGTCCGACCTGGCGGGGGAGCTCTACCAAGTGCCGATCCTCCGGCCCGCCATCGAGGACAACCCGCACAACTCCACGCGCTTTCTGGTCGTCGGCCGTCACCCGAGCGGTCCGACGGGACACGACAAGACTTCGATCCTCTTCGCCATGCGCAACGAGCCGGGCACGCTCTACCGGATCCTCGAGCCGCTCGCGCGACTGGGGATCAATCTCACGAAGATCGAATCGCGGCCGGCCAAGCAGCGGCCCTGGGAGTACGTGATCTTCGTGGACGTCGAGGGCCATCGCGACACAGCGCCGGTCTCGTCGGTACTGCGGGAGATCGGTGAGCGGACCTTGTTCCTGAAGGTTCTCGGATCGTACCCGGCCCTGTAAAGGAGAGCGCATGCCAACGCAGTGGGAGTCGATCGCGAACGAGCACATCCTGGGCATCGCGCCGTACGAGCCGGGCAAGCCGATCGAGGAGCTCGAGCGCGAGCTCATGATCCACAATCCGATCAAGCTCGCCTCGAACGAGAACCCGCTCCCGCCCTCCGAGCGGGCGCAGAAGGCCATCATCGCCGCGCTCTCGTCGCTGAACCGGTACCCGGACGGGAGCGGCTTCTATCTGCGGCAGGCGCTGGCCAAGAAGCACGGGGTGATGCCCGACCAGATCGTGCTCGGCAACGGCTCGAACGAGCTCATCGAGCTCCTGGTGCGCACCTTCCTGCGCCCCGGCGACGAGGCGGTGGTGCCTCATCCGTCGTTCGTCGTGTACCCGATGATCGTCCAGGCCGCGGGCGGCGTGCGCGTGATGGTCATGCTGAAGGACTTCCGGCTGGATCTCGAGGCGATGGCGCGGGCCCTCACGCCGATGACGAAGATCGTCTTCGTGGCGAACCCGAACAACCCGACGGCCACCATCGTCACCCGGGACGAAGTCGAGCACTTCATGGCCCGGGTGCCGGAGCGCACGATCGTCGTGTTCGACGAGGCGTACATCGAGTTCGCGATGGGCCCGGACTTCCCGGACATGATCGCCTCGGTCAAGCAGGGGCGGAAGGTGGTCGTCCTGCGCACGTTCTCGAAGGCGACGAGCCTCGCCGGCCTGCGGGTCGGCTACGGCGTCGCAGACGCCGACGCGATCGCCCTGATGAATCGGATCCGCCAGCCCTTCAACGTGAACTCGCTGGCCCAGGCCGCCGCGCTCGCGGCCCTCGACGACGACGCGCACGTGCTCGAGTGCGTCCGGATGATCGAGGCGGGCCGCCACTTCCTCTACGACGAGTTCAAGAGCATCGGGCTCTCGTACGTGCCCTCGCGCGCCAACTTCATCCTGGTCGACGTCGGCCGCAGCGCCGCGGACATCTACCAGAAGCTCCTGCACAAGGGTGTGATCGTGCGGCCGATGACGCCGTTCGGGCTCGAGACCGCGCTGCGCATCACCGTCGGGACGCCGGAAGAAAACCGCAAGCTCGTCAAGGCGCTCCGCGTGGTGCTGGGGAAGTCGCCCGCGTGATCCGGCAGCTCGCGATCGTCGGTGTCGGCCTGCTCGGCGGCTCCGTGGCGAAGGCGGCGCGGGCGGGCGGGCTTGCTCGGCGTATCGTCGGTGTCGGGCGAGACCTGGAGCGGCTCCGCCCGGCCGTGGACGACGGGACACTCGACAGCGCGGTCACCGATCTCGGCGCGGGCGTGCGCGAGGCCGACGTCATCCTGCTGGCCGCGCCGGTGCTGGCGATCGAAGGGCTCCTCGAGCGTGTGTGGGGCGCGGCGGCGGACGGCGCGCTCATCACCGACGTCGGCTCGACCAAGCGCAACATCGTGCGCGCGGCCGAGCGCCTGGCCGTGACACGCCCGCTCGCGTTCGTCGGCAGCCATCCGCTCGCCGGCTCGGAGCAGGCCGGATATCGCGTGGCCCGCGCCGATCTCTTCCGCGGCGCGACGGTGGTCGTGACCCCGACGGAGAAGACCGAGCTCGCGGCGCTCAAGACGACCACCGGGCTATGGGAAGCCCTGGGCGCGCGCGTGACGTCGCTCGATCCCGAGACGCATGACCGGACCGTCGCGGCGATCAGCCATCTGCCGCATCTGATCGCATGCGCGCTGGTCGACGGCGCCGGCCGCGTCGAGCCCGGCGCGCTCGAGCTCGCCGCGCGGGGCTTCCGGGACACGACACGCATCGCCGGCGGCGATCCGGACATGTGGACCGAGATCTTCCTGGCTAATCGAGACGCGCTGAGCGCCGGCATCGAGGTGTTCCGCCAGGCGCTCGGCGACCTCCAGCGCGTCATCGAATCAGGCCGCGCCGACGCGCTCAGAGCGGAGCTGGCGCGGATCAAGGCGATTCGGGAGCAGCTGCGGTGATGCCGCGAAAGAATCCGGTCATCACGATCGACGGTCCGGCCGGGGCTGGCAAGAGTACGGCGGCTCGAATGCTGGCCGAGCGGCTCGGCTACACGCTGATTCCCACCGGCGCCATGTACCGCGCCCTGGCCCTCAGCGTGATGCGAGCCCGCGTCCCGGTGCGCGAGAGCGCGGAGCTCCGCGCGCATCTGGCCCCGCTCTCGATCGTGGTCGCGGCCGGCCACGTCTACCTCGACGGCGAGGACGTGACCGAGGCGATCCGGAGCCGCGAGGTCGCGCAGGTCACTTCGGATGTGACGACCTTGGCTTCGGTGCGCGCCAAGGTCACGCCGCTGCAGCGACAGCTCGCGGCCGAGGGCGGCGTCGTCCTCGAGGGCCGCGACACCGGCACGGTCGTGTCTCCGGACGCCGAGGTGAAGTTCTACCTCACCGCCTCGCTCGACGCACGCGCGCGGCGGCGCCAGGCCGAGCTTGCGGCGTCGGGGACACCGGTGTCGCTGGCGGCGATCACGAGCGAGCTCGCGGCGCGCGACAAGCAGGACGAGACGCGTGAGCTGGCGCCGCTGCGCAAGCCCGACGGCGCGATCGAGCTCGATACATCCGGCCTCACCGCGGAGCAGGTGGTCGAGCGTCTGATGGCGGCGATCGAGCATCATAAGGACGGCGGCGGCACGACGACTCCGTGGAATCGGTTGTATGCCGCCTGCAAGGTCCCGACGCTCGCATTCATGCGCCTCATGTTCCGGCTCGAGGCGATCGGGGTGGAGAACATCCCCGCGCGCGGGTCGGTGCTGATCGTGGCGAACCACTCGAGCGTGCTCGATCCGCCGCTCATCGGTAGCGCCTCGGATCGGCAGCTGACGTACCTGGCCAAAGCGGAACTCTTCAAGATCCCGCTGTTCGGCCCGCTGATCCATGGGCTCAACGCGCGTCCGGTCCGCCGCGAAGGCGCCGATGCCGGCGCGCTCAGGATCGCCAAGCGCGTGCTCGAGGAAGGCGGCGCGCTGCTCGTGTTCCCGGAGGGAACGCGCGGCGAGGAGGGCGTCATTCGGCCCGCCAAGCCGGGCGCGGGCCTGCTCGCGGTATCCTGCGGCGCCGCGGTCGTGCCGGTCTACGTGAGCGGTTCCGGTCGGGCGTGGCCGAAGGGGCGCCGCTTGCCGCGCCCCGCGAAGGTGACGGTGACGTTCGGCAAGCCGCTCCGGTTCGAGGCCGCCCGGGGGGCAGATCGGAAGGCCCAGTATGAGGTTGCGAGTCGTCAGATGATGGACGCCATTTCGCGCCTCCGGAACGGTATTATTGCCGGCACCACCGGCCAGGGCCGGCCGGGGTCGGTTCGAGTCGTAGGCAGTAGCTCGGGCAAATAAAATGATTGGAGGAACGGGCGGTATGAAGAAGGACGAACCACGGCAGCATCTCGGCGGACCGCATTTGGAGGGCGGTGAGCCAGCCGAGGAACGCATGGAGGATTGGTATGAGAGCGGCGTGACCGAGTTCGAGGAAGGCGAGGTGGTCCGCGGTCGCGTGGTCCACATCGGCTCGAGCGAGGTCCTCGTCGACGTCGGCTACAAGAGCGAAGGGGCGATCCCGATCGAGGAGTTCCACCGTCACGGCAGTCTGCCGAAGGTGGGCGAGGAGATCGAGGTCTACCTCGAGGCCAAGGAAGACTCCGAAGGGCTCATCGTCCTCTCGAAGGACAAGGCCGACAAGATCAAGGTCTGGGACGCGATCACCCAGGCGTACGAAAAGGGCGCGCCGGTCGAGGGCCGCGTCGTCGAGGTCGTCAAGGGCGGTCTCGCCGTCGACGTCGGCGTCAAGGCGTTCCTGCCGGGCTCCCAGGTGGATCTCCGGCCGGTGAAGAACCTCGCCTCGATGGTGGGCCAGACGATCCGCTCCAAGGTGATCAAGCTCAACCGGCGCCGCGGCAACGTCGTGCTCTCGCGCCGGTCGGTGCTCGAGGAGGAGCGTGAGGAGAAGAAGAAGCATACGCTCCAGGTCCTGTCCGAAGGCATGGTGCTCACGGGCACCGTGAAGAACATCACCGACTACGGTGCGTTCATCGACCTCGGCGGGATCGACGGCCTCCTGCACGTGACCGACATGAGCTGGGGCCGCGTCGGGCACCCTTCCGAGATCTTCCAGGTCGGCGACCAGGTCGAGGTCGTGGTGCTCCACTTCGACCGCGAGACCGGGCGGGTGTCGCTCGGCTACAAGCAGAAGTCGTCGGATCCGTGGGAGCGCGTCGAGAAGACGTACGCGGCCGGCACCAAGACCAAGGGTAAGGTCGTCAGCCTGACCAACTACGGCGCCTTCATCGAGCTCGAGCCCGGCGTCGAAGGGCTCGTGCACGTGTCGGAGATGTCGTGGACCCGGCGCGTGCGACATCCTTCGAAGCTCGTCAACGTCGGCGACGAGGTCGACGTGATCGTGCTCGACGTGAACCGTGCCGCCAAGCGGATCTCGCTCGGCATGAAGCAGGTCGAGCCCGACCCGTGGGCGACCATCGAGCAGCGCTACAAGCCGGGCGCGCGGATGCTCGGCCGCGTGCGGAACCTCACCGACTTCGGCGCATTCATCGAGCTCGAGCCCGGAGTCGACGGGCTCCTGCACATCTCGGACATGTCCTGGACCCGCAACGTGGGGCACCCGTCGGAGATCCTCAAGAAGGGCCAGGAGATCGAGACGCAGATCCTGAATCTCGACCGCGACAACAAGCGGATCTCGCTAGGGCTCAAGCAGATCCAGCCCGACCCGTGGACGACGGTCGCGAGCCGGTACCCGATGGGCTCACGGGTGACGGGCAAGATCGTCCGCCTCACCGACTTCGGCGCGTTCGTCGAGCTGGAGGCCGGCGTGGACGGGCTGCTCCACATCTCGCAGATGTCGAATCGTCCGATCGGGCGTCCCGACGAGCTCGTCAGCGTCGGTGACGAGCTGACGTTGCTGGTCATCCGCGTGGACGCGAACGAGCGGCGCATCGGCCTCTCCCTCAAGGAGCTTGCCCACGCCATCGAGCCGCCGAAGGAAGTGGAAGGTGAGCGTGGCGGCGGGCGTCGCGGCCAGCAAGGCCGGCGCGGCAAGCACCGTGACGACTACGAAGACGACGACGAGGAATAGACCGGCCCGCCGGCGCACGATCCTTCTCGCCGCGCTGGCGATCTACTGCACAGTCGCCATCCTGTTTGTCGTCGCCCTGTCGGCGGGTCTCGCGCCGGCGGGCGGCGGCGGCGCGGTCTTCGGCGCCCGGGTGGCCATCGTCGAGCTCGAGGGGACCATCGTCGATGTCGACGACGTGCTCCGCGAGCTGAAATCGCACCGCGACAATCCCCAGGTCAAGGCCGTGGTGCTCCGCATCAACAGCCCGGGCGGCGTCGTCGGTCCGACCCAGGAGCTGCACGCGGCCGTCATACGGCTGCGCGAGTCCGGAAAGCCCGTGGTGGCCTCGCTGGGCGCGGTCGCCGCGTCCGGCGGGTATTACGTCGCCGTGGCGGCCGACAAGATCTACGCTAACCCGGGCACCCTGACCGGGTCGATCGGCGTGATCTTCCAGCTCCCTAACCTGGACGGTCTCATGAAGAGGGTGGGAGTCGACTACGTGGTCGTGAAGGCCGGCCGGTACAAGGACATCGGCAACATCGCCCGGCCGATGACGGCCGAGGAGCAGCGGATCTTGCAGACGTTGCTCGACGACGTGCACGCGCAATTCATCTCGGCGGTGGCGACCGGCCGCAAGCTCGACCGCGCTCAGGTCCTGGCCTTTGCCGACGGACGGATCGTGTCGGGCGCTCAGGCGAAAGACTTGAAGATGATCGACGCCCTCGGCGGCCTCGAGGAAGCGCTCGACGGTGCGGCCGCGCTCGCGGGCCTTCCGCGGCCTCCCAAGGTTGTCGGGCCGCATCGGAAGCTTTCGATCATGGATCTCCTGCGTAACCAGCTCGACCTCAGGGGATGGACGGGTGTCGCGCCGTTGTCGCTCATGAAGACCCCGCTCTACCTGATGGATTGAGAGTTACGATTCCCCCCGAATACTCAAGTTGGGTCGAAGGCACCGGCCCTCAAGACACTTCTGTATCAGGTAAAAGTGGTGATCGTCCAGACTCCACTCCCCGGGCGACCGGCGGCCAACACAGCGTGGCTGTGAACTTTCTCGTTCCGACCAGCGATATTTATGCGGTAACCTGGCAGTGGTCGCTAAATGCTTACGACGGTGGACATTATTGTGTGCAGCGTGCTAACTTGCTATGGAGTTCGAGCCAAGGTCACCCCCGAATTGGGACGGGAGTAGACGATGACGAAAGCCGACCTGATCGACGAAGTCTCGAAGATCTCCAGCCTTACCAAGAAAGAGACGGAAACGATCGTCAACACGATCTTCGACAACATCACCGACGCGTTGTCGAAGGGCGACAAGGTCGAGCTTCGAGGCTTCGGGAGCTTCAGGATCCGTCACCGGAATTCGCGAAAGGGCCGCAATCCCAAGACGGGATCGAGCGTGGACGTCCCGCAGAAGCGGGTGCCCTTCTTCAAGGTAGGAAAGCGGCTGCGCGAGCTCGTCAACGGCTGAGGCTCCCCCAGGCGGTGTGAATCGCCTCTGGGCGCCTTGGCGCATGTCCTATATCACCGGCCCCAAGACCTCCGGCGGCTGCGTGTTCTGTGACGCCCTCTCCGGATCGGACGACCGAAAGAGCCTCCTGCTCGCCCGCCGAGACCATGCGTTCCTGATCCTGAATCGCTATCCGTATGCGGCCGGCCATCTCATGGCCGTGATCAACCGGCACGTCGGGACACTGCCCGAGGCGGCGACCGGCGAGATGACCGGCGCGATGGAGCTGGTGTCGCTGGCGATCTCGATCCTCTCGGCCGAGTACCGGCCCGAGGGTTTCAACGTCGGCCTCAATCAAGGCCGCGTCGCCGGCGCCGGCATCGTCGACCATCTGCACATTCACATCGTCCCCCGCTGGAACGGCGACAACAACTTCATCGCGGTCGTCGGAGATACGCGCGTCCTCCCGGAGGCACTCGAAACGACGTACGATCGCCTCAAGGGCCGGCTCGGTGACTGATCGCGACGACCTCACGCCGATGATGCGGCAGTACCGCGACCTCAAGCGGCGCTATCCGGATCACGTCCTGCTCTTTCGCCTGGGCGATTTTTACGAGACCTTCTTCGAGGACGCCGAGCTCGCGGCCCGACTGCTCCAAATTACCCTGACCGCCCGTCAAGGCGCGCCGATGGCGGGGATTCCCCACCACGCGTCCGAAGGCTACATCGCCCGGTTGGTGCGCGCGGGACAGAAGATCGCGGTGTGCGAGCAGCTCGAGGCGCCCGAGCGCGAGAAGAAGCTCCTGCGCCGCGACGTCGTACGGATCATCACGCCGGGCACCTTGACGGATACCGCCTACCTCGAAGGCGCGGCGAACAACTTCCTCATGGCGGTGATCGCCAGTCGCGATTCGACGGGCGTGGCGCTGGTCGATGTCTCGACCGGCGAGTTCTGGGCCGGCGAGGACGCAGGGAAAGGGGCCGAAGTCCTGGCGACGGCGCTCCTGCGGCGCCCCGCGGAGATCCTCGTGCCCGACTCCGTGCGCGCCGACCCGGCCTTCCTGGCGCGCCTGCAGGCCACGGGCGCGGCCCTGACCTTTTGCGACCCGCAGACCTTTGCGCCTCGCCGCGCCTCCGCGGACCTCTGCGCCCACTTCCGCGTGGAGTCGCTCGCCGCGTTCGGCGTGGGCGACCTCACGGCGGGCCTCGGCGCCGCCGCGGCGGCGCTCGCGTATCTGCGCGCGACGCAGGGCGACGCGCTCGGCCATCTCACGCGTCTGCAGCGACTGACGGCCGCCGATGCCATGGTGCTCGACGAGACCGCCGTCGTGACGCTCGAGCTCCTGAGCTCGAGCGCGGGAAGCGTCCGCGAGTCGCTGTTCGGTGTGCTCGACGCCACCGTCACGCCCATGGGCGCGCGCCTCCTGCGCCAGTGGCTCCTGCGGCCGCTCCTCGATCCGCAGGTGATCGCAGCACGTCAGGACGCGGTCGGAGCCCTCGTCGAGGCGCCGGCCGAGCGCTCGAAGCTCTGCACACTCCTGCGTCGCATCGGCGACGTCGAGCGTCTGACGAGCCGCGCGACCCTGGGTCAGGCACACGCTCGCGATCTCGTCGGTCTGCGCGGGTGTCTGGCGCCGCTCCAGGACATCCGTCGGCTCGCGGCGTCGATCGCAGCACCGGCGACCGCCGAGGCGGCCGGTGATCTGGCGCAGCTCGACGACCTCCACGACTTCCTGATGTCGGCGCTCGAGGACGAGCCGCCCCTGGTGCTCCGCGACGGCGGGATCATCCGCGAGAGCTGGCATGCCGAGCTCGGCGCGATCGTGCGCGACGCGCGCGAGGCACGGGCGTGGATCGCCGGGCTCGAGGAGCGTGAGCGGGCGCGGACCGGCATCTCCAGTCTTCGCGTACGCTTCAATCGGGTGTTCGGCTACGGCATCGAGGTGACGCATGCGCAGACGGCGCGCGTGCCCGCGGAGTACGTGCGCCGCCAGACGCTGTCCGGAGCCGAGCGGTACGTGACGCCCGAGCTGAAGGAGTACGAGGCGAAGGTGCTCGGCGCCGACGAGCGGCGCCGGCGGCTCGAGTACGAGCTGTTCGAAGAGGTACGCCGGCGCGTGGCGGCGCGCGCTGAAGACCTCATGACGACCGCGCGCGCGCTGGCGCGGCTCGACGTCTTCGCGTCGCTCGCGGAAGTGGCGCACAGCCGCGGCCACGTTCGGCCGATCGTGGACCAAGGCGACGCGCTGGCGATCGTCGAGGGTCGCCACCCCGTGCTCGAGGCACGGGCCGGGAGCCCGGTGACACCCAACGACCTGGCGCTCGACCACGACGCGCGGATCGTGATCCTCACCGGCCCGAACATGTCAGGGAAGTCCGTCTATCTGCGGCAGACCGGCCACATCGCGATCATGGCGCAGATCGGCGCTTTCGTGCCCGCGCGCGAGGCGCGCATCGGCGTGGTCGATCGCGTGTTCACGCGCGTCGGCGCGCAGGACAACCTGGCGCGCGGCCAGAGCACGTTCCTCGTCGAGATGATCGAGACCGCGACGATCCTGAACAACGTGACCCCGCGGAGCCTGGTCCTGCTCGACGAGGTCGGCCGGGGGACCTCGACGTTCGACGGTCTCGCGATCGCCTGGGCGGTGGTGGAAGCTCTGCACGACCGCGGACACGGCGCGAAGGTGCTGTTCGCGACTCACTTCCACGAGCTGACGCGCCTGGCGGGGCGTCTGGGCGGCGTGCGGAACTTCCACGTCGCGGTCCGAGAGTGGAACGACGAGATCGTGTTCCTGCACAAAGTGCAGCCCGGCGGCACCGACCGGAGCTACGGCATCCAGGTCGCGCGCCTCGCGGGCCTGCCCGCGACCGTCGTCGCGCGCTCGAAGGCGCTCCTCGCCGAGCTCGAGGAGGCGGGCCAGCTTCGGAGCGACGCGAGCGACGCCGTGCAGCTCGGCCTCTTCGCTCCCGCGGCGCCCGATCCGATGCTCGCCGAGCTGGCGAGCCTCGACCTGGCCCATCTGACGCCGCTCGAGGCCCTCAATCTCCTCGCGAAGTGGCAGGCCCAACGGAGAGCGTGAGCACAATCAAAATCCGCCGGCTTCCGGACCACCTCGTCAACAAGATCGCCGCGGGAGAGGTTGTCGAGCGCCCGGCCTCCGCGGTGAAGGAGCTGGTCGAGAACGCGCTCGACGCCGGCGCGCTGACGGTGACCGTCGACTTGCGTGACGGCGGGACCGCGCTCATCCGGGTGACCGACGACGGGATCGGCATGACGGCCGAGGAGCTGCCGCTGGCCCTCGAGCGTCACGCGACGTCCAAGCTTACCCGCGACGAGGACCTCGACGCCATCGCCACGCTCGGGTTCCGCGGCGAGGCCCTGGCCGCGATCTGCGCCGTCTCACGCTTCATGCTGACGAGCTGCCCGCGCGGCGCCTCGCACGGGCTGCGTCTGGCCGGCGAAGGCGGTACGGTCAAGCAGCACCTCGAAGTGCCGGCCGACTCCGGCACCAGCGTCGAGGTACGGGACCTCTTCTTCAATACGCCCGCGCGGCTGAAGTTCTTGAAGTCGTCGGCGACGGAGCTGTCGGCGAGCCTGCGCGCGCTGACCCAGCTGGCGCTGGCGCATCCCGGAACGCATCTGCGCGTGGCCAACAACGGGCGCGCCGTCCTGACGGCGCCCGCGGCGACCGAGCCGCGCCCGCGCGTCGGCGCCTTGTGGGGCCACGACGTCGCCGAGCGTCTGCTGGCGGTCGACCGGACGGAGCACGGCGTCCGCGTGCGTGGGCTGATCAGCCCGCCGGATCTTGCCCGCGGCAATCGCGATCAGATCGTCCTGATCGTGAACGGCCGGCCGGTACGCGATCCCGCGCTGCTGCAGGCGACGCTCGACGCGTATCGGCCGCTGCTGCCGCGCGACCGGTTCCCGCTGGCGCTGCTCGCGATCACCCTGTCGGAGACGGACGTGGACGTCAACGTCCATCCGACGAAGGCGTGGGTGCGGTTCCGCCATCCCCGGCTCATCTACGAGATGGTGGCGGCGGCCACGCTCGGAGGTCTCCGCCGTCCGGCCGTGATTCCCGACGTGGGCGTACGCGGGGGCGACGGTGGTCTCGATCGGCCGGCGCTCGGAGTCGTCGCCGAGCAGACGGCGCTCTTCGGCGTGGCGGCCGCGCTCGAGCCGCGAGTCCTCTTCGGGCGCGTCCTCGGCCAGGTGCAGGACACGTTCGTCGTGTCGACCTCCGACCAGGAGGTGTTCTTCCTCGATCAGCACGTCGCCCACGAGCGCGTGCTGTTCGAGCGCCTGCAGCACGAGCTCCGGGAGGGTACACAAGCCGCCCAGACGTTGCTCTTCGCGGAGCCGCTCGAGCTGCCGCCGGCCTCCTGCGCCTTGCTCGAACGCTGGCGCGGGCCGCTCGAGCGCCTCGGCTTCGCGTTCGAGGGGCTCGGCACCGCCACGATCGTCGTGCGCGCGGTCCCGGCGCTCCTCAAGGGCAACGAGCCGAAACGGTTGATCGAGGCCGCCGTGGACGAGTTCGGCGGGCCCGGCGCCGGAGAGCCCACGCTCGACCGGGCGCTCGCGTTCGTGGCGTGCCGGGCCGCGGTGAAGGCGAACATGCCGCTCGCGCGCGAGGAGATGGAGCGTCTCGTGGCCGAGCTGTCCTCGACGGAAACGCCGTACTTCTGCCCGCACGGGCGGCCCATCGTCAGCCGCGTGTCGCTTCACGATATTCGGCGCGAGCTCAAGCGCACGTGGTAGCTCGTTGCGTCGAGGCGGGCAGGCAGCGCGGGACGAGGGGGGTCCCACTTCGCCGCTCGTATACCCCCGCACCGCCGCGCCCCGCGCCGCCTGCCTGGTCGCCGTCGAGTTCCTAAGTGTCGGAATGGCGGGCGGAGTGCGTCGGAAAACGGGCTGATACACTGAGGTTGGTGAGCGAGGGCGTGAAGGTTCCCCTTGTCGTGATCGTCGGGCCCACCGGGGTAGGGAAGACCGCGGTGGCGGCGGCGCTGGCGAAGCGGGTCGCGATCGAGGTCGTGAGCGCGGATTCGCGTCAGGTCTATCGCGGGATGGACGTGGCGACCGGCAAGCCGAGCGCGGAGATTCGGCGGCAGGTCGCTCATCATCTCGTCGACGTGGTCGATCCCGACGACCGCTACCAGGCCGCTCGTTTCCGCGCCGACGCCGCGGTGGCGATCGATGCGATTCACGCCCGCGGGCATCTGTCGGTCGTCGTCGGGGGGACGGGCCTCTACGTCCGGGCGCTCCTGCGCGGGCTCGACCCGGCGCCGCCGGCCGACCTCGAATTCCGACGTGAGCTCACGTTGATTGCGGCCGCCGAGGGTCGCGCTTCGCTCCACGCCCGGCTGAATCTGGCGGCGCCCGCCGTCGCGCGGCGACTGCACCCCAACGACCACGTGCGGGTCATGCGCGCGCTCGAGCTGGCCCGCGCGGGCGCCCACACGCTCGAGCAGGAACGGTGGCGCGACCCGGTCGAATCGTACGACGTGACCTACTTCGGTCTCACGATGGATCGCGAAACGTTGACCCGGCGTCTGGCGTCGCGCACGGCGTCCTTCGTCGACGCCGGTCTGCGAGCCGAGGTCGGGCGCCTGCTGGCGCGCGGGTACGATCCGTCGCTGCCGTCCTTGCAGTCGATCGGGTATCGCGAGTTCGTCCGCGTCGTGCGCGGCGGGCTCGACCCGGCCGAGGCGCTGCGGCTCATGCAGCGCGACACCGCGCGCTACGCCAAGCGTCAGTGGACCTGGTTCGCGCGCGAGCCGGGTATCGAGTGGATCGACGTGGAGAAGGCCGGCGGCGCCGAGGACACGGCCGACGTGATCGCATCGGCGCTGGCACGAGGAGGCGTGCGCGGATGAAGCGCGGCGCGACCAGTACTCGGAGCGCGCGGGAGCGCGCGGTGATCGGCGCGCTGCGCCGACCCTCGCAGCGTCGGTTCCAGGTCGATGACTCGCTGGAGGAGCTGGCGGGTCTCGTCACGGCGGCCGGCGGCACCGTCGTCGGACGGATCACGCAGGAGCGGGCCGCGCCGGCGCCCGGGCTCTTCTTCGGACGCGGCAAGATCGACGAGATCGGGCAAACGGCGCGCGACGCGTCCGCCGTGCTGTTCGTCTCCGACGACCCGCTCTCGCCGATCCAGGAGCGCAACATCTCGCAGGCGCTCGGCATCAAGGTGATCGACCGGACGGCGCTGATCCTCGACATCTTTGCCCAGCGCGCGCGTACGAGCGAGGGCAAGCTCCAGGTCGAGCTCGCGCAGCTCACCTATCTCTTGCCGCGGCTGGTCGGTCAGTGGACGCACCTCGAGCGTCTCGGCGGCGGCATCGGCACTCGGGGACCGGGCGAGACCCAGCTCGAGTCCGACCGTCGCGTCATCCGGAGAAAGGTGATGCAGATTCGCCGGCAGCTCGACGGCGTGCAGGTGCATCGGCGTCTGCAGCGCCAGGGCCGCCGCCGATCGGGCGTGCCCGTCGTCGCGCTCGTCGGCTACACGAATGCGGGCAAGACGACTCTGCTGAACCGGCTCGCGGGCTCTCAGCTCACGGCGGCCGATCAGCTGTTCGTGACTCTCGATCCGGCCGCGCGCCTGGTGCATCCGGAAGGCGGCCGGCGCTTCGTCCTGACCGACACCGTCGGATTCATCCGCAAGCTCCCGCACGAGCTCGTCGCGGCGTTTCGCGCGACGCTCGAGGAGCTGGCCGACGCCGACGTCCTGCTGCACGTCGTTGATGCGAGCCATCCGGCGATGGACGACCACAAGCAGGCCGTCGACGACCTCCTTGGCGAGCTCGGCGTCGCCGATCGCCCGACCATTCTGGTGATGAACAAGATCGACCGGCTCGACCTCGACCCCGGGGCCATGGCCGCTCGGAGCGACGCGATCGCGATCTCGGCCGCCGATGGAAGCGGAATCGACGCGCTGCTGGCGGCGATCGAGCGGTCGCTGCCTCCGGTCGGAAACCTGACCTTGAGGATTCCCCACGGTGAGGGCGCCCCGCTGGCGCTCTGCTACGAGCGTGGCCGCGTGCTGGCACGCCGCGATACGCCGGGGCACGTCGAGCTCGATGTCGACCTGCCGGTCGGCCTCCTGAGGGCGCTGGCGCGCTATCGAGTCACCGACTCTGGGCCCGCCGCCGGAATGATAGACTGAGCAACCCCATGGGACTCGCGAACTGGCTGACTCTGCTCCGGATCCTCCTGATTCCGGTATTCGTCTCTCTCCTCGTCTACCGGCGGCCGGGCCCCGCCCTGATCGTCTTCGGCCTTGCCGCGCTGACCGATCTCCTGGACGGCTGGGCGGCGCGTCATTGGAAGGACGAGAGCTCGCTGGGCGCGTTCCTCGATCCGATGGCCGACAAGCTCCTGCTGACGTCGTCGTTCGTCACCTTGACCTATCTCAAGGTCTTGCCGTTCTGGATCGCGGCGGTCGTGATCAGCCGCGACGTGATCCTGGTCCTCGGCGCGCTGCTGATCTACATGCTGGGCAGCCGGATCCGGCCGCGTCCGACGTGGGCGGGCAAAGCGGCGACGTTCTGTCAGGTCCTCGTGGTGCTGAGCGGTCTGCTCGCGCGCGTCTTCCAGGTGCAGCTCCCGCTCTGGTCGGTGCTCTGGCTCGCGGCGGCGTTCACGGTGATCTCGGGACTTCAGTACATCTTGCAGGGCATGCGGTTCCTCAACGCCTCTCCCGCGGCCCAGCCAGAGGACTCTCCTGAAAACGCCCTGTTCCGCTGAGCCGGCGGGCGTGACCGTGGCCGCGGTCGCGCCCCGCACGCCGGCCGCGGGGGCGGGGCTGGCGCGCGGCGATCGGATCGTCGCGGTCAACGGCCACCCGCTTCGCGACGCGATCGACTTCCAGTTTCACGCCGGAGACGAGCGGCTCGAGCTGACCGTCGAGCGCGACGGCGTCACCGCGACGAAGCGGCTGCGTCGCCACGGCCCGGGCCTCGGGCTCGAGCTGGCGCCGCCGCGCCCGGGCGACATCGCGACGTGCGCGAACAAGTGCGTGTTCTGCTTCATTCATCAGCTCCCGAAGGGCATGCGCAAGAGTCTCTACGTGAAGGACGACGACTTCCGACTCTCGTTCCTGCACGGCAACTACATCACGCTGAGCGACCTCGACGAGGCCTCGTTCGAGCGCATCATCGAGCAGCGCCTGTCGCCGCTCTATATCTCGGTGCACGCGACCGATCCGGACCTCCGCTACGCGCTGCTCGGCCGGCCGCGGCACTCGGCCGAGATCCTGCCGCGGCTCGAGCGGCTGGCCAAGGCCGGCATCCGGATGCACGCGCAGATCGTGCTGTGTCCCGACCTGAACGACGGCACGCAGCTCGAGCGCACTGTCGTCGAGCTGGCTCCGCTTCACCCGCACGTCGCGACGACCGCGATCGTCCCGGTCGGGCTGACCCGCCATCGCGAGCGGCTTCCCTCGTTGCGCAGCCTCACCCCCGACGAGGCGCGCGCGCTCGTGGCGACGGTCGACCAGTGGCAGCGCCGCTCGCTCGCGGATCTGGGCAGCCGGTTCGTGTTTCTGGCCGACGAGATCTACCTGCTCGCGGGCATGCCGCTGCCACCCGCCGCGGCGTACGAAGGCTTTGCGATCGCCGAGGACGGCATCGGCCTCGTGCGCAAGTTCGAGGACGGCTTCCACCGTTCCGCCGCGAGGCGAACGCGCGTTGCGCGCGCCGGCGCGCTGACGGTCGTGACGGGCGAGATGTTCGCGCCGCGGCTTCGCGCCTTGCTCGTCGTCGGCGGATGCGATCCGGCGACGATTCGCGTCGCGGCCGTGCCCAACGACTTTTTCGGGCCGGCGATCGGGGTGGCGGGCCTGCTGACCGGGCGCGACATCCAGCGCCATCTGGCGGCGCAGCCCGACCTCGGCCGCGCGGTTCTGGTGCCGGCGGTCGCGGTGCGCGACGGTGACGGGATCTTCCTCGATGATCTGACGCCGGCCGACCTGGCGCGGGACCTCGGCGTGCCCGTCAGGGTGGTCCAGCCGACACCGAGCGCCCTGCTCAACGCGATCCGCGATTCCTGACAGGGGAGCGACCCGGATGATCCGTCCGATCATCGCGATCGTCGGGCGCCCGAACGTCGGCAAGTCGACGCTCTTCAACCGTCTCGTCGGCAGGCGTCAGGCGCTCGTCCGTGATACGCCCGGAGTGACGCGCGATCGCCTCTACGGCCGCGTCAGCTTCGAACGGTGGCAGGCGACCGTGATCGACACCGGCGGCTTCGATCCCTCGTCGGAAGAGCCGCTGATCGAGGGCGTGCGTCGTCAGGTGCTCGCCGCGGTCGAGGAGGCGGATCTCGTCGTATTCGTCGTCGACACGCGAGTCGGTCCCACCGCGCTCGACATCGAGATCGCGCGGATCCTCCGGCGCGGCGGGCGGGCCGTCCTGCTGGCGGCGAACAAGGTCGACGCCGCCGCCCAGGAGGGCGCCATGGCGGATCTCTACCGCTTGGGCTTCGGCGATCCGATCCCGGTCTCGGCCGAGCACGGGCGCGGCATCGCCGAGCTTCTCGAGATGCTGCGCGAGCGCTGCCCGGCGCCCGCGGCGCCTGCGTCGCGGACCGAGACCACGGTGCACGTCGCGGTCGTGGGGCGCCCCAACGTCGGCAAGTCGTCGCTCGTGAACGCGATGGTCGGCGCCGAGCGCGTGCTCGTCCACGCGGAGCCCGGCACGACTCGCGACGCCGTCGACACGACCCTCGTTTACGAGGGGCGAACCTACGTGCTGGTCGACACCGCCGGGATCCGGCGCAAGGGGCGAGTTCTGGAGGCGCTCGAGAAGCTCGCCGTCGTCATGGCGCTCAAGAGCCTCGAACGGTGCCAGGTGGCGCTGGTGGTCGTCGACGCCTCCGAGGGCATCGCCTCGCAGGACGCGCACATCGCCGGGTACTCCAACGACGCGGGCCGTGCCGCCGTCGTCGTCGTCAACAAATGGGATCTCGTGCCGGGCGGGATGGTCCGGAGGGCCGAGGTCGTCGAGCAGATCCGTGATCGGCTCCCGTTCCTCGACTACGCCCCCGTGTGCTTCACGTCGGCGACGAAGCCAGAGGGTATTCCCGAGCTGTTCGACACGATCGCGCAGGTCGCGGCGGAAGCGCGGCGCCGCATTCCCGCCGGCGCCGTCACGGAGGCCTTGCGCGCCGCGGTCGCCCGCCGCCCGGCGTCGCTTCGGGGCGATCCGCTGACGATCCAGTCCGCGTCGCAGGTCACCATCGAGCCGCCGACCTTCGCGCTGCGCGTGAACCGGCCGAACGACATCCACTTCTCCTACGAGCGCTACCTTGTGAAGTCGCTCCGGCACGCGTTCGGGCTCGCGGGCTCACCGATCCGGCTCTCGTTGAGGAAAGCGACGGGCTCGAGGACACGCGCGAGGCGAGTGCGGCGGTGAGCCCCAAGGACTTCTGGGCGCGCCTCGGCCTCTGGCGCCTCTGCGTGGTCCTCGTCGTCCTGGCCGGCGCGATTGCCGTGGTGACGGTCCCTCGCCTTCGCGCCTTCTACTTCGGATCGGGGGTGCGGCCCGGCGTGGCCGTCGCGCGCGCAGTGACGCAGCCAGCCGCGGCAACAACCCCTACCGACGCGACGGGCAGGAAGACGGGGCAGCGGCCGGTCCTCCCAGAGGCCGATGGGCGAATCCGCGTACGGGTCAGCGACCGGACGCCGCAGCGTCTGCCGGCCGAGGGGGTGCCGGTGGGGTGGACGGCCAAGGAGTTCGTGGGCCAGGCCTCAGTCGAGCTCGTGCGGGACGAGGCCCGCCTGGCCCTCCGGCTTCGGAGCGAGCAGTCGTCCTTCGCCCTCTATCGCGATGTCGTGGTCGACCTCAACGAGTTCCCGTTTCTCTCGTGGGCCTGGAAGGTCGTCCGCCTGCCGGCCGACGGTGACGTGCGGGAGCGCGCCACTGACGACCAGGCAGCCCAGGTCTACGTGATCTTCCCGCGCTGGCCCTGGCCGCTGAAGAGCAGCGACGTGATCGGCTACGTCTGGGACAGCCGGGCGCCGGTCGGCACGCAGCTCACGAGCACCAAGGCCGCCAACGTGAAGATCATCGTGGTAGCGTCGGGGCGGCGGGAGGCCGAGACCTGGCGGGTGGAGCAGCGCGACGTCGCCAAGGACTACGCGGCCCTCTTTGGTCGCCAGCCTCCCAGGGTCGGGGAGGTCGCCGTCATGATCGACACCAACGACACCCGGGGGGTGGCCGAGGCCCTCATCGGCGACCTGGTCTTCGCCCGGACGCGCGCTGAAAGCATGGAAAGCCCAACGTCTATGCTAAGATGACGCGCATGGCGGATCCTGAGCGCCCGCACGACGATCACGACTACGACGACGAGCGCTTCGAAGACGAAGGACGGCGCTCGATTTTTTCGGCACTGTGGTTCCGTGCGATCCTCGTCGTGATTGTGCTCGGAGTCGTCGCAGCCGTCGCAGTTCCTTACGTACTCGAGATCGCCAATCAGCCCGCGCCGAAGAGCGCCGCGCTCGGCAAGCCCGAGATGACGCCGGCGCCCGCACCCGTTGCGCCGCCGACGCCGCCCGTCGCGAGCGCACCGATGGCGCCGCCCGCGCCCGAGAAATCGCCGACGGTAGACAAGCCGTCCACGATGGACAGACCCGCGACGAGCGAGAGCGCGCCGACGCCGATGACACCGGCGACAGAAAAGCCGGCGCCGGCTCCGAAGAAATCCGAGTCGAGCAAGAGCGCCGTCGCGAGCAAGAGCCCGAGCTCGACGCCGACGGAACAGTCGGCGTCGAACGCGCCACGGGCGTCGGCCGCGCCGAGCCCGACAGGACCGGGCGACTATTTCGTGCAGGTCGGCGCCTTCAAGAATCCCGATACCGCCAAGAAGGTCGCCGCGCGCCTGCGCGAGCAGAAGTACAACGTCGAAGAGACGTCGGCGAGCGGCGTCAAGACAGCTCGCCCCGCGGCGCCGAGCGCGCCGCCGGCGACGGGATCGCCGAGCGATCGGTACGACGTGTACATCAGCGGCGGCGCGCCCGGCGATATCAACACGAAGCTCTCGGCCAAAGGGCTCAGCGCCGAGCCGTCCGGCGCGGGCGTGGTCGTGAAGCCGAGCATGCCGCTGCGCGATGCTGTCGCGCTCTCGAAGGATCTCGCGGTCGACGGACTCAAGGTGCAGGTGCGCCGCGCCGCCGGTGGTCCGGCGCCCTCGCCGACGACGCCGAACAGCGCCAGCATGGCGAGCGACGGAACGCTGTATCGCGTGCGCGTCGGTCCGTACGATGACAAGTCGACCGCGACGTCGACACTCCGCGAGCTCGAGCAAAAGGGGTACACGCCCTTCATCGCGCGAGGCGGGCAGTGACCGCCGGGGACGCGTGGACGCTCCACGCCGCGTCCCCAGGGGGAGGTGACTTCCAACCGTGACGAAGAACGATCTGGTCAATGCCGTGGCCAACCACGGACTTTCGAAGCGGCAGTCGTCCTCGGTGGTCGAATCCGTGTTCGACATCATCTTCCGCTGTTTCGAGAAGGGCGAGGACGTGAAGATCGTCGGATTCGGTCATTTCCGTATCCGCCGCAAAGCGTCGCGGCGTGGGCGGAATCCCCAGACCGGCGAATCGATCGAGATCACCGCGCGCAAGGTGCTCACCTTCAAGCCAAGTAAGGGGCTCAAACAACGGATCAACGTAACGGCGTGACCACGGAAGTCGCCGAAAAGCTCTACTATCGTATCGGTGAGGTGGAGTCGATCACCGGTATCCCTGCCTACGTCCTTCGCTACTGGGAGTCGGAGTTCAAGCTGCTTCGGCCCAAGAAGAATCCGGCGGGCCAGCGTCTGTATCGCCCGCGCGACCTCGAGCTGGTCCAGCGCATCAAGACGCTCCTGTACGAGGAGCGGCTCACGCTCGAAGGCGCCAAGAAGCGGCTGATCAGCGAGTCGCGCCGCACCGACCAGCTCGAGCTCGGGATGAAGGAGGCCACGTACGCGGAGACGCTCAAACGTATCCGCGATCGCCTCGGCGTCCTGCGCGCGCGCCTCGGTCCTTGAAGGGCCCCGGGATATCTGCGACAATTCACGCCTGAAGGTCGGGGCGTGGCGCAGCCCGGTAGCGCACATGACTGGGGGTCATGGGGTCGGAGGTTCAAATCCTCTCGCCCCGACCATTTTTCTTCTCGCTCACAAGCGTTATGTCGGTCGTAGTCCTCACCAACGATGACGGCGTGCACGCCCCGGGCCTCGCAGCGCTCGAAAAAGCGCTCGCGGAGCTCGGGGACGTGTACGTCGTCGCGCCCGAGCGCGAGCAGAGCGCCTGCGGTCACGCGCTGACCCTGCACCGGCCGCTGCGACCGCTGAAGCTCGGCGAGCGGCGCTACTCGGTCAACGGCACGCCGTCCGACTGCGTGAATCTCTCGGTCCTCGGGTTCTTGCCGGAGACGCCCGTGCTGATCGTGTCGGGGATCAACCACGGCGCCAATCTGGGTGACGACGTCACGTATTCCGGCACCGTGTCGGCCGCGATGGAGGGGACGCTCCTCGGTGTGCCGTCGATCGCCGTGTCGCTCGTCGACGGCGGCGATTTCGAGATCGCCGGTCGCGTCGCACACCTGGTGGCGATGCGTGTCCTGGTCGGAGGGATGCCGGGCAACACGCTGATGAACGTCAACGTACCGCCGCAGGTGCCGCGAGGAATCCGGATGACGCGGCTCGGCCATCGCGTCTACAAGGAGAAGATCGTCGAGCAGGCTGACCCGCGCGGGCGGAGCCACTACTGGATCGGCGGCGGCGAGGCGCGGTGGGACGATCTGGAAGGCACCGACATGGGCGCGGTGCACGACGGCTACGTCTCGTTGACGCCGCTCCACCTCGATCTGACGAACCATCGCGCGCTCGTGCAGATGGGCGACTGGCAGGGCGGTCTCAATGCCCAGTTCCTGAGCGAGACCGGTCGCGCGTCTCGCCGAGCGCCCGCGGCCGCGCCGAAGAGGAAGCCACGGAGAGGGTAGTGGAGCGGACGCGCGATACGTACGAGACGGCCCGCGCCCGGATGGTCGAGGAGCAGCTCGTGCAGCGCGGGGTCACCGACGAGCGCGTGCTCGCCGCGATGCGCCGGGTGCCGCGCCATCTCTTCGTCGAAGTGCCGCTCCGCGATCGCGCCCACGGCGACCATCCGCTGCCGATCGGCGAGGAGCAGACGATCTCGCAGCCCTACATCGTCGGGCTGATGAGCCAGCTGCTCGAGCTGCGCGGCCAGGAAAAGGTGCTCGAGGTCGGCACCGGCTCCGGCTATCAGACTGCGGTGCTGGCCGAGCTGGCGCGGCGCGTGTGCTCGATCGAACGATTGCCGCGTCTGGCCGAGCGCGCCCGAGCCCTCCTCGAGCAGCTCGGCCACGACAACGTCTGGGTACGCGTGGGCAGCGGTACGCTCGGCTGGCCCGACGAGGCGCCCTTCGACCGGATCCTGGTCACCGCGGGCGGGCCGTCGATCCCGCCGCCGCTCTTCCAGCAGCTCGCCGAGGGCGGGCGCATGGTGGTGCCGGTCGGGGACGTCGCGAATCAGACCCTGACGGTGGTCGAGAAGATCCGCGGCGAGATGAAGACTCGCCTCTGCGGCGAGTGCAAATTCGTCAAGCTTGTCGGCAAGTACGCCTGGGAGACTTGACGACCTTGTGCAGGCCTGACGACCCTGTACAATAAGCCCGTCGCGTCGGGGCGTAGCGCAGCCTGGTAGCGCGCACGGTTCGGGACCGTGAAGTCGGAGGTTCAAATCCTCTCGCCCCGACCATCTCTCTTGACCGTCCGGCGGTCGCGAACCGGCTGCCGGACGGTCGCTGAAATCCGAGCCACCATTCGTGAGCGGATCGAAATCGGCCGCCGAGATCGTCGTCGCCGGGCGGGTCCAGGGCGTCGGCTATCGCAACTATGCGCAACGACGCGCATCGAATCTCGGGCTGGAAGGCTTCGTGATGAATCTCAAGGACGGCCGGGTGCGCGCGCGTGTCGAGGGCCCGCGTCCGGTCATCGAGAAGTTCATCCAGGAGCTCGGTAAGGGGCCGCCGCTCTCGCTGGTCGAGCATCTCTCCGTCCGCTGGCTCCCGGCCTCGGGCCGCTTCGCGGCATTCGGAATCCGCTACGCGGAGTTCGAGCAATGACCTCGGGCGTCATGTCCCGCGGCAAGCGGCTCGGGATCGCCACGCTCGGGTTGCTCGTGGCGCTCGGGCCCGCGCTGGCGTTCACTGAGCCGGTCGCGGGGCCGCGCACGCCGCAGCGGGTGTACGAGGTGAAGCCGGGCGACACGCTGACCTCGCTCGCGAAGCGCTACGGCGTCAGCGTCGCCACCCTCGTGAAGCTGAACAAGCTGCCCAGCGGCAACGCCCAGCTGAAGGTCGGCCAGCGCCTCGTCATTCCCGGCTCGGACGCGCCCGCGACGACCGTGCACCGGGCCAGCCCGACTCACCCGGGCGGGAGCCCGCCGACACGCACCGTCGCTGCCACGAACTCTCAGGGGCCCGTCAGACTTGCGCTGGCGGTGCCCGACTTCGACGGCGATGCGCTGCCGCTCGGCTGGCCCGCCGAAGGCCCGGTGGTCTCGGCCTTTGGCCATCGCCGGAGCGGCTGGCACGGCGGGATCGACATCAAGGCGGCGCTCGGGACACCCGTGCAGGCCGCCGCGGCCGGTGTCGTCGTCACGTCCGGGGTCGAGACGCGCTACGGTTTCGTGGTGAAGATCGAGCACAAGGCGGGCTTCATGACCGTCTATGCCCACAACGACGTGAATCTGGTCGAGGTCGGCGACCGGGTGGACGCGGGCGACCTGATCGCGCTCGTCGGCAACACCGGCCGCGCGACGACCTACCACGTGCACTTCGAGGTTCGCCGCGACGGGCTTGCGTACAATCCGCTCTACCTGCTGCCGATGCCGCCACGGATCGCGCAGATCGACGAGACCACCCAGAGGCCGCATGACTGACGAGGCCGAGGAAGTCGTTCCCGACGAGCCGCTCGACACGCTCGTCGACGAGGTCGATCGTGAGGTCCGCGAAGAAACGCGGGCGACGAGCCGCGAGAACCTCAGAGTCTACTTGAAGGATATCGGCGAGATCCCGCTGCTCACGCGCGAGCAGGAAGGCGAGCTGGCGCGACGCATCCGCGCCGGCGACGAGGCCGCCAAGGCCCGCCTCACCGAAGCCAATCTGAGGCTGGTCGTCCTGATCGCCCGCCGCTATCTGAATCGCGGCCTCCCGCTTTTGGACCTGATCGAGGAGGGCAACATCGGCCTCCTGCGTGCCGTCGAGAAGTTCGACGGCGACCGCGGGACGCGATTCTCGACTTACGCGACGTGGTGGATCCGCCAGGCCATCGTGCGGGCGCTTGCGAACCAGGCGCGGACGATCCGCCTGCCGGTGCACGTCGGGCTCCTGCTCGCCCGGTACACGCGTGCGCAGCAGCGGTTGGCCCAGAAGCTCGAGCGGACGCCGACCATCGAGGAGGTCGCGGCCGCGATGGGCACGACGGTGGACCAGCTGGAGGAGCTCGACGAGATCCGCCAGCAGCCGGTCTCGCTCGAGACCCCGATCGGCGAGGGGGGGCACGTGAGCGACCTGATCGCCGACCCCTCGGCGGATCCCCTTGACACGATCGTCTCGCTCTTTCGCGAGCGAACCGACCTCGTCTCGGTGCTCGACGACCTGGCGGCCAACGAACGGACCGTGCTGCGCCGGCGCTTCGGCCTGGAGGGCGATCCGCCGGAGAAGCTCGAGGCGATCGGTCAGCGCCTGGGCCTGACACGCGAGCGCATCCGCCAGATCGAGGCCGCGGGGCTCCGAAAGCTCCGCGCCCTGCTGGGCGCGCGCGGGATCAACGCGTCCGATCTCTTCTGACCACGACGGAGGATTCGCGATGAAGAACGGCTTCCGGGTGCTCGACAGCGATCTGCATACGATGGAGCCGGACGGCCTCTGGGAGACGTATCTCGAGGAGCCGTTCCGGAAGTTCGCGCCCTCCTTCGTGCGCCGGACGGAGAACGCGTCGAATCAGCCCGTGATTCGGATCGGCGCGCTCGAGATCGGCGAGATGTCGATGCGGCCGCAGAGTGCCCTGGTCGGCAAGGAGCTCCAGCGCCGCGCCTTTGCCCGACACCCGCACTACGAGATCGCCCACGCGCGCGGCTACGATTCGGAATCGCACGTGGCCGCGATGGACATCGAGGGCATCGACGTCGCGGTCATCTACGGCACGCGCGGCCGCCAGGTGCAGATGCACGACGAGCTCGATCCCGAGGTGGCCGCGGCGCTGGCCCGGGCCCACAACAACTGGACGCGCGACTTCTGCGCCTACAAGCCCGACCGGCTGAAGTTCGCCGCGCAGATTTCCTTCCACGACGTCGATCTGGCCATCCGCGAAGCCCGGAGGGCGGTGCGCGAGCTGGGCGCGGTCGCTGTGATCGGGAACCCGAATCCGGTCCGTGGACGCCATATCCACGACCCGGAATTCGAGCCGCTCTGGACGGCGATCGAGGAGCTCGAGGTGCCCGTCGGCTTCCACCCGACCGGGCAGGCCTCGCTCCGCGACGACATCGCGCGGCGCTATCTCGATCATCCGAACGGGCGCGTTATCGGCGCGGCCGCGCGCAACCCGATGGAGCTGATGCTCGCCTTCGCCAGCTTCGCGGCCGGCGGGGTGCTCGAGCGGCACCCTCGGCTGCGCTGCGCCTTCCTCGAGGGCACCTGCGGCTGGCTTCCCTGGTGGCTCTGGCGTCTGGACGAGGCCTGGGAGAAGTTCGGGCCGGGCTCGGAGGTGCAGATCTCGCAGCTCCCGAGCCAGTACTTCTTCCGGCAGTGCTACGTGGCGACCGACGCCGACGAGAAGGTGCTCCGGCAGGTGGTCGAGGCGGTCGGCGACGACAACATCGTCGTCTCGACCGACTACCCGCACTCGGACGGGCTCTTCCCCCATGCGATCGAGGAGTTCGTGGCGCTGGAGGGCGTGAGCGACAAGACCAAGGCCAAGATCCTCTGGGACAACTGCGCGCGACTCTACAAGCTGAACGGCTCCCGCTGAGGCTCGGGTTCGGGCAGGGTCACGATCGCGAACGAGGTGAGCCGGAGCTCCTTGTCCACGTGAGGCCGCGTCCGGCGATCGGCCCGGCGCCGGTCCGCGGTGATGTCGGCCGACCGCTGCCGTCGCTCACCGAAGCGCCGATCGACGACCACCCGAACGGTGGTATCGCCGGTGAAGTGATGCTGAAGCTCGCTCGCCAGCTTGGCGTTGCCCCGGGAGACGATGAACAGGAAGCGATCAGGCGGGCTCGTCAATGCCATGGGAGCGCCCCCACCGATCTCGTCGCCCGCATCGGCGAACAATATCGCACAGGCCGGACCCGACCACGCACTTATAGCGAGATCGACCCCGCGTGATAGGCTCGATGTAGGCGCATGGGATCGCGGAAGCGGCAATCGCGAACGCGTACGAAGAGCCGAGAGCGTGCCCGTCGCACCGCCTCGCAGTGGCTGATCCGGCTCAAGGGCGGCGAGGGGAAAGCCGCCCTTCATCTGCCGCCGGACTTCGTCCTCTGGGTCTTCGCCGGTCTCCTCGCGCACCTCGATCGTCAGGGCGATGCGCATGTCGCCGACCTCGCCGAGGGCGCGCTCAGTCACGGCGGCGGCCTCTCCGTACACGACGGCACTCGCTGGCAGAGCGCCGGGCCCGCCCACGACGCGGCCCTGCGCGCGATCGCCCAGGCGTTCGCGGATCTGGATCTAACGCGCGGGCGCCGGCAAGACCGCGGCGCGTGGGAGATGCTCGACAAGGTCGAGGTGGCCTACACGAGTTTCTGCGTCGGCCTGAGACCCGACGGGACGGAGTCCGATCGCGACTACCTCGACGAGGAGCAGCGGCGTCTCGGCCAGGAAAATCTCAGCGACTCGTCGACCCGCAAGAAGCTCAGGACGAACATCCGTCGACGGCTGCTCCGCGCCGCGCTCGACGACGTCGCCCGCCGGCAGCTTTCGGCCCGCGCGACGAAGCGCCAGATCCGCGCGCGTGGTGACGAGATCCAGCGGCAGCTGCAGCGCGCCGGCCTCTTGAAGCTGGTCGGCGGCTCCGTCCCGTTCGTTAGCGCCTGAGAAGCGTGCGCGGTACCGTAGCTTCTATTCCGCGGAACGCAGTCCTGAACGATGTTCTGGCCCTCAGCCCTAGGAGGATCTGTTGGCGATCACGTACAGGTTAGACAGCTCGACCGGTGAGGGGACGTTCATCCGCGTCCTTCGCGACGGGCAGCCATTCGGGAAGATTCTCGACGCCGTGGGTATCTACCGCTTCTACGAAGCCGACAACGAAAAGTTCGGCAACGCGGAGCTTCAAGACGCGAATCTCGACCGGCTCAAGACGGCGATCCAGTCGAAGTACGAAGGGCGCTTCCGTTAATTTCCGGCAATCTGTCCGTCAGCCAATCCGTCCGGGCCCATTTGTCGTTTTATCTTGTAGTGGATCCCAATACGACTGGCACGAACGGGTTCTCCCCGCATGACTCCACGGCCGCCCAGGAGGCAACCGGGATAAACGAGGCCACCCTCCGGGACAAGGCCCGGGAAGCTATCAGGAGCGGAAAGCTGTCAGCGGCAAAGCCTACTCGGATGTGGGGCGGACCTGGCGTAGGGGCAGCATGCTCGGTATGCGGGGAGACGGTGCATCGGGGCCAGATGGAGTTAGAAATCGAGTACGCCCAGAACGGCGCGACGCCTGGCGCCCACAGTTACCACTTGCACGTCAGGTGCTATGGGGCCTGGGAGTGCGAACGCCTCAATCTGGCTGCGCCGGAGGCCATCAATTGCGACGGGGGTTCTCGGCCCTCTTCGCCTCCGCGACTGTCACCCGCGCCATGGGCGGTCGACTGACCACTGGGATGGGGCCGCGCGACTTGACCCGCACCAACCAAACCGGCATTATTCCCAGGCTGTGTGCGCCGAACAGCCGAACCCTGACCGGCCTGGTCGCGAGACCACGCTTGGCGAGCTGCTCTTTGCCCGAAAGACAGCGGCGCCCGTATCAGAATCGGTCTGGGTCGGACTTGTGCAGGCCATCGCCCGTGGCGACCAAGGGGCGCTGCATGCGCTCTACACCCAGACACATCGGATTGTGTTCACTTTGATCATGCGAATCTCCGGCAACCGGGAAACGGCTGAAGAGCTGACCGCCGACGTGTTCCACGATGTGTGGCGAAAAGCGTCGGCCTACGAGCCCGCCGGCGGCTCTGTGATCGGATGGATCCTGAATCAGGCCCGCTCCAGAGCAATTGACCGCCTGCGGTTCGAGCAGCGCAAGAAACGCGTCAACGATTCTTCGGACAGTCCGTCCGTTGAGCCGACTGTCAGCGGCCCCCAAGAGGCGTTCGCGTCCAAAGAGCAGAGCCGCATCCTGTCGCATGCCTTGCAGGGGCTCACGCCAGACGAGCGACAGGCTATCGAGATCGCCTTCTTCTCTGAGTTGACGTACAGCGAAGTGGCGTCAAGATTGAATCAACCCGTCGGCACCGTCAAGACACGCATCCGGTCCGGCTTGGGGAAACTCCGGCAGATGCTCGCCGGAGCACTGAGGGGGCTATGACCCCAGAACCCAGGCACCACGAACAGGAATATCTCGATCTCGTATTCCTGTATGCGATGCAGGCTCTTCCTTCGAAGGAAGTTCCCAGCGTCGAAGCGCATCTCGCCTCGTGTGCCGAGTGCCGCCACGAGCTAGAGACATTACGTCCTATCATCGGCGCCTTCGTCTCCTGGCCGACCGACGTGCTGCGCCCTGCGACATCGCTGTGGGAGCGCATTGCGCGGCGGATCGCAGCGGACACGGGCCAGGCGCCCGTGATGCCACCGCCACAATCACCGCCTGAAACGGAATGGGAAGAAGCCGCGCCTGGACTTTCGTACAAGGTGTTGGCAGCGAATACAGAGAACGACCGTGTCAGCCTGCTCGTGCGACTCGCGCCGGGAGCACACTATCCGCCTCACCGTCACGCTGGCCTCGAAGAACTGTATCTCCTTCACGGCGAGCTGTGGATCGACGACAAGAAGCTCTATGCCGGAGAGTACAACCGCGCCGAACCCGGCACCGACGATCAGCGTATCTGGAGTGAGACCGGCTGCACGTGCGTTCTGCTCACGTCCATGCGAGACGTTCTGTGGTGAT
>WNFK01210498.1_pt1 | contig 32372 bp, 42 predicted proteins | sample 5400281 | NCBI WGS metagenome assembly WNFK01 (sample SAMN13153350, study PRJNA577476) | soil metagenome | isolation source: 20 cm soil on Douglas fir-dominated hillslope | place: USA:California | collected 2013-09-17
TACCGGCCGCAGTTCTACTTCCGGACGACGGACGTGACGGGGGTGTGCACGCTGCCGGGGGGGGTGGAGATGGTGATGCCGGGGGACAACGTGACGATGACGATCGAGTTGATCCAGCCGGTGGCGATGGAGAAGGAGTTGCGGTTCGCGATCCGGGAGGGGGGGCGGACGGTGGGCGCCGGCGTGGTCGCGGAGATCACGGACTAGATCATGGTCACCGTCAGCGCCGACCAGAAGATCCGCATCCGGCTCAAGGCCTACGATCACAATCTCCTCGACCGGTCCATGAAGGAGATCGTGGAGACGGTGCGCCGGACCGGCGCGCGCGTCACGGGCCCCGTGCTGCTGCCCACCATCATCAACCGGTGGACGGTGCTGCGCTCCCCGCACGTGGACAAGACCTCGCGCGAGCAGTTCGAGATGCGCACCCACAAGCGGCTCATCGACATCCTGGACCCGACCCCGCAGACGGTAGACGCGCTGATGAAGCTCGATCTGCCGAGCGGCGTCGACGTCGAAATCAAGCTCTAGCCCGAGCCCGAGAGATAGCGAGAACCTCGTCATGGCGATGAAGGAAGGGCTGATCGGCCGGAAGAAGGGCATGACCCAGGTCTTCGGGGAGGACGGTAACCTCATCCCGGTGACCGTGGTCGAGGCGGGCCCCTGCACGGTGGTGGGGCTGCGCACCAGGCCCACCCACGGCTACGACGCCATCCAGCTCGGCTTCGAGCCGAGGAAGAAGAACGTCAACAAGGCGATGGCGGGGCTCTACAAGAAGGCGGGAGTCGCCTCCGCGATGCGGGTGCTGCGGGAGATCCGGCTCCAGAAGACGGAGGCGGTGAGCGCGTACCAGGTGGGCGAGACCCTCACGGTGGACCTCTTCACGCCCGGCGAGTTCGTGGACGTGGTGGGGACGACCAAGGGCAAGGGCTTCCAGGGCGGCGTGCGGCGCTACGGCTGGGCGGGCGGCGACGAGACCCACGGCTCCATGTTTCACCGGCGGCCGGGCTCCATCGGCGCCTCCTCGGATCCGTCCCGGGTCTGGCCGGGCCATCACCTGCCGGGCCGGATGGGCGCGGACCGGCGCACCGTGCTCAACGTGGTGGTGGCGCGGGTGATCCCGGAGCAGAACCTGGTCCTGCTCCGCGGCGCGGTGCCGGGAGCCATCGGAGGGCTGGTGGTGATCCGCAAGAGCGTGAAGCAGACCAAGGCGCAGCAGCAGAAGGCGAAAGAGACCAAGTAGCGATGCCCAGCGTGCCGATCGTCGACGCAAAGGGGAAGTCCCAGCAGGCGCTCGAGCTGTCCGACGACGTGTTCGGCGTCGCCCCGCGGGTGCCTCTGCTGCACCAGGCGGTGGTGAAGGAGCTTGCCGCGCGTCGGGCGGGCACGCACTCCACCCGCGGACGTAGCGACGTGCGGGGCGGCGGTCGCAAGCCGTGGAAGCAGAAGGGCACCGGCCGCGCCCGTCAGGGCTCGATCCGGGCCACCCAGTGGAAGGGCGGCGGCAAGCCGTTCGGCCCCCGGCCCCGCAAGTACGACAAGCAGATGCCGTCGGCGATGCGCCGCGCCGCGCTGCGGGAGGCGGTCGCGGCCAAGCTCGGAGCCGGCCACGTGTCGGTGGTCGATACCCTCGGCGTCGCGGAGGCCAAGACCAAGGCCCTCACCACGCGTCTGAAGGGGCTCGGCATCGACGGGCAGCCCACGCTCCTGGTGGTGGCCCAGGTCACCGACGCGCTCACCCGCGCCGCGCGCAACGTGCCCTGGCTGTCGGTCGAGCTGCCCGGGCACACCTCGGTCTACCAGGTGATCCGGAACGACCGGCTCGTGTTCGAGAAGGCGGCGCTGCTGACGCTGCAGGAGACGCTCAAGCCATGAGGGACCCGCGGTCGGTGCTGGTGCGCCCGCTGATGACCGAGAAGAGCATGCAGCAGAAGGAAGCCCACAACATGATCACCTTCGAGGTGGCGGTGGACGCCAACAAGGTGGAGATCCGCCACGCGGTGGAGAAGGTCTTCAACGTGAAGGTGGCGGACGTGCGCACCCAGGCCCGCGAGGGCAAGTGGAAGCGCATGGGCAAGTTCGAGGGACGGCGCCGGAGCTGGAAGAAGGCGATGGTCACCCTCGCCCCCGGCCACAAGATCGAGCTCGTGGAGGGGGCCTAGGACCATGGGAATCCGCACGGTCAAGCCGACCTCGCCGGCCCGACGCTACATGTCGTTCCTGACGAACGAGGAGATCACTAAGAAGACGCCGGAGAAGAGCCTCCTCCGGTCCAAGGGCAACCGGACGAACGGGCGCAACGTCTACGGCCGCATCACGGTGCGGCACCGCGGCGGCGGGGTCAAGCGCATGCTCCGGGACGTGGACTTCCGGCGCGAGAAGATCGGGATCCCGGCGAAGGTGGCGGGGATCGAGTACGATCCGAACCGCTCCGCCCGCATCGCGCTGCTCCACTACCGCGACGGGGAGAAGCGGTACATCATCGCGCCGCTGGGGCTCAAGCCGGGCGACGTGATCATGTCGGGGCCGCAGGCCGACATCCTGCCCGGCAACGCGCTGCCGATCCGGAACATCCCGCTCGGCACCCTCGTGCACAACGTGGAGCTGCAGCCCGGCAAGGGCGGCCAGCTCTGCCGGAGCGCAGGGACGCTGGCCCAGCTGCTGGCCAAGGAAGGCGACCACGCCAACATCAAGCTGCCCTCGGGCGAGGTGCGGCAGGTCAAGATCGACTGCATGGCCACCATCGGCCAGGTGGGCAACCTGGATCACGAGAACGTCTCGATCGGCAAGGCGGGACGCGTGCGGTGGAAGGGCTTCCGACCCACGGTGCGCGGCACCGTGATGAACCCGGTGGACCACCCCATGGGTGGCGGCGAGGGCAAGGGCAAGGGCAACCACCCGATGACCCCGTGGGGCAAGCCGACCAAGGGCTACAAGACACGGCGCGGGGCGAGGCCGTCCGATCGCTACATCGTGACCCGGCGGACGAAATAGGGAGCGAGGGCAGAAGCCATGGGACGGTCGCTGAGGAAGGGCCCGTACATCGATGAGCGCCTGGAGAAGCGCGTGGACGAGCTGAATCGCACGCGTCAGAAGAAGGTGCTGAAGACGTGGGCGCGGCGCTCGACGATCTCGCCGGAGTTCGTGGGCCACACCCTCGCGGTGCACAACGGGAAGAAGTTCATCCCGGTGTACATCACCGAGAACATGGTGGGGCACCGGCTGGGCGAGTTCGCCCTGACCCGGACGTTCAAGGCGCACGGGCAGGCCGAGAAGGCCGCCACCTCGCCCACCGGGAAGTCCTGAGCATGCGCACGCGAGCGACCGCGCGGTACATCCGGGTGCCCGCCTCCAAGGCCCGCCTCGTGCTGGACCACATCCGGGGCAAGTCGGTGGGGGAGGCGCTGGCGACGCTCCAGTACACCCCGAAGGCGGCCGGCCGCCTCATCGAGAAGGTGCTGCGCTCCGCCATCGCCAACGCGGAGCACAATCACCAGGTGCGCAACCTCGACGACCTCCGGGTGGTCAAGGCGATCGCGGACGGGGGCCCGTCCATGAAGCGGGTGTCCCCCCGCGCGATGGGGCGCGCCTACTTCATCAAGCACCGTACGAGTCACCTGACCATCGAGCTGAGCGACGAGACGACGGCTTCCGCCGCCGCGGCGCGGGGAGGCAAGAGGTAGCCATGGGCCAGAAGACGCATCCGATCGGGTTCCGGCTGGGGTCCACCCGGACGTGGAGCTCGCGCTGGTTCGCCACCAAGGGGTACGCGGACCTGCTGCACGAGGACCACAAGATCCGCCGCTTCATCAAGTCATCGCTCTACCACGCGGGGATCTCGCGGATCGACATCGAGCGCTCGGCCAACCGGGCTCGCATCACCATCTTCACCGCCCGCCCCGGCATCATCATCGGCCGCAAGGGGGCGGAGGTCGAGAAGCTGAAGAACGAGATCCAGTCGCGCACCGCCAAGGAGGTCTACCTCAACATCGAGGAGGTGGTCCATCCCGAGCTGGACGCGCAGCTGGTGGCCGAGAACGTGGCCCTGCAGCTCCAGAAGCGGGTGGCCTTTCGCCGGGCGATGAAGAAGGCGGTGACCTCCGCGCTGCGCCTCGGGGCGGACGGCATCCGGATCGCCTGCTCGGGCCGGCTGGGCGGCGCGGAGATCGCGCGGCGCGAGTGGTATCGCGACGGGCGGGTGCCGCTGCACACCATCCGGGCCGACATCGACTACGGGCTGGCCGAGGCCCACACCACGTTCGGGGCCATCGGGGTGAAGGTGTGGATCTTCAAGGGTGAGGTGCTCCCCGCCCAGAAAGCCGCCGCCGAGGGCTAAGCCGCCATGCTGATGCCCAAGCGGGTCAAGTACCGGAAGGCCCAGCGCGGCCGGATGAAGGGCAAGGCGCAGCGCGGCTCCACCCTCGCCTTCGGGGAGTTCGGGCTGAAGGCGCTCGAGCCGGGCTGGGTCACCAACCGCCAGATCGAGGCGGCCCGGGTGTCGCTGGCCCGCAGCGTCAAGCGTGGGGGCAAGATCTTCATCCGCATCTTTCCCGACAAGCCGGTGACCAAGAAGCCGGCCGAGACGCGGATGGGCAAGGGCAAGGGCAACCCGGAGTTCTGGGTCGCGGTGGTCAAGCCGGGACGGATCATGTACGAGATGGAGGGCGTGGACGAGGCGGCGGCCAAGGAAGGCTTCCGCCTGGCCGCGCAGAAGATCGGAATCAAGACCAAGTTCGTGACCCGTACGCGGGCGCTCTGAGGCGACCATGAAGGCGGCCAAGTGGCGTGAGATGTCCGACGAGGAAGTGCAGCAGAAAGCCCAGGAGCTCGGCGAGGAGCTCTTCAACCTGAGGTTCCAGCTCTCGATGGGGGTGGCCAAGAACCCGGCCCGGGTGGCGATCGCCCGGCGGGATCTCGCGCGGGCCCAGACCATTCTGAGAGAGCGGGCGCTGCGCAGCCCGCGGACGGCGTAGAGGCGGGGGAGGACAGGACAGTGGGCGTCAAGAAGACGCGGGAGGGCGTGGTGGTCAGCGACAAGATGACCAAGACGCGCGTGGTGGTCATCGAGCGCGTGTTCCGTCATCCTCAGTACGAGCGCGTGATCACGCGGTCGAAGCGCCTGAAGGCGCACGACGAGAAGAACGCGAGCAAGGTCGGGGACCGGGTGCTGATCGAGGAGACGCGGCCGCTGTCGAAGGAAAAGCGGTGGCGCATCCTCCAGGTGCTGGCGACCGCGTCATGATCCAGCCTCGCTCCATGCTGGACGTGGCCGACAACTCGGGGGCCAAGAAGGTCCAGTGCATCCGGGTCATGGGCGGCGCCAACAAGCGCTACGCCTCCCTGGGCGACGTGGTGGTGGTGGCGGTCAAGGAGGCGGTGCCGGACGGGACCGTGAAGAAGGGCGAGGTCGCCCGGGCGGTCGTGGTGCGCACCGTGAAGGAAGTGGGACGCCGCGACGGGTCCTACATCCGCTTCGACCGCAACGCGGTGGTCCTCCTGAAGGCGGACGACAACCCGGTGGGCACCCGTATCTTCGGGCCGGTGGCGCGCGAGCTGCGGGACAAGCAGTTCACCAAGATCATCTCGCTCGCTCCCGAAGTCATCTAGAGGACGCTCAATGGCGATCGCGCACGTGCGGAAGGGTGACACGGTGATGGTGGTGGCGGGCAAGGAGCGCGGCAAGAAGGGCAAGGTGCTGCGGGTGATTCCCGAGAAAGGCCGGGTAGTGGTGGAGCGCCTGAACCTGATCAAGAAGCACCAGAAGCCCACCCAGAAGATCCGGCAGGGCGGCATCATCGAGCGTGAGGGGTCGATCCACCTCTCCAACGTCATGCTGGTGGACCCCGGCAGCGGCAAGCCGACCCGCGTCGGAATGAAGGCCCTGTCGGACGGCAAGAAGGTCCGGGTGGCCAGACGGTCGGGCGAGATGCTCGACCGAGCGTGAGGACGTGATGGCAGAGCCGAAGAAGGCGGACGGGAAGGCACCGGGAGCGAAGGGGGGCGGAGCCGCGCCCGGCAAGGCGGGCCAGGCGGCCCGGCCCAAGGGCGCGGGCAAGGCCGCGCCGGGGGGAGAGCCGCAGGCGCCGGGAAAGCGCGCGAGTGTCAGCGGGAGCACGCCGCCGCGCATGCGGGAGCGGTTCCGGTCGGCGGTGGTGCCCGCGATGATGAAGGAGCGCGGCTATAGCAATCCGTTCCAGGTGCCGCGGCTCGAGAAGGTCGTCATCAACATGGGGGTGGGCGAGGGCAAGGAGAACGCGAAGGTGCTCGACTTCGCCACCGCGGACCTGCAGGCGATCGCGGGCCAGAAGCCGGTGATCACCCGGGCCAAGAAGTCGATCGCCAACTTCAAGCTGCGCGAGAACGTGCCGATCGGCTGCAAGGTGACCCTGCGCGGGCCGCGGATGTACGAGTTCCTGGACCGGCTGGTCAACGTGGCGCTGCCCCGGGTCCGGGACTTCAAGGGGGTGCCGCCCAAGGGCTTCGACGGTCGGGGCAACTACAACATGGGGCTCAAGGAGCAGATCATCTTTCCGGAGATCGTGTACGACAAGGTGGACAAGGTGCGCGGGATGGACATCACGATGGTGACGACCGCCCGAACGGACGAGGAAGCGAAGGCGCTCCTCACCCACCTGGGCGTGCCTTTCAGGGAGGCGTAGATGGCCAAGACTGCGCTCATCATGAAGCAGCAGCGCCCCCCCAAGTTCAAGTCGCGCGCGTACACCCGCTGCAAGATCTGTGGCCGCCCGCGCGGCTACCTGCGCAAGTTCCAGGCGTGCCGGATCTGCTTCCGCGAGCTCGCGCTCAAGGGTGAGGTGCCCGGCGTGATCAAGGCGAGCTGGTAGCCCCATGATGAGCGATCCGATCGCCGACTTCCTGACCCGCATCCGCAACGCGAGCCGGGCCGAGCACGAGAAGGTGGACATCCCATCGTCGAAGCTCAAGCTGCGCATGGCCGAGATCCTCAAGGACGAGGGGTTCATCAAGAACTTCCGGGTCATCGAGGACAACAAGCAGGGCGTGCTCCGCGTGTATCTGAAGTACGCGGGGAGCGAGAAGATCATCTCCGGGATCGTGCGCGTCTCGCGCCCCGGACGGCGGATCTACGTGACCAAGGACAAGATCCCGACCATCCTGGGCGGCATGGGGGTCGCGATCCTGTCCACCTCGGCCGGCGTGATGACCGACCGCCAGGTGAAGAAGCAGCACCTGGGCGGCGAAGTGCTGGCCTACGTCTGGTAGGAGTCCCTAGCCATGTCGCGAATCGGCAAGAAGCCCATCTCGGTCCCCCAGGGAGTGAAGGTCGCCCTGGAGGGCGCCACCGTCCGCGCGGAGGGGCCCAAGGGCAAGCTGAGCCAGGCCATCCCGTCCGGAGTGTCGGTGACGATGGAGTCGAACGTGCTGACGGTGGCCCGCAGCTCCGACCACCGCAACGTTCGCGCGCTCCACGGCCTGACCCGGTCGCTCGTGGCCAACATGATCCACGGGGTCAAGGACGGCTTCGAGCGGAAGCTCGAGATCGTCGGCATCGGCTACCGGTGCCAGCTCCAGGGCAAGGCCCTGCAGCTGGCCCTCGGGTACTCGCACCCGGTCATCTTCCCGCTGCCGGACGGGATCCAGGCCGAGGTCGAACGTCAGGTCTCGATCACCCTGCGGGGGGCGGACAAGGCGCTGCTCGGTCAGACCGCGGCCAAGCTGCGGGCGCTCCGGAAACCCGACCCCTACAAGGGCAAGGGCATCAAGTACTCCGACGAATACATTCGCCGGAAGGTGGGCAAGAAGGCGGGGGCCAAGTAATGCTGACCGGCAAGAAGGTCGAGGGACGGAAGATTCGCCACCTGCGCATCCGCACCCGGGTGATCGGCACCGCGGAGCGTCCGCGGCTGGCGGTGTTCCGGAGCCTGAACCACATCTACGCGCAGGTGATCGACGACACCAGTGGTCGCACGCTCGCCGCGGTGGACAGCCGGGCCCCGGATTTCCGGCAGAAGGTGAAGGCGGGCGGCAACGTGGCCGCGGCCAAGATCGTGGGAGAGCTGCTGGCCGAGCGGGCGAAGGCGCGCGGCATCAGCCAGGTCGTGTTCGATCGCGGTGGCTATCAGTACCACGGACGGGTGAAGGCCCTCGCCGACGCGGCCCGCGCCGCCGGCCTGGGATTCTAGGAGGAGCATCGAGTGGCTGAAGCGCGGATTGATCCCAATGCGCTGGACCTGACCGACCGGGTGGTCGCGATCAACCGGGTGGCCAAGGTCGTCAAGGGCGGCCGTCGATTCTCCTTCACGGCGCTGGTGGTGGTGGGGGACGGGCAGGGGCACGTGGGCGTCGGGCTCGGCAAGGCCCGCGAGGTTCCCGAGGCGATCCGCAAGTCGGTGGAGCACGCCAAGAAGGACCTGGTGCGGGTGCCGCTCAAGGACACCACGATCCCGTGCGAGATCACCGGCCACTTCGGCGCCGCGCGGGTGTATCTCAAGCCGGCGGCGCAGGGCACCGGGGTCATCGCGGGCGGCGCGGTGCGGCCGGTGCTGGAGGCGGCGGGGGTGCAGGACATCCTCACCAAGACCCTCGGCACCAACAACCCGCACAACGTGCTGAAGGCGACGATGGACGCCTTCCGCCGGCTCAAGCGGCTGCAGTCCACGTACGCGGCACGGCGCCGGTCGCTCGACGGCGAGGCGCAGGAGACGGCCGGTGCCAAAGAAGCTTAAGGTCACGCTGGTGCGAAGCATCATCGGGATGTCGCCGACGCAGGAGGCGACGGTCAAGGCCCTCGGCCTGCGGCGGATCCGGCACCAGGTGGAGCACGAGGACACCCCGACGATCCGGGGCATGATCGCCACCGTTCCCTTCGCGGTCGAGGTGCAAGAGTCATGAGGCTCGAGGATCTGAAGCCGGCGCCGGGCTCGACGAAGAACCGCAAGCGGCTCGGCCGCGGGCGGGGGTCGGGCCAGGGCAAGACCTCCGGCAAGGGCCACAAGGGTCTGAACGCCCGGTCGGGCGGCGGCGCCCGGCCCGGGTTCGAGGGCGGCCAGATGCCGCTCTACCGGCGGTTGCCCAAGCGCGGCTTCCTGCCCTACGGGGGCAAGACCGAGTTCGCCATCGTGAACGTGGGCGACCTGTCCGACCGCTTCGCGGCGGGCAGCGTGGTCGATCCCGACGCGCTGGCGGGGAGCCGTCTCATCCACAAGTCGGGGCGGGCCTCGGTCAAGGTGCTGGGCGACGGAGACGTGGCCCACGCCCTCACGGTGCGCGCGCACAAGGTGAGCGAGGGCGCGAAGCAGAAGATCGAGGCCGCGGGCGGGCGCGTCGAGATCCTGGCCGCGCGGGTCGCGAGGGCCGCCAAGTGATCGAGGGCCTGCAGAGCTTCCAGAACATCTTCAAGGTTCCGGAGCTCAAGCGCCGCGTGCTCATGACCCTGGTGTTGCTCGCGGCCTACCGGCTGGGCGCCCACGTGCCCACCCCCGGCATCGACGCGGTGGCGCTCGCCGAGTTCTTCAACCAGGTGCAGGGCACGCTGCTCGGCATGGTCGATCTCTTCTCGGGCGGCAACCTGCGGCGACTAACCGTGTTCGCGCTCGGGATCATGCCGTACATCTCGGCCTCGATCATCCTCCAGCTGCTCACGGTGGTGATCCCGGCGCTGGAGCGGCTGGCCAAGGAAGGCGAGGCGGGCAAGAAGAAGATCACCCAGTACACCCGCTACGGCACCATCGCGCTCTCCCTCGTGCAGTCGTTCGGCATCGCGGTGGGACTCGAGAGCATGCGGAGCTCGACCGGGGCGGTGCTCGTCCCCGATCCGGGCTGGGGGTTCCGGCTCCTGACCATGCTCACCCTGACCACCGGGACCGCCCTGATCATGTGGCTGGGCGAGCAGATCTCCGAGAAGGGCATCGGCAACGGCATCTCCCTGATCATCTTCGCGGGCATCGTGGTGCGCCTGCCCTCGGCGATCGTGTCCTCCTACACCCTGATCTCCACCGGCGAGCTCAAGCTCTTCGTCTTCCTGGGCCTGATCATCATGATGGTGGCGGTGACCGCGGCGGTGGTCGTCATGCAGGAGGGCCAGCGAAAGATCCCGGTCCAGTACGCCAAGCGGGTGGTCGGGCGACGGATGTACGGGGGGCAGTCGACCCACATCCCGCTCCGCATCAACACCGCGGGCGTGATCCCGGTCATCTTCGCCTCGTCGCTGATCCTCTTCCCGGCGACCCTCACGCGCTTCATCCACCATCCGTGGATGCAGTACGTCTCGGAGGCGCTCTCCCCCGGGCACGTGACCTACACCGCGCTCTACTGCGCGCTGATCATCTTCTTCGCCTATTTCTACACCGCGATCGTGTTCAACCCGGTTGACCTGGCTGATAACATGAAGAAGTACGGCGGCTTCATCCCGGGCGTCCGGCCCGGCAAGAAGACCGCCGAGTACATCGACCGGGTGCTGACGCGGATCACGCTGCCCGGGGCCATCTTCCTGGCCATGATCTCGGTGCTCCCCGACTTTCTGATTCGCTGGTTCAACACCCCGTTCTACTTCGGCGGGACCAGCCTCTTGATCGTGGTCGGGGTCGCGCTCGATACCGTGCGCCAGATGGAGTCCCATCTCCTGATGCGGAACTACGAAGGCTTCCTGCGCAAGAAGGCCAAGGGCGCATGAGCCGGGTCATCTTCCTCGGCGCCCCGGGCGCCGGCAAGGGCACCCAGGCGCGGCGCCTGGCCGGCGAGTCGAGCGTCCCCCAGGTGGCCACCGGCGACATGCTGCGCGAGGCGGTGGCCGAGGGCACGCCGCTCGGCCGGGAGGCCAAGCGCTACATGGACTCGGGGGCCCTCGTGCCGGACGACGTGGTGATCGGCCTGGTCGACGAGCGCCTCGCCCGGTCCGACGCGGGCGCCGGCTATGTCCTGGACGGGTTCCCCCGCACGGTGGCCCAGGCGGAGGCCCTCGACGCGCTCCTGCGGGGTAGGCGGCAGGAGCTGGACCGGGTGATCTTCTTCGATGTGTCGCGCGACGAGCTGATCCGCCGGCTCACCGGGCGCCGGATCTGCCGGAAGTGCGGGACCGCCTTCCACCTGGTCTCGGCGCCCCCGAAGGTGGCGGGCCGGTGCGATCAGTGCGGCGGCGATCTGTACCAGCGCGAGGACGATGCGGAGGCCACGGTAACCCGCCGTCTCGACGTGTACCAGACGGAGACCGCGCCCCTGCTCGACTACTACCGCCAGCGCGGCCTGCTGGCGCGGGTGGCCGGAGAGGGCCCGGTCGAGGAAGTGGCCGACCGCATCCGCAAGGCGGTCAAGGAGCCGGTGCCGCGGTGATCCTGCTCAAGTCGGCGCGCGAGCTCGCGCACATGCGGACCGCGGGGCGGATTCTCGCCGAGGTGAAGGACCGGCTGCGCGGACTGGTGCGCCCCGGCATCTCCACCAAGGAGATCGACACGGACGTGGAGGCCTTCATCGTCTCCCGCGGGGCGACCTCTGCTTTCAAGGGCTATCGGGGATTTCCCGCCACGGTGTGCATCTCGATCAACGAGGAAGTGGTCCACGGGATCCCCTCTCCCAAGCGGAAGCTGCGGGAGGGCGACATCGTGGGGCTCGATCTCGGCTGCATCGTGGAGGGCTACTACGCGGACTGTGCGATCACCCTGCCGGTGGGCACGGTGCCGCCGCGGGTGCAGGAGCTGCTCGACGTCACTCGCGAGAGCCTGGACAAGGCGATCGTGCAGTGCCGGGCCGGCAACCGCCTGGGCGACGTGTCGCACGCGGTTCAGGACCACTGCGAGAGCCACGGCTTCGGGGTGGTGCGGGCGTTCGTGGGCCACGGCATCGGGCAGAGCCTCCACGAGGAGCCGCAGATCCCGAACTTCGGGGACGCGGGACGGGGTCCGGTCATCAAGGCGGGCATGGTGCTGGCCATCGAGCCGATGGTGACGATGGGCTCGTGGGAGGTGCGCGTGCTCGAGGACCGGTGGACCGCGGTGACCGTCGACGGGAGCTGGGCCGCCCACTTCGAGGACACGATCGCGATCACCGAGCGGGGCCCCGAGGTCCTGACCCGGCTGGATCAGGGCGCCTAGGATACCCGGACATGGCCAAAGAGGATGCGATCGAGGTGGAGGGCACGGTGGTCGAGCCGCTGCCCAACGCGATGTTCCGGGTCGAGCTGGAGAACGGCCACAAGGTGCTGGCCCACGTGTCGGGCAAGATGCGGATGAACTTCATCCGCATCCTGCCGGGCGACAAGGTGAAGGTGGAGCTGTCGCCCTATGACCTCACGCGGGGCCGGATCACATATCGGTTCAAGTAAGTTCGAGCTCGGCGAGGCGCAGCCGAAGGCGAGCCGAGCGGATAGAAAAAGGGGCAAGGGAATGAAGGTCAGACCATCGATCAAGGTCCGGTGCGAGAACTGCAAGATCGTGCGCCGGGAAGGCATCGTGCGGATCATCTGCAAGAATCCGCGCCACAAGCAGCGCCAGGGATAGGAGCGTACATGGCACGTATCGCCGGAGTCGATTTGCCGCGGGACAAGCGGGGTCAGATCGCGGTCCAGTACATCTACGGGATCGGCATTCCGTCGGCCAAGAAGATCTTCGCCGACGCACGGGTCGATCCCAACAAACGGGTGAAGACCTGGAGCGACGACGAGACCGGGCGGGTCCGCGACATCATCGAGCGCGAGTACAAGGTCGAGGGCGACCTGCGCCGCGAGGTGTCGATGAGCGTGAAGCGGCTGATGGACATCGGCTGCTACCGGGGCATCCGGCACCGCAAGGGTCTTCCCGTGCGCGGGCAGCGGACCCACACCAACGCCCGCACCCGCAAGGGCAAGAGCAAGGGCGTGATGGTCAAGAAGAAGCCGGTGGCCGCCGCTCCTTCGGCCCCGCCGAAGAAGTAAGGAGCCGAGTCGATGGCCGACGCCGCGGAACAGAAGCCGGACGAGAAGGCCGCCCCCCGGAAGGGTGGCCGCAAGCGGGAGCGCAAGGAGGTCCGCGTGGGCATCGCCCACGTGCAGGCCACCTTCAACAACACCATCGTGACCTTGACCGACAAGATGGGCAACGTGGTCTCGTGGGCGAGCGCGGGCAGCGTGGGCTTCAAGGGCTCGCGCAAGAGCACCCCGTTCGCGGCGCAGACCGCGGCGGAGAACGCGGCCCGCAAGGCGATGGAAGTGGGGCTCAAGCAGGTGGAGGTCTTCGTGCGCGGCCCGGGAGCCGGGCGCGAGGCCGCGATCCGCTCCCTGCAGGCGGTGGGGCTCGAGATCACCGCCATCCGTGACGTGACCCCGATTCCGCACAACGGCTGCCGTCCGCCCAAGCGGCGACGCGTGTAGGAGGAGACGTAAGTGGCACGATATCGAGCCGCCGTCTGCCGGCTGTGCCGGCGTGAAGGCATCAAGCTGTTCTTGAAGGGGTCGCGCTGCTTCACCGAGAAGTGCGCGATCGAGCGGCGGAACTATCCCCCGGGCCAGCACGGGCTGGGTCGTACCAAGCCGACCCAGTACGGCATCCAGCTGCGCGAGAAGCAGAAGGCCAAGCGCATCTACGGCGTGCTCGAGGCACAGTTCCGGCGGTACTTCGCGTGGGCGGAGGCCGACAAGGGCATCACCGGCGAGAACCTGCTCAAGTATCTCGAGCGGCGCCTCGACAACGTGGTGTTCCGCCTCGGCATGGCCGCCTCCCGCCGGGAGGCCCGGCAGATGATCGGCCACGGCCACGTCCAGGTGAACGGGCGGAAGGTGTCGATTCCGTCCTTCATCGTGAAGGTGGGCGAGGTGGTGCAGCTCCGGTCGAGCTCCAAGATGCAGGAGCGGGTGGCCGACAACCTGACCGCGGGCCGCTCGCCGGTTCCGCCGTGGCTCGACCTGGACGTGAACGAGAAGAAAGGTACGGTGCGCGGGCTTCCGCTCCGGGAAGACATCCAGATCCCGGTGCAGGAGCAGCTCATCGTCGAGCTGTTCTCGAAGTAGAGCCAAGCGGCCGACAGAAGGGGCATATGGCAAGGATTCCGTTTCAGAGGCCGAAGTCGATCCAGTGGGAGATCCGATCCGACCGCTACGGGCGGCTGGTCGCGGAGCCGTTCGAGAAGGGCTACGCGCTCACGGTGGGGCACTCCCTCCGTCGCACGCTCCTGGCCATCGTGCCGGGCTCGGCGGTGGCCTGGGTGCGTATCCCGGGGGTCAAGGACCCCGACACCCGGATCCCGGGAGTCCAGGAAGACACCACCGACGTCCTCCTGAACGTCAAGAAGCTGGCCGTCAACGTGCCGTCCGGTGAGCCCACCGAGACCCGCCTCGAGGCCAAGGGGCCCAAGACGGTGACCGGGGCCGACGTGTCGGAGGCGACCGGGATCGAGGTGCTGAATCCGGAGATCCACATCGCCACGCTGGGAGCGGGCGGGTCGCTCTCGATGGACCTCGGCATCGGCGTCGGTCGTGGTTACGTGGCGGCCGATCGGCATCCCGCGGGCACGGTGCCGGCGGGGGCGATCCCGCTGGACGCCGCGTTCTCTCCGATCCAGCGCGTGTCCTACAGCGTGGAGAACGCCCGGCTCGGCAAGGTCACCGACTACGAGAAGCTGATCCTCGAGATCTGGACCAACGGTGCGGTGTCCCCCGAGGAGGCGCTCTCCCGGGCGGCCCGCCACCTGAAGGCCCACTTCTCCCACCTGGCCCCCGAAGGGCGCGAGGAGGAGGACGAGGAGGTCGAGGCCACCGGCGAGGGCTACCTGCAGGAGAGCCTGGCCAAGCCGCTGGAGGACCTGCCGCTCCCCGCGCGCGCCATCAACGCGCTGAAGAACCACGAGATCATGGTCGTGGCGGATCTGGTCCAGAAGACCGACGAGGACCTGGAGTCGGTGAAGAATCTGGGGGAGAAGTCGATCGACGAGATCAAGGTCGCGCTCGCCGGACTCGGCCTTTCCCTGGGCATGCGCATCGATCCGAACCTGCTGGGCACGCTCGGGCGGGGGAGCGCGAAATGAGGCACGGCAAGGCGGGCTTCAAGCTCGGACGCGTCACCGCGCACCGCTGGGCGCTCTTCCGGAACCTGCTGGTCGCGCTCTTCCGTCACGAGCGGATCATGACCACCGAGGCCAAGGCCAAGGCGGTGCGGGGCCTCGCCGACCACATGGTCACCCTGGCCAAGCGAGAGGACCTGCACGCGCGCCGGCAGGTGCTGTCGATGGTGCCGGACGCGACGGTGGTGAAGAAGCTCTTCGACACCATCGCGGCCCGCTTCAGCGAGCGCCACGGCGGCTACACCCGCATCATGAAGGCGGGCCTGCGCCCCGGCGATCGCGCCCAGATGGTGGTCCTCGAGCTCGTGGACCGTCCGGAGGCCCCGAAGGAAAAGGGGAAGAAGGACGCCAAGGCCGAGAAGGCGCCGCCCAAAGAAGACAAGAAGGCCGGGAAGGGCGAAGCCGGCGCGGGCGCCGCCAAGGGCCGCAAGAAGAAGGCGGCCGCCGCTGCGGGGTAGGGCGTCCGGTCGCGGCCGCGGCGGTCGACCGTCTAGTTCTTTAGGCCCTTCATCTGCGGGGGCCCAGAAATGGCCCCCGCACTCCCCCAGGCCGCGGACGCTCGTGGGTGGCTTCGCGAGGCGGCCTGGCTACTTCAGGTTCTTCTTGAACAGGTCGAGGGTCCGCCGCCAGGCGTCCTCGGCGGCCGGCTTGTTGTAGACGTCGGGCCGCTCGTCGTTGAAGAATCCGTGGTCCGCTCCCGGGTAGATGTGGATCTCCACCGGCTTGCCCGCCTTCTTGATGGCGGCCTCCACCTCTCGCGCGGTCTGCGGGGTCACGAACGCGTCCTTCTCCGCGAAGAGGCCGAGCACCGGCCCGCTCAGGCGGGTGTAGTCCGGCTTCACGTTCGGATGGATGCCGTAGAAGTCGACCACCGCGCCCACACTTCCGTTGGTGCAGCCCGCGAAGAGCGCCAGCTGGCCGCCCATGCAGAAGCCCACCGCGCCGAGCTTGGCGGTCGAGGAGTGCGGGGCGAGGTACCCGGCCGCTCCGGCCAGGTCCTTCTCGGCCCGCTCGATGTTGAGCGCCATGAAGAGCTTGCCCGCCGCGTCCGGCTCGCTCGCGGTCTGCCCGTGATAGAGATCGGGCGCGAGCGCCGCGTAGCCGGCGGCCGCGAATCGATCGCACACGCTCTTGATGTGCCCGACCAGGCCCCACCACTCCTGGATCACGATCACGCCCGGTCCCTTGCCGGCGGCCGGCGTCGCCAGATAGCCCTTCGCGCTGTGTCCGTTGCTCGGGAACTCGACCATCTTGCCCACCATGGGAGTCGTCCTTTCTTAGTCGGTGAGTTCAATCGTCACGGTTGGCGGTTCGGCCTCTTCGCGCCCTTCGGCGCTCATCGGGGCGTCGACGCCTACCGTACCGCAAAATTGCCTCGTGCGGAACGTCCCCGGATCGGCGCCGGGTCACGGCCGACCAAGTGCGGTCGCCCAGTCAGACCTCGGGAGCGGTGGGTTTCTTGTCGGGGGTGATGCGCACCGTGAGGACGCGACGCTTGTCGGCCTCGAGCACGGTGATGGTGAAGCCGCGGACGCGGAATACCTCGCCCACGAGCGGGATGCGATGCAGGGTGGCGAGGACGAGGCCGGCGACCGTCTCGAAGTCGCCCTTGGGCAGGTCCCACTCCAGGGCCTCGTTGACCTCGTCGAGGCTGGCCCGCCCCGCCACCCGGTAGTTCCCGTCGGGCAGGCGCTCCACGGTGTCGGGGGTGCGGTCGTGCTCGTCGCGGATCTCCCCCACCACCTCCTCGACGATGTCCTCGACGGTGACGATGCCGACCGCGCCGCCGTACTCGTCGACCACCACCGCCAGCTGCACCCGGTTCTTCTGCAGCTCGCGGAGGAGGTCGTCGATGCGCTTGGTCTCCGGGACGTAGGTGGCCGGACGCATCAGCGCCCGCACGTCGGGCGCCTCGCCGCCGCGCCGCAGCAAATCCATCGCGGTGACCACCCCCACGATGTTGAAGACCTGGTCGGTGAAGACCGGGATGCGCGAGAAGCCGCGCTCCTGGATGAGGCGGACCGCGTCCGCCCGCGAGGCGGTCTCGGGAAGCGCGGCCACGTCCACCAGCGGCACCATGACCTCGCGCACCGCGGTCTCGCCGAGGTCGAAGATCTTGTCGAGCATCTCGGCCTCGCTCACCGTGACGTCCGCCTCCTCGGGCTCCATCTGGAGCAGGAGCTTCAGCTCCTCGCGGGAGACGAACTGCCGGGTACTGGTCCGCGCGCGCCCGAACAGGGACAGGGCCCGGCCCACGAGGGCGTTGGCGCCCCAGGTGAGCGGGGTCAGCAGGCGGCCCAGCGCCTCGATCACCGGGAACAGCCACAGGATGAGCCCGGTGGCCCGCTCGCGCGCGACCGCCTTCGGGATGACCTCGCCGAAGACCAGCATGATCGGGGTGAGCGCCACCGTGACCAGGAGCGCGGCCGCCCCGCCGGCCATCGGCAGGAGCGCCCACGTCGCCACCGACGACGCGGTGACGTGGGCGATGGTCACGCCCATCATCGCGGTGGAGAGCAGCCGCTCGGGACTGCGGAACGCGTCCAGGTACCGGACCGCGGTGCGGTTCCCGCCCTCCGCCATGTGCCGGAGGCGGACCCGGTTGGCCGCGATGAACGACATCTCGGCGGCCGAGAAGAGCGCGGTCACCAGCAGGGAGAGGCCGATGATCCAGACGTAGATCACGCCGCCTCGCTGCGGGAGGCGACCTCGGGCAGGGTCACCAGCACCTCGAGCACCCGGGTCCGCTCGACCTTCTCGACCGCCACCCGGACGCCGTCCGACTCCTTCTTCTCGCCCTTGTGGGGCACGCGCCCGAAGAGGTCGAGCACCCAGCCTCCGACGGTGTCGAACGATTCATTGGGGATCGCGAGGCCGGTGGCCGCGTTCAGCTCGTCGATGGGCAGGCGGCCCGAGACGCGGAAGGTGCGCGGTGCCACCCGCTGGATCAGGCGCTCGTCCTCGTCGTACTCGTCGCGGATCTCGCCCACCAGCTCCTCGAGCAGATCCTCGAGGGTCACGAGCCCGGCGGTGCCGCCGTACTCGTCCACCACGATGGCGAGGTGGAGCTTCTTGGCCTGAAACTCGCGCAGCAGGGCGTCGGCGCGCTTCGAGCCCGGGACGAAGTACGGCGGGTGCAGGTGCTGCCGTAGGTCGAAGGTGGGCGGCAGGCCGTCGAGGTAGGGAAGCAGGTCCTTGGTGTAGAGCACCCCGACGATCTGGTCGATGGTGTCCTCGAAGACCGGCACCCTCGAGTGGAGATGCTCGCGCAGGAGCGGGAGGAGCCGCGGGGTCTCGGTGGTGACGTCGAGGCAGAACATGTCGGGACGGGGGACCATCACCTCGCGCGCGAGGGTGTCCTCCAGCTCGAACACGCGATGGATCATCTCGCGCTCGCTGCGCTCCACCACACCCTCCCGCGCTCCCACGTCCACCAGAGTGCGCAGCTCCTCCTCGGAGATCTCCGGCCGCCCGGCCTGGTGCTCGGAGCCGGCCAGCCTCAGGGTGATGGCGGTGAAGGCGCCGAGCCCGGCGCGGATCGGCTTCAGCAGGATCGAGAGCCACGCCACCGGCCGGTTCACCCACGCCGAGAAGCGGAGCGGGTGCTCGACGGCCAGGGTCATGGGCAGGACCTCGCCGAAGACGGTGAGCAGGAACACCATGCCCGCGATCGCGATGCCCAGGCCCTTGGAGCCGAAGACCTGCTCCGCGATGGCCGCGGCCAGCGCGGAGGCGCCGATGTTCACCACCGTGATGCCGACCAGCAGGGTCACCAGCAGCTCGTGGGGCTGGGCCAGGAGCGGGGCCAGCGGGCCCGGCGTCCGGCCTTGCTGCTCCGCGAGCTCCTTGAGCCGCGTCCGGCCGAGTGAGAAGTAGGCGGCCTCGGCGCCCGAGAGCAGGGCGGACACCAGGAGCAGCGCGCCGAGCCCGATCAGCTCCGGGACCAGGCGGCTGTCTACGCCGCTATCCATGGAAGTGCTCGTAGCCGCTCCGCACCGCCACCGGCTCGTCGTCGGCGTCCACGAACACCACGCTCCCGGCGGCCCCCTGGATGCGGCCGATGATCGTGAGCGGCGTCCCGGTCGCCGAGGCGAGGCCCGACGCGAGCCGCTCGGCCGCGGACGCCTCGCAGGTCAGCAGCAGCTCGTAGTCCTCGCCGCCCCCGACGGCCCAGTCCCGCGCGTCGGCCCCGAGGGCCCGGCCCGCGGCCAGAGCCGCCGCGGCCACCGGGACACGGTCGAGCCTCACGCGAGCGCCCACCCCACTCTCGCGACAGATGTGCTCGAGATCGGCGACGAGCCCGTCCGAGCAGTCCATCATCGCGTGGACCCCCGTTGCCTCGCCGAGCCAGCGGCCCTCGGCGACACGGGCCCGCGGCCGCAGGTGGGTCGCCACGATCTGGGCCAGCGGGCCCGCGGCGAGCCCGGCCGCGTGCGCCCGGTCCGGCCCCATCTCGAGGGCATACAGCCCGGCGGCGGACGCGCCGAGGCTTCCGGTGACCGCCACCGCGTCGCCCGGACGCGCGTGCGACCTGAGCCGCGCAGCGCCGGGGTGGACGCCGAGCAGGGTCACGTTCACCATCCAGCCGCTCGGCGAGGCCGAGGTGTCGCCCCCCACGACCGTCACTCCGTGGGGCGCCGCCGCTTCCCCCATGCCGGCGTAGAACCCGTCCACCGCCGCGACCTCGGTTCCTACGGGGACGGCGAGGGCCACCAGCGCCCACCGGGGGATGCCGCCCATCGCGGCGATGTCGGAGAGATTGACCGCGAGGGCCTTCCATCCGATGTCGGCCGGGCTGGCGGAGCTCGGCCGGAAGTGGACGTCCTCGATCAGGAGATCGGTGGTGGCGAGCAGGCGATGGCCGGGAGGAACCGTGATGACCGCCGTGTCGTCGCCGATCCCGACCTCGATCCCCGGCGCGCCCCCGGTCGCGACCCCGCTCCGCCTGATCCGGCGGATCAGCCCGCGCTCGCCCAGCTGCCCCAGACCCACCCGTTCGGGTGGCTCGGATGCCTTCATGCGGGGGCGGCGACGGAGCAGAGCTCGAGGAAATTCCCCAGCAGCGCCTTGCCCTGGGTGGTGAGGATGGACTCGGGATGGAACTGCACGCCCTCGACGGGATGGCGCCGGTGACGAAGGCCCATGATCTCGCCGTCCTCGGCCCGCGCAGTGATCTCGAGATCTGCGGGAAGACCCGCTTCGAGGACCACCAGCGAGTGATAGCGCGTCGCCTCGAAGCCGGCGGGAAGCCCACGGAAGACGCCGCGGCCATCGTGCGCGATCGCCGACGTCTTGCCGTGCATCTGCCGGCCCGCGCGGGCCACCGTCCCACCGAAGGCTTGCCCGATGGCCTGGTGGCCCAGGCAGACGCCCAGGATCGGCACCCGTGCGTGGAAGCGCTCGATCAGCCCGAGCGAGATGCCGGCCCCGTCGGGGTTGCCGGGCCCGGGCGAGATCACGATCGCCTCCGGGGCGAGCGCCTCCACGTCGTCGACCGTGACCGCGTCGTTGCGCGCCACGTGCATGGTGGCGCCGAGCTCGCCCATGTACTGCACGAGGTTGTAGGTGAACGAGTCGTAGTTGTCGAGGACCAGGATCATCGCGCCGGCTCCTGGGAGGCGATCCGCAGCGCCAGGATCATGCCGCGGGCCTTCGAGCACGTCTCGAGCCATTCCGTCTTCGGGTCCGAGTCGGCCACGATCCCGGACCCGACCTGGATCGAGGCCCGCCGCCCGTGGCACACGACCGTGCGGATGGTGATGCACGAATCCAGGTTGCCGGAGTACGAGATGTAGCCGACCGCGCCGCCGTACGGGCCGCGCCGGGTCGCCTCGATCTCCTCGATGATCTCCATCGCTCGGATCTTGGGTGCTCCGGTGAGGGTGCCGGCCGGGAAGCAGGCTGCGAGCACGTCGAAGGCGTCCTTGCCCGGCTCGAGGCAGCCCCGCACGTGGCTCACCAGGTGCATCACGTGCGAGTAGCGCTCCACCACCATGAACTCCGACACCTCGACGGAGCCGATCCGGCTAACCCGGCCGACGTCGTTACGGCCCAGGTCGACCAGCATGACGTGCTCGGCGCGCTCCTTCGGGTCGGCGCGCATCTCGCTCGCCAGCCGGGCGTCTTCCTCCTCGGTCCGCCCGCGCGGATGCGTGCCCGCGATGGGCCGCTCCTCCACCCGATCGTCCTCGAGGCGTACCAGCACCTCCGGCGAAGACCCCACGATGCTGGTCTTGCCGAGGCGAAGGAAGAACAGGTACGGCGAGGGGTTGATGGTGCGGAGCGCGCGATAGACCGTGAACGGATCGGCGCGAAGCTCGGCGTCGAGCCGTCGCGAGATCACGACCTGATAGGCATCGCCGGCCGCGATGAACTCCTTCACTCGGCGGACCCCATCCATGAAGGTCGCCTGGTCCATGGTCGAGGTGAACCCCTCGTCGCCCAGGGCCACCAGGGGCTCCACCGGGGGCAGGGTGAGCGGGGCGGGGGACCGGGCCGGCCGTCTCAGGTTGCCCAGGAGCATGCCGATCTTCACCACGGCCGCGTCGTAGGCCCGGTCGAGGGAGGCGGGATCGGTCTTGCCGATATGGGCGTTGGCGATCACGAGCAGCCGGTGGCGCAGATTGTCGAAGACCAGCAGGCTGTCCGTGAACATGAACACCGCGTCGGGGAGCTTCTGGTCGTCCTTGGCCGTGGCCGGGAGACGCTCGACGTGGCGGATCATGTCGTAGGACAGGAATCCCACCGCCCCGCCCTGGAATCGAGGCAGGCCGGGCACCGGGACCGGCTTGAACTGAGCGAGTAGGCCGCGCAGGGTCTCGAACGGGTTGCGGCTCGGCAGCAGCTCCGTGGTCCCGTCGGACCGCCGCACGCTGACCCGGCTACCCTTGGCGGTGAACACGAGGTGCGGGTCGGTGCCCAGGAACGAGTAACGGGCCCACTTCTCGCCGCCTTCGACCGACTCGAGGAGGAAGGCGTAGGGGCCGGGTCGGAGCCGCAGGAAGGCGGACAGCGGGGTGTCGAGGTCCGCGGCGAGCTCGGCGAAGATCGGGATCAGGTTGCCCTGGGCCGCCAGGGCGTGAAACTCCTCACGCGTCGGTGAGAGCGGGGGCAGACCAGGCCCCACCGTCGACATGGGGTCGCTCAGGTGTTGGCGTCCAGCTTCTTCTTGAGCTGGGCCTTGGGCACGGCGCCGATCACCTGATCGAGCACCTGGCCACCCTTGACGAACAGGATGGTCGGGATCGACCGGATACCGTAGCGAGCCGCCAGCGCCGGCTGCTCGTCCACGTTCACCTTCGCCAGGGTCACGGCGCCGTTGCCCTCGCGCACCAGCTCCTCGAGCGTCGGGGCGATGGCCCGGCAGGGGGCGCACCACTCGGCCCAGAAGTCGACCATCATGAGCTCGTGGTGCTTGCCCAGTTCGGTGTCGAAGCTGGTCTCGGTGAGATGGAGCGTGGACTCGGCCATGGATCGAGGGTCTCCTTGTCAGAGGGTCTGCGGGACGGCGGGTGAGAGTTCCATAAAAAACGCACGGCTACGCTAGCATACGGCCCTGATCATCGCAAGTTGGGGACCCGGCGCCGGCCACACCGGGGCTCACAGCTCGGGTTGCGGTGACCAAGATCGCTGCCCAGTGGGCTGGGCGGCCGACGGTCAGGGGCACCTGTCCTGACAGTGGGCGTCACTGGGCGGACGTCCACCTGTCGTCACTGAAGCGGGCGAGAGCCGCAAAACGGGCCCGGATAGCCCCGAAAGCCTTGAATCCATGACATCTCCCTGTCCCCCTTGCACATGCCGTCCAAGCGGGTAGAAAACCTCGGTTGGTAGGGGGTTTGCAGTAGATGCATCCCCCTGCGTAGCCCCTAGTGGGCCCCCTGTTGCGGGCCGGGGCTCCAGGTGAGCAGGTGCGAACCTCAGCTGGGGAGGATGAGCTCTTGGGCAAGGTCATGGTGGTGGATGACGCGGTGTCGGAACTGAAGGTGATCGAGAGCATTCTCAAGGCCGCCGGCCACCAGGTGGTCTCCTACCGAGATGGCGAGCTACTCGAGGATCGCGTGGTGGAGGAGCGGCCCGACGTGCTCCTCCTCGACATCGTGATGCCCAAGCGCAACGGCTACGAAGTGCTGCGCGGCATCCGGCGTGATCCCCGCACCAAGGACACCCCGGTCGTCTTCGTGAGCTCGAAGAACCAGGAGAGCGATCGGCTGTGGGGTCAGCGGCAGGGCGCCGCCGACTACCTGGCCAAGCCGTTCACCGCCGAGCAGCTCCTCGGCGTGGTCCGCCAGTTCGTGAAGTAGGCCAATGGTCCAAACTCCGGGCGCCGTCGCGCTCCCGTCCGCGCTTCCGGACGCGTCGCCGGCGCTCCGCGCCTGCCTGTTCGCTCTCTCGGGCGCACGATTCGCGGTGGACGTGCGCAGCGCGCGTGAGGTGGCCGTGTTCGACGACCTCACCGCGGTGCCGCGCGCGCCACGCCTCCTGCTCGGCGTCGCCAACCTTCGAGGCACGGTGGTGCCGATCGTCGACGTTGGTCCCTTGCTGGATCTCCCCGAGCTTCGCCCGGCTCGGACCGTCCGCACGCTCGTCCTGCGTGACGGCCCTCTTCTCGCCGCGGTCGCGGTGGAGACCGTGCTCGGGCTCGAGCCGTTCGACGACGTGCTCTCGCCGGACGGCCCCACCGCTCCGCGAGGCCACGCCTCCCCTCTGCTCGTCTCGGGATGGATCACCTGGGCCGGCGAGACGCTCGCCCTGCTGGATGTTCCACGGATCCTGGCCGTCCTCCGGGCTACGCTCGGCACGGACGAGCCCGCGGGAAGGAGCGAGGCATGAATCGCCGCGACTTTCTCGGTCTCCTCACCGGCGGCGTGGCGGGAGGTGTGCTGGCCAAATCCGCCGTCGCCCAGGGCGCCTCCGCGAACGAGATCCGGATCGGGATGAGCGCCGCGTTCCGCGGCTCCGCGGCCGGACTCGGCGCCGAGCTGTATCGCGGGGCCCAGGCCTACTACAGCGAGATCAACGCGCGGGGCGGCGTATTCGGGCGCCCGATCTCGGTGGTGGCGCTCGACGACAGCTACAACCCCGAGCCGTGCATTCGCAACACGATCCAGCTGCTCGATCGCGAGAAGGTCTTCTTCCTCTCCAACTACGTGGGAACGCCGACACTCACGCGCGCCCTGCCGGTGATCAAGCAGTACGTGGATCAGAACGTGGTCCTGGTCGGCAACTTCACCGGCGCGCAGCCCCAGCGCGAGGCGCCCTACGTCGACCAGGTCTTCAATGTGCGGGCCTCCTATCGCCAGGAGATGCAGGCGCTGGTGGAGCGCTTCTGGCAGGCGGGTGCGCGCCGCTTCGGCGTCTACTACCAGGTGGACGCCTACGGCCGCAGCGGCACTGACGGGGTCGCGCGCGCCCTCGCGGCCCGCAACGCCCGGATCGTCGCGGAGGCGACCTACGTCCGAAACGCGACCTTCGACGAGGACATGGGCATCGCGGTCACCGCCCTTCGTGAGGCCGGCTGTGACGTGGTGCTCTGCACCGGCGCCTACCAGGGCTGCGCCGCCTTCGTGCGCTCCGCGCGCGACGCCGGCTTCGCGGTGCCGATCTCCAACGTCTCGTTCGTGGGCTCGGACGCGATGCTTGCCCTGCTCGTGAAGCACGGTCGCGCCAAGGGCCGCGACTACACCCGAGGGCTCATCAACTCCCAGGTCGTGCCGAGCTACGACGACACCACCCTGCCCGGGGTAGCCGAGTACCGGGCCCTGATGGACAAGCACAACCCTCCGGTGCCGGAGGCGATTCGCGACGCCCAGTACGCGCCTCAGAAGTACAGCTTCATCAGCCTCGAGGGCTACGTCAACGCGCGGGTCATCACCGAGGCGCTGAAGCGCGCGGGCGCCAACGCGGGCCGCCCGGGCTTCCGCCAGGCGCTCGAGTCGCTGCGCGGGCTCGATCTGGGGATCGGCGCGCCACTGACGTTCACGCCCGAGCGTCATCAGGGCCTGGACAGCGTGTACTTCACGCGGGTGGACAGCGACCATTGGGTGCCGATCGTGGACTGGTCGGCGGCGGTGAAGGTCTGAGGGCGGGATGAACGCCGCGAAGCGGGTCTGGCGGAGGCGTACCATGAGAAAGGGCGCGGAGGGTGGTCTTCCCGGTGGGGAGCATCTCGTCGGCTCGGGCTCGGCGCATCGCGTGCGATTCGGCCTCCTCGGCAAGATCACGGTGTTCCTGGTCCTGGTCCTGGTGCCCCTCGCCGCGGTGAGCTGGACGGTGGCGTACCGGTCGCTGCAGGACAACCTGACCCGGGAGTTCACCGACAAGGGCAGCGCGATCGCCAACAGCCTGGCCAGCTCCGGCGCGGACCTCATCGTCAACCGCGACGCGTCGACCGTCCAGGCGCAGGTGGACGAGTTCGCGAAGATCACCGGTGTCGCCTACGTGATGGTCTACGATCCGCAGCGCGGGTTCATCGCCCACACCTTCGCCCCGGTGGTGCCCAAGGGCATCGTCGAGAAGAACGTGGTCCCCGGGCACGCCGCGCGCCCGCAGGTGCGGGAGATCACCTATCCGGATCCCCGGACCGGCCGGGAGCGGGAGATCATCGACATCGGGGTGCCCATGCTGGGCGGACAGCTCGGCACGGTGCGGGTGGGCATGGACAAGGCGATCATCACCGCCGCGGCGGTGCAGGCCGGCAACTTCCTTCTGCTGGTGTTCGGCGGGATCGCGGTCGCGGCGGGCCTGGCGGGGGTGATTTTCGCGCAGCGTATCACCCGACCGGTGAACGCCCTGATGGCCGGGGCCGAGCGGGTGGGGCGGGGGGACCTGTCGCAGCTGGTGCCGGTCACGTCCCGCGACGAGATCGGTCAGATGGCGATCACGTTCAACGAGTCCATCGTGCGTCTCCGGGCGCTCGTGCAGACCGAGGCCGATCGGGACGAGGAGCGGCGGAAGCGCGAGGACCTGCAGCAGAACATCATCAAGTTCCTCGACACGGTCGTCGAGATCGGCAAGGGGGACCTCACGCGACGCGGTGAGGTCACCTGGGACGTGCTCGGCAACGTGGTCGACGCCATCAACCTGATGGTCGAGGAGATCGCCACCGTCGTCGGCGACGTCCGACAGGCTGCCCTCCGGGTCACCGCCGGCTCCCAGGACACCATCAAGATCACCGGCGAGCTCGCGATGGCCGCGCAGACCCAGTCCCGCGACGCGTCGAGCGTGACGCGATCGGCATCCGACGTGATGGTGTCGGTGCGCCAGGTGGCCGACAGCGCGGACCAGAGCGCCAAGGCCGCGCGCCAGGTGCTGCAGGCCGCCAGCAAGGGCGAGGAGGCGGTGCGTAACAGCCTGTCGAGCATGCAGCAGATCCGGGCCGAGGTGCAGACGATCTCCAAGAAGATCAAGTCGCTCGGCGATCGCTCGCTCGAGATCTCCGACATCGTGAATACCATCCAGGACATCGCGGCTCAGACCCATCTCCTGGCCCTCAACGCCTCGATCGAGGCGGCGGGAGCCGGCGAGGCGGGCCTGCGCTTCTCGGTGGTCGCCGACGAGGTCCGGAAGCTCGCCGAACGAGCCACCCAGGCCACCCGCGACATCGGCACCCTGATCAAGGGCGTGCAGGTGGAGACTCAGGAAGCGGTGGTCGCGATGGAATCCGGTACCCACGAAGTCGAGTCGGGCTACGAGGTGAGCCTCAAGGCGGAGGAGGCCCTCCAGGAGATCGGTAAGATCTCGCAGACCTCTTCCGAGCTGGCGGCCGAGATTTCCCAGGCCTCCCAGCGGCAGGTCCGCGGGGCGGAGGCGATGGCGGGCGCGGTCCAGGCGATCGCCGGAGCGGCGGTCAAGACCGAGCAGGGGGTTCAACAGAGCCGGAGCAACGTCGAGCAGCTGGCCCGGCTGGCCGAGGAGCTCACCGTCAAGCTCTCCCGCTTCAAGCTGGGGAGCTGAGGACCCGCATGGCGGAGCGACGTGAGCGCGAGCTGATGCTGGGGATCTTCCTCATGGAGGCCTGGGATACTGCCGGGGCTCTCGAGGAAGGCCTGGATCAGCTGACCGGTGCCGAGGCTCCGGCGGCCGCGACCCTGGCGCCTCTCGGGGTGCTCGCGCATCGTCTGAAGGGGTCCGCGGCGCTCTACGGCTTCCCGGGCGTGTCGGATCTCGCCGGCGCCGCCGAGCGACTGCTCGAGCGCGCGGCCGCCGCTTCCGCGGAGGAGCGAGCGCGGACGGCCGGGTTCCTGGGCGGTCTGGTGGGGCTTCTGAAGGAAGTCTTCGACGGAATCAGCGCGGTCGGGGTGGAGGACGCGGCCAGGGTTGGTGAGTTCAAGGCCCGCTACCCTGCGTTTCTCGCGTCCGCTCCCGCCGCCGCGCGGGCGATCGGCGCGATGCCTTCGGCTCCGGCGGCGGGGCCCGCCCCAGTTCGGTCGCCGATCGCCGCCGCGCTCGACCGCTTCTTCGCCGACGGCAACGAGGTGTTGGAGTATTTCCTGCCCGAGGCCACCGAGCACCTCGAGGCGATGACCACCGCCTTGCTGGCCGTCGAGGGCGGCGCGCGGGATGAGGAGACGCTGGCGACCGTCTTCCGGTCCGTGCACACGCTGAAGGGCGCCGCCTACACGGTCGGCTGCGCGCCGATCGGCGACGCCGCGCATCAGATCGAGGATCTGCTCGGCGCCGTTCGTGAGAACCGGCTCGCGATGACGCCGGCGGTGACGGAGGCGATCTTCGTGGGGACGGCCGCGATCAAGCAGGTGCTCCAGACGGGCGCCGCGGTCTCCTCGGAGACCGCGCTCGCCCTGGAGGGGGCCACCCAGGACCTCCGCGCCCTGATGGCGTCGGCGGTCGGCGACCGCCCGGTGCCGGTGATGGCACAGGAGGATCCGCTCACGTCGGTGGCCGCCCCCGAGGTGGAGACCGTGCCCGCCTCCCCGGCCCCTCCCCTCGTACCGGTGCTGCCGGGGCTCGTACGGCCGGAGTTCCTGGCCCGGCTGGAGGCGCTGCCCCGCCCGGCCTTGCGCTCGGTCAGTGCGCCCACCGGTCCCAGCATCCGCGTGGCGGTCGAGCGCCTCGACACCCTGATGAACCTGGTCGGCGAGCTGATGATCGCGCGAAGCCGACTCGACCGGAGACTGGGCCAGCTCGATCAGGTGAGCCAGCTGCTGCTCGTCAGCCGAACGCGGCTCGGGCAAGTGGGGCGCGACTTCGAGTTTCGGCGCCACGCGCTCGGAATGCCCCCGCGCGCCACCGAGGCCGGCGGCCCGGTACGTGACGCCGTCGGCGACCTCCGCGATCTGTCCGAGCTCTTCGCGGAGTTGGAGTTCGACCGGTACGACGACGTCAACATCCTGGCCCGGAGCGTCGCCGAGATGTCGGCCGACGTGGGCGAGGTCCAGATCCAGCACGCGGCCCTCCTGCGGAGCATCCGGGAGGACACCGCCCAGGTTCAGCGCCTGACCGCGGCGCTGCGCAAGGAGATCACCCGGGCGCGCATGGTGCCCGTCGGACGTCTCTTCACCCGCGTGGCCCAGCAGGTGCGGGAGGCGGCCCGCGCCACCGGGAAGGCGGTCGCGCTGACGGTTCGAGGCGAGACGGCCGAGGTCGACAACAGCGTCATCGAGCAGATCGCGGATCCGCTCCTGCACCTGATCCAGAACGCCATCGGGCACGGGATCGAGTCGACCGATGAGCGTGAGCGTCTCGGCAAGCCCGCGCAGGGTCGGTTGACACTCTCGGCCTCCCAGGCGGGTGGCTTCATCCTGGTGGAGGTCGAGGATGATGGCCGCGGGATCGACGCGGACCTCCTCCGTCGGCGGGCGGTGGAGCGCGGCCTCTTGCTGGCCGGGGAGGCCGCCGCGCTTTCGGATCGGGACGCTCTCAACCTGATCTTCGTCACCGGATTCAGCACCGCTGCGGCGATCACCCGTACGTCCGGGCGCGGAGTGGGGCTGGACGTGGTGCGGACCAACGTGAGCCGACTCGACGGAGAGATTCACGTCGAGACCGAGCCGGGTCGCTCGACCAGATTCACGCTGAAGGTGCCACTCACCGTCGCCATCGCCGACGCCCTGATGGTGCGCTGCGGTCCCGAAACTCTCGCATTCCCGCTCACCGCGGTGAGCGGGATGCGTCCGGTCGCGCCCTCCGAGATCGTGAGCGCGGGCGGCCGTGACTCGGTCCGGCTGGACGACCAGGTGCTGGACCTGGTCCGACTCGACCGGATTCTGGGGCTCAAGGCTACGCGGCCGTCCAGGCGGCTGCCAGTGGTCGTCCTGCGTGGTGGTGGGAAACCGTTCGGGGTGGTCGTCGACGAGCTGCTCGGGAAGGAGGAGATCGTCATCAAGAGCCTCGGGACGCTGCTCGAGGGCGTGGGCCCGTTCTCGGGAGCCACCATCTCCGGCGAAGGGCGGGTCATCCTGCTCCTCGACCCGACCCGGCTGCGTGAGGCCGCGGCGACCTCTCCGGCGATGCCGACGACCACGTCCCGAGAGGAAGAGCGGGCGGACGAGGCCCGCTCGCGGATCCTGCTGGTGGACGACTCGGTCAGCATCCGCAAGTTCGTCGGACAGATGCTCGAGAAGGCCGGCTTCGACGTGCTCACCGCCGTCGACGGCCAGGATGCGATCCAGCAGCTCACCGAGCAGACGGTCGACGTGGTGATCACCGACCTCGAGATGCCGCGGGTGAACGGCTACGCGCTGATCGAGGATCTTCGCCGCCGCTCCACCACTCGGGAGGTGCCGGTCATCGTGCTGACCACGCGGGCCGGTGCCAAGCACGTCGGGCTCGCGCGTCGGCTGGGGGTCCGGCACTACGTCGCCAAGCCGGTGGAAGAGCAGAGCTTCATCCGGCTCGTGGCCTCGGTCACGAGCGTGCCGGAAGCGGTCCTCGCGGTGGCCGGGCGCTCCGGAACGGTGGCGGATTAGCCGGTGGCCAACGCGAAGGTGCTCGTGGTGGATGCCAACCAGGACAGCCGCGCGGCTCTTGCCCACGCCCTGACCGAGGCCGGCTACGAGGCCGCGGTGGCCACCAGCGGATCGTTCGCGCTGACCATGCTGGAATGGGAGCAGCCCGACCTCATCGTGAGCTACGCCAAGGTGCAGGACATGGACGGCTACGAGCTGTTCACGATGGTCCGCCGCGACCCGGCCACGAAGGACACCCCGTTCCTCCTCCTGGCCGGGCGCGATCGGCCGATCGCGCTGGCCGCGACGGAGGCCGGGGTGGACATGACCGTGACCGGAGACTTCACGCTGGCGACCGTCATGACCCGCGTCCAGGAGCTCCTGGGCGACGTGCCGGCGCCCGCGCCTCCCAAGCTTCGTGCCGAGCCGCCGCCGCCCGTGTCGAAGGCGCCGGCCAAGATGCCGGCCCGACCACCTGCGGTCACCCCCGTCCCGATGCCCGCGCCGGCCGCGGCCGCCGTCCCGCCCCCGCCCCAGACGAAGCCTCCGGTCGAGGCGGCACGAAGCAGCTTCCAGGGCTCGCTCGGAATGATGGATCTCACCGAGCTGACCCAGGTGATCTCTCTCGGCGTCAAGACCGGTGAGCTCCACCTCTCGCTGTCGAAGGGGGAGGGGATCATCCTGTTCGAGGCGGGCCGGGTGGTGCACGCCGAGTTCGCGGAGCGCACGGGCGAGCCCGCGTTCGCCGCGATGGTCGCCGCCTCCCAGCGCGAAGGTGAGGCGCGATTCTGCTTCAACCGGGTGGACCGCGAGGCCATGGCGGGCCGGCCCCGGACCATCTCTCGCTCGGTCGAGCAACTGCTCCTGAGCGTGGCCCAGGAGATGGACGAGATGAGCCAAGGCGCCGGGGGGGGCCGGGAGCCGGCCGCCACTCGCGCGACACGAACGGGAGAAGCCTAGGTCATGCCCAAGGTACTGGTGGTCGACGACAGCTTGAGCGTCCGCAAGGTGGTGCAGCGAGCGCTCGAGTCCCGACGGATCGAGGTGCTGTCCGCAGCCTCGGGTACCGAGGCCCTCGAGCAGATCGGCCGCGAGGCGCCGGACCTGATCGTCTGCGACGTCATCATGCCGGACATGGACGGCTACCAGATCTGCGACTTCGTCAAGAAACACCCGACGCTCGGTCATACCCCGGTGCTCCTGATCTCGGGCATCGTCAACGGCACGGTGCTCGAACGCGCGGCCAAGGTCCGCTCCGACGACGTGATGCGGAAGCCGTTCGCGGCCGAGGAGCTGCTGCAGCGGATCGAGAGCTTCCTGAACGCGCAGAGCCGGACTCCGTCCGCGTCCCCGCTGCCGGCCGCGCCGGCCACGGTCACGGCCCCGGTTGAACGTCCCGCCGCCCCGGTTGAACGCCCTGCCCCGGTGGTCGACCGCCCTGTCGTCCTCGAGAGCGCGGCGCCCTCGGTGGACCTGAAGGCCCTCCTCGACGGGGTGGCTCAGTTGCCCGGGGTATCGTTGACCGCGCTGATCGACCGTGAAGGCGCGCTCATGGAGGCGGCCGGTGGGTTGCTCCCCGAGGCGACGCTCGCCGGTGCCCTGGCGGCCTGCCTCGTCGATTCGACAGTCGGAGTCGGGCAAGCCCTGGCGCAGGGTCGTCTGCAGAGTGTGATCCTCGAATATGACGCCGGGGTGGTCCTGCTCAATGGGGTCGGCGAGGGCGCGATGCTCGCCGTGGTCCTCGGTGATCCGGCCGTCCTCGGCAAGGTCCGTTACCACGTGAAGAAGGCCCTTCCGGACCTGGTCCGGGCGGTGTGAGGCATTCGTCCATGAGAACGTCCTACAACTTGGTCTCTAGTGCCCGGCGGGTCTCGTCGTGGCTGATGGTCATCCTGGGGCTGGCCGCGTACGTTGGCCTCCTATACGGGTTGACGATGCTGCCACTGCAGTTCGAGGTGCCGCTGCCGCACTGGGGGATCGCGGTGGTCCCTCCGCTCGTCTACGGTCTCCTCGTGCTGCTCTGCGTGCGCTGGCCGTCTCCGCTGAGGTGGCTCGTCGGTACGGCCCTCCTGAGCGGTCTCCATCTCCTGCTCGGCATGGCCCGCGGTCCGGTTTCCGCGTTCCTCGATCCTTCCCTGGCGGGCCGGCCGCTGCCCTGGGTGCTTCCCCCGCCGCTTCCCGAGCTGATGGGCCTCATCCTGCTCCTGGTGCCGCTCCGCGACCTGCTGCGAGCGCGTCCGCGCTCTGCTCGGGAGCGAGTGTCAGCCGCCGGGCGCGCGGCGTCATCCGGTCGCGTCCGGACCCTCCCGGCCCGACCGACGCAACCCGTTCCGAGGGAAGGCCGCCAGACGCCGAGCGAGACCCTGGTCGCCCCTCAGATCGAGGTTTCTCCGGAGACGACCACTCCCGCGACCCCGGTCGCCCCTCCAATCATGGTGACGCCGCCCGTCGACCCGGAAGTGGCGG
>WNFK01192412.1_pt2 | contig 32194 bp, 32 predicted proteins | sample 5400281 | NCBI WGS metagenome assembly WNFK01 (sample SAMN13153350, study PRJNA577476) | soil metagenome | isolation source: 20 cm soil on Douglas fir-dominated hillslope | place: USA:California | collected 2013-09-17
GGATCGAGAAGATCTTCAAGTCCGACGAGCTTTCGGGCGTCGGGATCGCCGGCGCCGCCGGCCCCGCCATGGAGATGGCCAAGCTCTTCCAGACCGAGCTCGAGCACTACGAGAAGGTGGAGGGCGAGAACCTCTCGCTCGAGGGCAAGGCCAACCGCCTCAGCCAGATGATTCGCATGAACCTGCCGGCGGCGATGCAGGGCCTGGTGGTCGTCCCGATCTTCGCCGGCTTCGACGAGAAAGCGGGCACCGGCCGGCTGTTCAAGTACGACATCACCGGCGGCCGCTACGAGGAAACCAACTACGACGCGCAGGGCTCGGGCTCCAAGGACGCGCGCGACTCGCTGAAGAAGCTCTGGAAGCGCGACATGAGCCGCGACGAGGCGCTGCGCGTCTCGCTCGAGGCGCTCATCGACGCCGCCGACGAGGACGTCGGGACGGGCGGTCCCGACCTGGTGCGCGGCATCTTTCCGTCCGTGAAGACCATCACCCGATCCGGCTTCGGCGATGTCGCCGACGACGAGGTCCGTCGTGTCTGCGAGGCGATCCTGACCGAGCGCACCCGGACCGGAAACGGGGCCTAATCCATGCCGCTGCCCTACTACGTGAGCCCCGAGCAGATGATGAAGGACAAGGCGGAGTATGCCCGCAAGGGCATCTCGCGCGGCCGGTCCCTCGTCACCCTCGAGTTCGGCGACGGCATCCTCCTGGTCGCCGAGAACCCCTCGACGCTCCTGCACAAGATCTCGGAGATCTACGATCGGATCGCGTTCGCCGGGGTCGGCAAGTACAACGAGTTCGAGAATCTGCGCATCGCGGGCATCCGCCACGCCGACGTCAAGGGCTACTCATACAGCCGCGGCGACGTGACCGCCAAGGCCCTGGCCAACGCCTATTCGCAGGCGCTCGGCAACATCTTCACGCAGGACATCAAGCCATTCGAGGTCGAGGTGCTGGTGGCGGAGGTCGGCGACGGCAACGGCGCGAAGAGCGAGATCTACCACATCCTCTACGACGGCACGATCGAGGACGAGCGGAACTACGCGGCGATGGGCGGTCAGTCGGACGAGATCCGTCGCTTCCTCAAGGACCACTACAAGGACACCATGACCCTCGGCGAGGCGTTGCAGCTCGGCGTGCGCGCCCTGACGGTCACGCAAAACAAGACGCTGACCGAGCGCGACCTCGAGGTCGCCGTCCTCGACCGGAACAAGGCGCGGCGGAAGTTCCGGCGGATCCCCGTGGAGGCGCTGGGGCAACTCTTGGGCGCTGCGCAGTAAGCCGTGTTAGGCTTGGGCAGGACAGGCCCATGAAGCGGCGCATCTTCGGTATCGAGAACGAGTACGGGCTCACCTGCACCCTGAACGGCCAGCGCCGCCTGTCCCCCGACAACGTCGCGCGGTACCTCTTCGAGAAGGTCATTCCCGGCGCTCGGAACGCGAACGTGTTCCTGGAGAACGGGGCGAGGCTCTATCTCGACACGGGATTCCACCCGGAGTACGCGACGCCCGAGTGCGATGACGTCACCGAGCTGGTCATCCACGACAAGGCGGGCGAGCGCATCGTCGAGGACCTCCTGCACCAGGCCGAGAAGCGGCTGCGCGAGGACGGGATCTCGGGCAACATCCTCCTCTTCAAGAACAACACCGACTCGGCGGGCAATTCCTACGGCTGCCACGAGAACTACCTGGTCTCGCGCGACGTGTCGTTCCAGCGCCTGGCCGAGGCGCTCATTCCCTTCTTCGTCACCCGGCAAATTTTCGCGGGCGCGGGCAAGGTGCTGCAGACGCCGCGCGGCTTCCACTACTGCCTGTCCCAGCGCGCTCAGCACATCTGCCAGGAAATCTCCGGCGCGACGACCTCGTCGCGGTCGATCATCAACACGCGCGACGAGCCGCACGCCGACGCCGAGCGGTACCGGCGCCTGCACGTGATTGTTGGTGATTCGAACATGTCCGAGATTGCCACCTACTTGAAGATCGGGACGACTGCACTCGTCCTCGACATGATCGAGGATGGGTTTTTCGACCGCGATTATTCATTGCAGTCCCCCGTGCAGGCGATCCGCGACATCTCGCACGATCCGACGCTGCGCGAGGCGATCAAGCTGAAGGACGGCCGCTCGATCACGGCGCTCCAGCTGCAGCTCGAGTACCTGGAGTACGCGACGCGCTACGTCAACTCGATCAGCGCCGACAGCACGACCAAGGACGTCCTCGCCCGCTGGACCGACGTCCTCACCAAGCTCGAGTCGGATCCGATGCAGCTCAGCCGCGAGCTCGACTGGGTCATCAAGCGGCAGCTCATCGACAACTTCATGAACCGCCACCGCCTCTCCTGGCGGGACCCCAAGGTGTCGCTGCTCGATCTCCAGTACCACGACATCCGCCCCGACAAGGGCGTCTACTATCGCCTGACCAACAACGACCACGTGGACCGGATCACCGACGACGACACCATCGAGCAGGCCAAGCACGTGCCCCCGCAGACGACCCGCGCGCGACTGCGCGGCGAGTTCATCCGGCAGGCGAACCTGAAGGGCAAGGACTATCGCGTCGACTGGGTTTACCTGAAGCTCAACGATCCGGAGCGCGAGACGATCCTCTGCAAGGACCCGTTCCAGTCCCACGACGAGCGGGTCGAGCGCCTCATCCGCTCTTTCTAGCGGCCCGCGCTTCGCCCCCGGTTCCCCGCCGGAGTGCTGCCCTGACGCCCGTTTCGCGGCACTAGGGAGCGAGCCTCCCCGAGGGCGACGCACCACCGGGAGGGGCAGGCAACAAAGGTTGACTCCCTCTGAATGGGGGTGCTACGCCTGATAGAGCCAGGTTCAACCCACACGCTCACCCGAGCGGTCTCACGGCGTAAGGAGTTGCCCGATGTTCACCAACTCGAAGACACTCGAGAACGGCAAGCCGGGCGCTGTCCCGCTGCTCACGGTCGTCGGCGACCGGGCCCGCATGGAGGGCAAGTTCGACATCGCGGACTCGATCCAGGTCGAGTGCGAGATCGGCGGGGAGATGACGGTCGGCGGCAAACTCGTCATCGGCGAGAAGGGCAGCGTCAGCGCCAACGTCCAGACGGTGGACGCGATCGTGATGGGAAGCTACTCGGGCAACATGATCGCGACCGGCAACGTCGAGATCACCGAGACCGGCCGGGTCACCGGCAACATCACGACAGACTCGCTCGTCATCTCGAAGGGCGGATTCTTCAACGGCAACGTCACGAAGATGAACGACTCGTCCAACGGCCAGCGTCCGGTGTACGCGGCCGACGACACCCGCGCCGCTTATGTGAGCGGCCAGAGGTAGAAAGGCCCGCGTCATATCGACATGCTCTGGAAAAAGAGCCCGCGCCCGACCAAAGGAAGTGATCTCACGGCCTTCATCGACGAAGGGTCGGAGATCGAGGGGAAGTACTCGTTCACCGGCACCGTCATGATCAACGGCAAATTCCGCGGTGAGATCACCTCCACCGACAGCCTGATCATCGGCGAGAAGGGCATCGTCAACGCCACGGTCCGGGCGGGGATCGTGCTGATCAACGGCGAGGTCATCGGCAATGTGTTCGCGACCGAGCGCGTCGAGCTGCGCGGCGCCGCGAAGGTCCAGGGCGACGTCGAGGCGCCGGTGGTGGTGCTGGAGGAGGGCGTGCTCTTCGACGGCCACTGCAAGATGCGGAAGGGGCGGTCGGGCGACGGCGCCGCCGAGGCCCGCGAGGGAACCGTCGTCGCGCTGAAGCGCTAGAGGTCTCCCCCGCTCACTCCAGCGGGCCGATCACCGTCTCGACGGCGGCCACGACCGTGTCCGCCTCGCAGAGCTCCAAAGCGGCATCGAGGTCGGCCTTGAGGTAGCGATCCGCCTCGAGCCGCGGGACCCGCCTGCGCACCGCGTCCCGCGCCGCCGCGCTCCCGCGGCCCGGCGCCAGCGGGGCCCGGAAATCCAGCGCCTGCGCCGCCAGCAGGACCTCGATGGCGAGCACCTGCCGCGCGAGCCCCGCGGCGCGCCGCGCCTTCAGCGCCGAGCCCGCCGCCATCGAGTTGTAGTCCTCCTGCAGACCCGAGGTCGGCACCGACTCCGCGCTCGCCGGCATGGCCAGCGTCCGGAGCTCGGCGACCAGCGCCGCGGCCACGTACTGGGCGATCATGTAGCCGGAGTGCACGCCGCCGTGCGGCGAGAGGAACGGCGGCAGCGACTCGTTCGTCAGCGGGTTCACGAGCCGGTCGATCCGCCGCTCGCTGATGCCGGCAAGCTGGACGAGCCCAAGGGTGAGCGTGTCGAGCGCCAGGCCCAGCACCTCGCCGTGAAAGTTTCCTCCGCTCAGCACGACGCCGTCCGCCGGGAATACGAGCGGATTGTCGGAGACCGAGGCGAGCTCGCGCTCGATCACCGAGCGCGCGAAGGTAACGGCCTCGCGCGTCGAGCCGTGCACCTGCGGCATGCAGCGCAGGCTGTAGGCGTCCTGGACCCGCGTGCAGTCGCGGTGCGAGGCGATGATCGCGCTCTCCGCGGTGAGCTTCATTAGATTTGCGGCCACCGCGAGCTGGCCCGGGTGGGGCCGCAGCGCGTGGATTCGCGGATCGAACGCGGCGTTCGAACCCATGAGGGCCTCGAGCGACATGGCGCCGGCGACGTCGGCCAGGCGGGTCAGGCGCGCGGCGTCGAGCACGGTGAGCGCGCCGTGACCGGCCATCAGGTGCGTGCCGTTGAGCAGCGCGAGCCCCTCCTTCGTCTCGAGGACGAGCGGGGCCACGCCCGCGCGGGCCAGCGCCTCGGCGGCGGGCAGCTGCCGGTCGCCGGTCCGGGTCGACCCTTCGCCGAGCAGGCAGAGCGCCACGTGGGCGAGCGGCGCCAGGTCGCCCGACGCGCCCACCGAGCCGAGCTCGGGGACGACGGGATGGACCCGTTGATTGAGGCAGGCCACGATCGTCTCGACGACGAGAGGCCTCACTCCGGACGCACCGCGCGCGAGAGAAGCCGCGAGCAGGAGCATGATCGCGCGCACGTCCGGCTCTGCGAGCGCCGCGCCGACGCCTGCGGCATGGCTCAGGACGAGGTTTCGCTGGAGGGCGGCGCGCTCGCCATGCGGAATGACGACGTCCTTGAGCTTGCCGACCCCGGTCGTGATGCCGTAGATGGGCTCCGAGCCCGCCGCCAGCCGCTCGACGAAGGCGCGGCCCGCGCCGAGGGCCCGGCGCGCCGCCGGAGCGAGCGCCACCGGCTCGCCACGGCGGGCAACCCCGGCCCAGGAGCCGGCCCGCGTCGACCGTCGCGAGGCGGCCCCCGTCGACCACGCGGCGCCCGTGGACCCACACGTCCGTCACCGCCCGTGGCGACATCGCGTAGACCACCGACTTCAGGAGATCGGTCGGCGGGTGGAGCGAAGCGTCGTCGAGGTCTATCGCGACGAGATCGGCGAGCCGGCCCGGCGCGATGACGCCCGCGTCGAGCCCGAGGATCTCCGCGCCCGACCGGGTGCCGAGGCCGAAGACGGTCGCCGCGTCGACCGCCGCGCCGTCGAGGAGACGAACGCGCTGGAGCAGCGACGTCATGCGCATCTCCTCGAAGATCGACAGGCGGTTGTTGGTGCAGCCGCCGTCGGTGCCGAGCCCCACCCGGACGCCCGCCCGCATGAGCTCGGGAACACGCGTGATCCCGTCGCCGAGGAACATGTTGGAGCTCGGGCAGTACGCGAGCGCCGCGCCCCGGCCGCCCATCAGCTCGATCTCCCCGTCGTCGAGCCAGACGCAGTGGACGCCGATCATCCGCGGGCCCAGCACGCCGAGGCGGTCGAGATGGCGCAGCGGGGTGGCGCCGTGCTCGCGGAGCGTGCGCTCGCCCTCGTAGCGTCCCTCGGCCACGTGGATGTGAAACCGCGTGGCCTCCGTCTCCGCGATCTCCCACCCTGCCCTGATCATCGCCGGGGACGCGCCGTGCGGGCTGTGCGGCGCGGGCTGCACCACCGTGGTCTCGTCGTCGCGGTGCGCCGCGATCAGCTCACGGGTCCGGCGCGCCGCGTCCGCGACCGTCTCCCGGTAGCGCTTGGGCGCGCCCTCCCAGTCGTACATGCCGCGCGCCAGGACCAGGCGGATCCCGATCATCCGCGCGGCCTCGATCACCGCCTCGGCGTTCGCGTTGCCCGCGTCCTGGAGGTAGAAGAAGTCCACGCAGGTCGTGACGCCGCTCTGCAGCATCTCGGCGAAGGCGAAGGCGGCGCCGAGCGCGATCCCCTCACGGTCCAGCCGCTCGGAAAAGGGGTAGAGCACGCGATCGCGCCAGCCGGCGAAGTCGAGGTCGTCGCCGAGACCGCGCAGGAGCGACTGGAAGGTGTGGCAGTGCGCGTTGATCGTCCCCGGCACCAGCGCCCGGCCGGCAAGCCTGACGTCGTCCGGGGCGGCGCCGTGAAGGGGCTCGATCGACACGATCCGGCCGCCGTCGAGCGTCACCGCTCGGCCCGAAGCCCATCCCGCCTCGGTCAGGACCAGATCCGGGACGAGTCTCACGTCGTGATCCCCGGCAGATCGATCCGGTGGCGCCGCGCCGCCGCGACGGCCTCCGGGTAGCCGGCATCGGCATGCCGCATGATTCCGGTGCCCGGGTCGGTCGTGAGCACCCGCTCGAGGCGTCGCGCCGCTTCCGGCGTGCCGTCGGCGACGACGACCATGCCGGCGTGGATCGAGTACCCGATGCCGACGCCGCCGCCGTGGTGCACCGACACCCACGTCGCGCCCGACGCGGTGTTGAGGAGCGCGTTGAGAACCGGCCAGTCGGCGATCGCGTCCGAGCCGTCGCGCATCGATTCCGTCTCGCGATTCGGCGAGGCGACCGAGCCGGAGTCGAGGTGGTCGCGGCCGATGACGATGGGCGCCTTCACCGTGCCGCGGGCGACGAGCTCGTTGAAGATCCTCCCGGCCTTCGCGCGGTCGCCGTAGCCGAGCCAGCAGATGCGCGCCGGCAGCCCCTGAAAGCTGACGCGCTCGCGGGCGAGACCGAGCCAGCGCACCAGCGACTCGTTCTCCGGCATCGCGTCGATCAGCGCCCGATCGGTCGCGTAGATGTCCGCCGGATCGCCCGAGAGCGCCACCCAGCGGAACGGGCCCATCCCCTCGCAGAAGAGCGGCCGGATGAACGCGGGCACGAAGCCGGGATAGCTGAAGTCGGAGACGCCCGCGTTCTCGGCCGCGCGCCGGAAGTTGTTGCCGTAGTCGAAGAGGATCGCGCCCGCGCGCTGGAGCTCGAGCATCGCCCGCATCTGAGCGGCGATCGATTCGTACGCGCGCTTCAGGTACGTCTTCGGGTCGCGGGCGCGCAGGGCCGACGCGTCCGCCGTCGAGAGCCCCGCCGGCACGTACCCGCCGATCACATCGTGAGCGGCGGTCTGATCGGTCACCACGTCGAATCGAACACCGCGACGGGCGAGCTCGGGGTGCACGTCGGCGGCGTTCCCGTGAACGGCGATCGAGAGGGGCTCGCCGCGGGCCCGCGCCGCGCTCGCCCACGCGAGCGCTTCGTCCAGCGACGAGGCGACGCGGTCGACGTACCGGAGCCGGAGGCGCCGCTCGATGCGCTCGCGGTCGACCTCGACGAAGAGGCCGACGCCGCCGTTGAGCGTGACGGCAAGCGGCTGGGCACCGCCCATTCCGCCTAGACCGGCCGAGAGCACGAGGCGTCCCGCCAGCGAGCCGCCGAAGTGCTTGCGCGCGCACGCGCCGAACGTCTCGTACGTGCCCTGCAGGATGCCCTGGGTGCCGATGTAGATCCAGGAGCCCGCCGTCATCTGGCCGTACATGGTGAGCCCCATCGCTTCGTACCGGCGGAAGTGCTCCCAGTCGGCCCACTCCGGCACCAGCAGCGCGTTGGCGATGAGCACGCGCGGGGCGTCGGGATGGGTTCTGAACACGCCGACGGGCTTCCCTGACTGGACGAGCAGCGTCTCGTCGCCCTCGAGGCGGCGAAGGGTCTCCACGATCGTGTGGTACGCCTGCCAGTTGCGGGCCGCCTTGCCCGATCCGCCGTAGACGACCAGGTCCTCCCAGCGCTCCGCGACGTCGGGGTCGAGGTTGTTCATCAGCATCCGGAGCGCCGCTTCCTGCGGCCATCCCTTGCACGAGATGGCCGTGCCGCGCGGGGCGCGGATGGGCGCGATGGGCCGCTCGGCGGGCGAGGCCATCAGCGTCACTCTAGCGAGAGGCGCCGTTGAGTACAATGGCGACGCCACTGTCATGCCGATCCTCAACGCGCTGATCGCCGCCGCTGCCTTCGGGCTCAGCGCGCCGCTCTCGAAGCTGCTCCTCGACGTCGTGTCGCCCTTGTTTCTCGCCGGGCTCCTGTATCTCGGAGCCGGGCTGTTTCTCGGGTTGACGCGTCTCGTCTGGCGCCGGCGCCCGACCGCCGGGCGGCCGCTGGCGCCGCGGGACCGGCGCATCCTGGCCGCGGTCGTTCTGGTCGGAGGTGTCCTGGCGCCGCCGCTGCTTCTCTGGGGCCTCGCGCGGAGCCCCGCTACCACCACGGCGCTCCTGCTCAATCTCGAGGTGGTGTTCACGGCCCTCCTGGCCGGTGTCGTCTTCGGCGAGCACCTCGGCCCGCGCGTCGCCATGGCCGCCGCCGTCATGGCGCTCGGCGGCATCGCGCTCGGCTGGACGTCGGGCGGCCCGGAGATCACCGCGGCGGCCGGGGCCGTCGCCCTCGCGTGCCTGCTGTGGGCGCTCGACAACAATCTGACCCGCCTCATCGCTGACAGCGACCCGCTGCTCATCGTCGAGGTCAAGGGCCTCGTCGCGGGAAGCGTCAACACGCTCCTGGCGGTCCTGAGCGGACAGCCCTGGCCCGCTCCCGGAACCGTCGGGCTCGGCATGGCGCTCGGCGCGGTGAGCTACGGCACGAGCCTCGTCCTCTTCATCCTGGCCATGCGCAATCTGGGCGCCGCGCGGGCCGGGGCGTACTTCGCGGCGGCGCCGTTCTTCGGCGCGGCCGGCGGCCTCGCGCTCGGGGAGCCGCCGACCGCCGGCCTCCTCGTCGCCGCGGCCCTGATGGCCGGGGCGACGTGGCTCCTGGTGCACGAGCGCCACTCGCACCGGCACCGGCACGCGCCGAGCACGCACAACCACCGGCACGTCCACGATGCGCATCACCAGCACGAGCACGGCGGATGGGAGGGGCCCGAGCCTCACGACCATCCGCACTCGACGGGCCCGCTCGAGCACGAGCATCCGCATACCCCCGACATCCACCACGATCACGGTCACCGCTGAGGCGGTATACTCGCGGCGCCCGACGAGAGAGCACACATGCGAGCCGATCACTCCCGCCTCGGCATAGTCCTGGCCCCGTTCGCCACGCTTCCGGCGCCGGAATTCGTCGCCGTCGCCCGCGAGGCGGAGGCGCGCGGCTACCACACGGCATGGACGGGCGAGGCCTCGGGCTACGACGCGCTCACCCTCATGGCGACGATCGCGAGCCACACCGAACGGCTGCACGTCGGCTCCGCGGTGGTCCCGGTCCAGACGCGCACGCCGGTTGTCCTCGGCCAGAGCGCGGCGACGCTCAACCACCTGTTCCCCGACCGGGTCGTGCTCGGAATCGGGCTCTCGAGCCGGGTCATCGTCGGCGACTGGCACGGGCTCGCGTTCGCGCCATCGGTCCAGCAGATTCGCGAGGCCGTGCAGATCATCCGCATGGTCGCGGCGGGCGAGCGCGTCAGCTTCGAGGGCAAGTTCTACCGGGTCAAGAACTTCCGCCTTGCCGCCCCGCCGCCGGAGAAGCCGGTTCGCATCGTCCTGGCTGCCCTGGGGCCCGAGATGCTGGAGCTCGCGGGCGAGATCGCGGACGGCGTGGTCCTGAACTGGATTCCTCCCGAGACCGTCCCGGCCTCGATCAAGCATCTGGAGGCGGGCGCCCGGACGGCGGGCCGGACGCTGGCCGGATTCGAGATCGCGTCGTTCATCCGCACGTGCGTCACCGACGACGTGCCGGCGGCGCGCGAGGCGCTGGCGCGCGACATCACCGGGTACGCGACGGTGGACTCCTACGCGAGCTTCTTCCGGAGCGCCGGCTTCGTCGACGAGGTCGACGCGGTGAACGCGGCCTGGCGCGCGGGCGACCGCGCCGGCGCCGTGAAGCAGGTGTCGTCGCGATTCCTCGACGGCCTCGGCGTCGTGGGGCCCGAGGCCTCCTGCCGTGAGCGCATCGCCGAGTTCGCCCGCACCGGTCTCACCCAGCCGGTCATCGTGCCGTTCGCGTCCGGCGGCGCGGACGCCCGCGCGGCGCAGCTTCGCACGCTGCGCGCCTTCCCGTGAGCGCCGGGCTGCGCGTCCTCGGTGTGATTCCGGCGCGGCTTCAATCGACGCGCCTGCCCCGGAAGGTCCTCCGCGAGATCGCCGGCAAGCCGCTGATCGTCCACGTGTTCGAGGCCGCGCGGCGCGCGCCGGATCTCGGCGATCTCCTGGTGGCGACCGACTCCGACGAAGTGGTCTCCGCCTGCGCGGGGTTCGGGATCCCCACGATCATGACCTCCGCCGAGCACCCGTCCGGCACCGACCGCATCTGGGAGGTCGCGCAGACGCGCCCCGCCGACGTCTACGTCAACATCCAGGGCGACGAGCCGCTGATCACGCCGGATCACATCCGGCTCCTCGTCGGCCCGTTCCGCGAGCGTCCCGATACCGAGGTGACCACGCTCAAGATCCGCCTGGCCCCCGATGAGGCGCCCAACCCGAACGTGAACAAGGTCGTCTGCGGCGTGGACGGTCGGGCGCTCTACTTCTCGAAATATCCGATCCCGTACGACCGCGACGGGATCGGCGTGGTGCGCTACAAGCATCCGGGCTTCTACGCCTACCGCAAGGCGGCGCTCGACGCCTTCCACCGCCTGCCGCCGTCGCCGCTCGAGCTCACGGAAAAGCTCGAGCAGCTCCGGGACACGGAAGCGGATCTGAAGGCGGTCGAGGCGCTCATGACCGGTCGCCGGCCCCGGTCGAGATGATCGCGACCGGCCGGGCGCGCTATGCTGACGGCATGCGCGGATTGCCTACGACAGGATTGCGGCTCGTCGCCGTCGCGAGCTTCGTGGCCGTCGTCTTCGCGGCGGCGCCCCACGCGGCGCTCGCCGAGCCGAGCTCGCCGGCCGCGGAGCAGGTCCGCCAGCCCGCTACCACGTCGCCCAGCGCCGACAGCGAGTTCAACCGCGGAGTGCGCGCGCGCCTTGCCCGGGACTGGCCGACGGCCGTCGACGCCTTCCGCGGCGCGATCGCGCTGCGTACCGCCTTTCCCGAAGCGTGGAACGAGCTCGGGTTCGCGCTGCGAAACCAGGGCCGCTACACGGAGTCGCTCCAGGCCTACGACGAGGCGCTCAGGCTTCGGCCGAATTTCCCGGAGGCGCTCGAGTATCTGGGCGAGGCCTACGTCAAGCTCGGTCGGCTCGAGGACGCGCGGCGAGTCCTGGAGCGGCTGCGACCTCTCGACGCCGGGCGTGCTCAGGAGCTCGCGGAGGTCATCCAGAAGGGGTCGTAGCCCGGAGCGGCGGCGCTCCGGGCTCCCCCGCGGCTAGAACCGGGACGCCGTCAGCTTCACGTCGGCCTGAGTCCAGGCCTTCTGGAATCGCGCCTCGACCTGCGTCGCCTCCGCCGTCTTGCCCTGGGCCTTCAGGCTCTGCGCGAGCCCGTACAGCGACCAGCCGTTCTCCGGATTCCGCCGCAAGTCTTCCCGGTAGACAACCTCCGCGTCCGCGGCGCGACCGGCCTGGAGCAGGACCGCGCCCAGCGACTGGCGCACGGGGAAATACCAGGGCGGCGGCTCCGTGAACCAGTGGGCGTCCTGCTCGGCGACCGCCGCGCGTAGCAACCGGTCGGCGGTCGAGATGTCGCCGCTCTTCGCCGCGATCTCCCCCGCCAGCAGATTTGCCGCGAGCTGGAGCATGTTCCTCGCGCGGAAGAAGAACGCCACCGTGCGTTCGGCCGGGACACTCTCGCGAATCGTCTCCAGCTCGCGAAGCTCGCGGGCCGCGTCGGCGGCCTGTCCCTTTGCGTTGAAGGCGATCCCGCGCGCATAACGCCACACGCCGGACGTGTAGGACCATTCCCGAGGCGGCGCCGGATAGGCGAGCACCTCGTCCCAGCGACCGAAGCGCGCCAGCGCCACAATCGGCGCGGCCGGGGCCGTCTCCATATCCGGCATGGCCTTGATCATCTCGGCCGGCGCATTCTCGGCGAACTCTCGCGCGGCGCGATTCGTCTCGGCGTTCCGGCCCTGCATGCTGGCCGAATGCCAGATGAAGTCGATGTTGTGCGGATAGTAGAGACCCCGATAGATCATGCTCGGCTGCGACGTCTTGAAGTACGCGCGGTCAGCCTGCACCGCCGCCGCGTTCGAGTTGACGGCGTCCGTGTACCGTCCGACGCGCCAGTAGATGTGCGACGGCATGTGGACCATGTGCCCGGCCCCGGGCATCAGGGGCTGGAGACGATCGGCGGCCGCCTCGGCGCGCGCGGGCTGCGTGCTCGCCTCGACCGCGTGGATGTAGAGGTGGAGCGCGCCGGGATGATTCGGGTTCCGGGCGATGACACGCTCGAGGGTCTGCACGATCTCCTCGGTGCCCGGCTGAGGCGCGCCCTGCGGCGTCCAGAGGTTCCACGGCCTCAGATTCATCATGGAGTCGGCGAAGAAGGTCGAGGCCTCCAGGTCGTCGGGAAACTGGCGGGCGACCTCGCGCATCGCGTCGGCGTAGGCCCGGTCGAGCGCCTCGCGCTTGGCCTGGGGATCGGCCGAGTGGCGCTTGCCGACGGCCTGGATCATCGCGCGCTCCCCCGGGCGCGCGCCGGCCGCGAGCGCTTCGGCCTGCTTCACGGCGGCCAGCGCCCTCGTCTCGCGCTCGGCGTCGGTCGGGTGGTTGTAGTTGCCGCCGTCGGTCATGGCGATGCCCCAGTAGCACATGGCGCATCGCGGATCGAGGCGCGCGGCTTCCTTGAACGCCCGTTGCGCCTCGTGGTGGTTGAACCCGTACATCAGCCGCAAGCCCTGATCGAACCATCGCTGGGCGTCGGGAGAGGTCGTGGTGATCCGGTAGGAGTAGCTTCCGAGGGAATCGTAGAGGACGGGACGAGCATCGGCCGCATGGCCGCTATGGTCTCCGTGGGCCTGACCCTGCACGGCGGTGTCCTGACCCTGCATCGCGCAGCCGGCCACGACGAGCAGCATGGCGGACAAGATGATCGACCGATGTAGTCGCATGTGCGCTCCTCTCGAAGCTTCGGATTTCATCGCCGGGGTCTACGGGCCGTCCTGCCCCCAGCATGATACCGGCGGGCCCTCCCGTTCCCACCATCAACGATAGGCGCAGGGCGGGACCGGGGTACGGAATGGCGCCTGAGTGAGGTGCTCGCCCGGCGCGAAGAGGCGGAGCTGCTGCGGCCGGGGCGCGTGCGCGAGCCGGCGGCCGCCCAGCGTGAGGAACCACCCGGCCCGAGCCATGTCCACGCCCGCCGCCCGAAGATCTCCGGACCAGCGAATCACGCTTCGCGGGCGCGCGGCTACGAGGCTTCGCGCCGTCGCGGGGCCGATTCCCGGCACGCGCACCAGAACCTCGTACGGCGCGCGGGAGACCTCGATCGGAAACCGCTCGGGATGGGCGAGCGCCCAGGCCGTCTTCGGGTCGTCGTGAAGCGACAGGTTGCCGTCCGTGCCGAAGACGAGCTCGTCGTACTCGAAGCCGTATTGGCGCAAGAGATGCTCCGCCTGGTAGAGCCGCAGCTCGCGCGCTGCCGGCGTCGCACGCTGCCCCTCCAGCGGGGTCCCCACGACCGGCTGGAAGGCGCTGAAGTGAGCGTGATGAAGAAGGCGTTGCCGCTCGAGCCGGGCCACCAGACCGAGGATTTCGCGATCCGCCTCGCCCGCCGCGCCGACGACGAACTGGGTCGTCGGTCCAATCGCCCCGGATCGGGCCGGTGACTCGAGACGCCGGCGCTCGAGGACGAGCCGGCCGGCGAGCTCGAGCTTCGGCAACAGATCTCCGCCGAAGTCCTTTTCTCGGGCGAGAGCCCGCACGTAGCGGTCGCCGGGCGCCTCGAGGTTGATCGACACGCGGCTGGCGAGCCGCACCGCCTCCTCGACCTGGGCGCGCTCGGCGCCCGGCAGGAGCTTCAGGTGAACGTAGCCGCGGAAGCCCTCGCGGCGCCGCAGGAGATCGACCGCAGCGAGCATCCGGTCGGTCATCTTCGAGGGGCGGCCGGGGACGCCGGAGGTGAGGAACAAGCCGTCGGCGAGGCCGCCGCGCTGAGCGCTCATGAACACGCGCGCCACTTCCTCCGGCTCGAGATAGGTCCGCCTGACCTTCCCGCCGCAGAACGTCGGACAGTAGCCGCAGGAGAGCGAGCAGGCGTTGGTCTGCATGACTCGCATGAGGCGCGTCGACCCGTGGCCCGGGTGGGTCACCCTGGTGATGCCTACAGGGGCCCCAGGCTGCGATGAGAGCTCGCCAGCGCGTGCGGGTACGCCGGCGGGGCCGTCCCGGTCCGCTGACTCGGAGAGGAGCGTCACTCGCGTTCTCAGGTCCACAGGGCTCATATACTATACACAAGACGAGTAGTCCAGCCCCGACGGTGATCCGCCGCGAACGGGACGGCAGGGCCCTTCAGGCGCTCCGATCGCCCCCAGCTCGGCGCAGCTCGGAGGCTCGGATGGGGATCTGGACTCCCTCGGCCGCGAGGCGACGGAGGATGCGCTTTCGGAGCTCGTGCTGGACGACGAACTGGTCCGTGAACGAGCTGACCTGGCAGGCGAGCGTGAAGTCGAGGGAGAGGTCGCCGAAGCCCGGGATGAGTCGCGCCGTCGGCGCGGGCTCCGCGAGCAGGCCGGAGACCTCGCCGACGGCCCGGCTCGCCTCCTCGACGAGAAGGCGCTCGACCAGGTCCGGGTCGGCACCGTAGTCGACGCCGACGCGAATCAACAGCGCGAGCCGCGGCTCCAGCATGTCGTAGTTCGTGATGATCGACTCGGCCACCCGCTTGTTCGGGATGGTGACCACGACGTTCTGGAGCATTCGCACCCGTGTCGAGCGCCACCCGATGTCCTCGACGTGGCCCTCGACCGTGTCGGCGAGCTTCACGTAGTCGCCCACGCGGATCGGCTTGTCGGCCAGCAGGTGGATGCCGGCGAAGAGGTTCGACAGCGTGTCCTGCAGCGCCAGGGCCACCGCGAGGCCACCGACGCCCAGCGCCGTGAGGATCGGCGTGATCTCAATGCCGAGCGCGGCGGCGAGCAGCACCAGGAGGCCGACGCAGTAGACGATGCCGCGGGCGATGGACTGACCGAGCCCGGCGATCGGGCGGCCGAGCGCCTTGCGCTCGCTCACGCGCTGGATGAGCGTGCTCAGGATGTTGGCGATCGTGATGGTGACCGACAGGATCACCGCGACCTCGAGGATGAGGCTCAGCGGCTGGGACAGACGCGACGACAGCCGCTCGGTCTCGTTCGCCACCACGATGCCGACCCAGAGGCTGAAGACTGCGGACCACAGGATCGACGGTAGCCGGATTGCCTCAGCCAGCGACGACCAGCCGTTCGGCGAGCCCGACCACCGGCCGAGAACCGAGAGTAGGAGCCCGCGAAGGAGCAGGGAGAACAGAGTGGCGGCGACGAGCGCCACCGCCGGCCACGCGAGCGGCCACATGGCGCTACATGCTATCGTAGTCGGGCTCATGAGTCAGCGCGGACTCTTCTACGGCTGGGTGGTGCTCGCCGCCGCGGCCACGGTCGTCGCCTTCGGACAGGGATCGATCTTCTCGCTCGGCGTGTTTCTCAAGCCGCTCGAAGAATCGATGCATTGGAGCCGGAGCGCCATCTCGACGACTGCGCTGATCAACTGGTTCGCCATGGGTGCCGGCTCGTTCTGCTGGGGCGCGCTGTCGGACCGCCTCGGTAGCCGCCTCGTGACCATCGCGGGCGGGTTCCTGCTCGGCCTCGGGATGGTCCTCTCGAGCCAGGCGACCGCGCTCTGGCATCTCCACGTGACGTTCGGGGTGGCGGTAGGGTTCGCCGCCGGCGCGTTCCTGACGCCGCTCTCCGCGACGGCGACCAAGTGGTTCACCACCAACCGCGGGCTGGCGGTCGGGATCGTCTCCGCGGGCGGCGGCGCCGGCATCTTGATAATCTCGCCGCTCATGCGCTGGATCACGTCCTCCTACGACTGGCGCGTGGCGATGATCGTCCTCGGCGACCTCGCGTGGCTGGTGACGATTCCGGTCGCTCTCCTCATCAAGAACGCGCCGGCCGACATGGGCGCGGTCGCCCTGGGCGGCGCGGCGGCGCCCCATCGCCACTACGACACGATCCAGGTCCTGCGCGCCCCGCAGTTCTGGGCCATCGCGCTCACGCACTTCGCCTGCTGCGCCGCACACGCGGGCCCGATCTTCCACATGGTGACCCACGCGATCGATCAGGGCGTGGCCACGATGGTCGCCGCGACCGTCCTCGGCGTCTCCGGTCTCTCGTCGATCGCCGGACGCATCGCCTGCGGCTTCATCGCGGATCGGTTCGGCGCCAAGCCGACCCTGGTGGCGGGCCTCGCCTTCCAGGCCGCGATGGTCTTCGCCTACCTCTTCACCCGGGACGCCTGGAGCTTCTACGCCGCCGCGGTTCTCTTCGGCCTCTCGTACGGCGGCGTGATGCCCCTCTACGCGCTGGTCACGCGCGAATACTTCGGCGAAAAGGTCATGGGCACGGCGTACGGCGCCGTGTTCCTGATCTCGACCCTCGGGATGGGGCTCGGCTCCTGGGCCGGCGGATGGATTCACGACGCGTTCGGCAGCTACGCCTGGCTCTTCATCAGCTCCGCCGCGATCGGCGCCACGGCGATGGTCCTCGCGCTGACGTTCCGGGCCCCGCACAGCGCGGTCGTGCGCCGTCCGGCCGTGGCGGGGGCTCGCTAATCGGCCCACACCCGGTTCGCGGTTGACACCCGCGAGCCCGTAATGATACTTATTCGTCGCCTTTCCCACAGGTTAGGCCGCATCCAGTACCCGCAAGCCTGATCGAGGAGGATCGCGCGATCAAGGAGGCTCACGCATGGATCGGATGAATCGCAGAAAGTTCATCGCGGTGTCGGGCTCGGCGGCGGTCGCCGGCATCGGCATCGAGGGAATTCTCGCTGCGCGGCGGGCGCCCGCCTACGCGCAGGGGACCAAGCTCCACCTGCTCCGCTGGAACGACTTCGTTCCGGCCGCGGACGAGGTTCTGGCCAAGCAGATGCCGGAGGCCTCCAAGGCCCTCGGCGCCGAGGTCACGCTCGAGCGGATCAACGCCAACGACCTGCAGGCGCGGATCACCGCGGCGATCTCCTCCGGGAGCGGCCCGGACATCATCCACGTGCTGAAGAACTGGCCCCACCTGTACGAGAAGAGCCTGGTGGACGTGAGCGACGTCGCCGAGCCGCTCGGCAAGGCCCAGGGCGGCTTCTACCCGGCGATGACGGAGCTCTGCAAGGTCGCAAGCGCCTGGCGCGCCGTTCCCCATGCGATCGTCGGCGGCCAGATCGCCTATCGCAAGTCGCTGTTCGAAGAAGTGGGCGCCAAGGAGTTTCCGAAGACGTGGCAGCAGTACCGCGAGGTCGGCAAGAAGCTCAAGACCAAGGGCTACCCGATCGGCCAGACCGCCGGGCACACCTTCGGTGACGCGCCCGTGTTCTGGTACTCGTTCATGTGGGCGTTCGGCGGCAAGGAAGTCGAGAAGGACGGCAAGACCGTCGCCCTCAACTCGAAGGAGACGCTCGAGTCGGTGAAGTTCGCGGTCGCGTTCTGGAAGGAGGCCTGCGACGAGGGCGGCCTCGCCTGGGACGACTCGAACAACAACCGCGCGTTCCTCTCGGGCACCATCTCGGCCACCATCAACGGCGCGTCGATCTACGTCGAGTCGCTACGCAACAAGGAAAAGTACAAGACCGAGAAGGGCGCCCTGATGCACACCGACATCCTCCACGCGCCGAACCCGGCGGGGCCGGCGGGCGTCTACCATCTCCACGCGCCGTTCAGCCACGCGGTCATGGGCTACTCGAAGAATCAGAAGCTCGCCAAGGATTTTCTGCGGTGGCTGCACGGCAAGGAGCAGTTCGAGCAGTGGTTCGTCGCCCAGAAGGGATTCAGCGTCGGGTCGACGACCGACTGGGAGAAGCACAAGATGTGGGAGATCGACCCGGTCATGCTGCCGTACCGCACGGCGGCGCGCGCGTTCCGCCTCTACGGGTACGCGGGACCGCCCGGACGCGCCGCGTCCGAGGTCGAGTCGAAGTACATCATCACCGACATGTACGCCAAGGCGATCCAGGGCATGAAGCCCGAGGACTCGCTGCACTGGGCGGAGTCCGAGCTGAAGAAGATCTACGCCTAGGAATGATGTGATGTCCAAGGCGCGCTCCCGGGTGATCGCGGGTGGGGCCGGCCCGGCCGCGGAGGCAGCCCGCCTCACCGCGTTCCCCCGGGAGACGACGAAGCTGGGAACCTTCGCGCGACTCCTCGAGGACGAGCGCGTGCTCGGATCTCTGCTCCTCCTCCCCACCGTCGTCCTGCTGGGGCTGTTCATCGCGTATCCGTTCGTGAAGGGCGTGTGGCTCAGTCTCACCAGCGCCACTGTCGGCAACTCGGGCGAGTTCGTCGGGTTCGGCAACTACGTCAAGATCTGGAACGACTCGATCTTCCAGCGCGCGGCCGCGAACACGTTCGTCTACACGGGTGTCGCCACCGTGGGCAAGCTCGCGCTCGGCATGTGGCTGGCGCTCCTCCTCAACCGGCATTTTCGCGGCAAGCGCCTGGTCCGGGCGTCAATGCTGCTGCCCTTCATCGTGCCCACAGTGCTCTCCACCTTCGCGTGGAAGTGGATGTTCGACCCGACCTTCAGCGTGCTGAACTGGAGCCTCTACCATCTGGGCCTCATCCAGACCCGGATCGGCTGGCTCACCGATCCCACGATGGCGCTGGGCTCGGTCATCCTCGTCAACATTTGGCGCGGGATGCCTTTCTATGCGATCACCCTCTTGGCCGGCCTGCAGACCGTCAATCCGGAGCTGCACGAGGCGGCGGCGATCGACGGGGCCACCGGATGGCAGCGCTTCTGGCGGATCACGTGGCCGCTTCTCCTGCCGGTCACGATGGTGGTGACGCTCTTCTCGGTCATCCAGACCTTCGCGGACTTTCAGCTCGTCTACGTGCTCACCGGCGGCGGGCCCGCCAACGCGACGCACCTGTTCGCCACCTACGCGTACCAGATCGGCATCAACACCGGGCTCCTCGGCGAGGGCGCGGCGGTCTCGCTCGCGATGTTCCCGATGCTCTTCCTCATCGTCGTCATCCAGCTCTGGTACATCCGACGCGTCGAGGGCGCGTGATGGCGGGCCGCGCGGGCTCGGGCGCGGGTATGGTCGAGGGCAGCCGCTGGCACAAGTGGGTGTTCTTCCACGTCCCGCTGATGGTCTTCGTCGTGGGCACGCTCTTTCCGTTCTACTGGATGCTCGTCACCGCGTTCCGACCCGACGGCGAGCTCTACCGACCGTGGCGCGCGGTCAACAACACGCCGTTCTGGACGACCCAGCCGACCCTCGAGCACGCGATCTATCTCTTCAAGCAGACGATGTTCGCGACCTGGCTCTGGAACACGATGTTCATCGCGCTCCTGTCCACGCTGATCTCGCTCTTCTGCGGGCTCCTGGCCGGCTACGCGCTGGCGCGGCTCCGCTTTCCGCTGGCCGGCGGCCTCGGGACCAGCATCTTCGTGACCTATCTGGTGCCGCCGACGCTCCTCTTCATCCCGCTGGCCAACATCATCCGCGACTTCCGGCTCGGCGACACGCCGTGGTCGCTGATCCTGACCTATCCGACGTTCCTCATCCCGTTCTGCACGTGGCTACTCATGGGCTACTTCAAGACGATCCCGAAGGAGCTGGAGGAGTGCGCGCGGATCGACGGGGCTACGCGGGTGCGGGCCATGATCCAGATCATCTTCCCGATCGCCACGCCCGGCATCCTGTCGGCGGGCATCTTCGCCTTCACCCTGTCCTGGAACGAGTTCATCTACGCGCTGGTCTTCCTGTCGTCCCCGCAGCAGAAGACGGTACCGGTCGGCGTCGTCTCCGAGCTGATCCGGGGCGACGTCTTCTTCTGGGGTCCGCTGATGGCCGGGGCGCTGCTGGGCTCGATTCCGGTCGCGCTCATCTACTCGTTCTTCGTCGAGCACTATGTCGCCGGCCTCACCGGGGCGGTGAAAGGCTGAGGCGCGTCCCGGTCGAGAATGGTGTACCATCGGGCATTCTGAGCAAGGAGAACCGTTCATGGCCCAAGTGATGATGAAGGACCTGAACAAGAAGTACGACGAGGTGCACGCCGTCAAGGACGTGAACCTCCACATCCGGGATAAAGAGTTCATCGTGCTGGTCGGCCCGTCCGGGTGCGGCAAGTCGACGACTCTTCGAATGGTCGCCGGGCTCGAGGAGATCACGGCGGGCGAGATCACGATCGGCGACCGGGTCGTCAACGACCTGCCGCCGAAGGACCGCGACATCGCGATGGTTTTCCAGAATTACGCCCTGTACCCGCACATGACCGTGTACGACAACATGGCGTTTGGCCTGAAGATGCGCAAATTCCCCAAGCCCGAGATCGCCAAGCGCGTGGGGGACGCGGCCGAGATTCTCGGAATCCAGGAGCTCCTCAAGCGCAAGCCCCGACAGCTCTCTGGCGGTCAGCGGCAGCGTGTCGCGGTGGGCCGCGCCATCGTGCGCCATCCTCAGGTGTTCCTCTTCGACGAGCCGCTCTCGAACCTGGACGCGAAGCTGCGCGTGCAGATGCGGGTCGAGCTCAAGCGCCTGCACGAGCGGCTCGAGACGACGGCCATCTACGTCACCCACGACCAGGTGGAGGCGATGACGCTCGGTGACCGCGTCGTGGTCATGAAGGACGGCTGGATCCAGCAGGTCGGCGAGCCGCTCGAGCTCTACGGCAAGCCCGCCAACCGGTTCGTGGCCGGCTTCATCGGCTCGCCATCGATGAACTTCGTTGACGTGACCGTCGCCGACGCCAGCGGCGCCCTGTGGGTCGAGACCGCGGGGCTGCGGGTGAAGGTGCCGCCGGCGCTATCCGGCCGGCTCGGCGCCTACAAGAGCCAGCATGTCACGCTGGGCATCCGGCCCGAAGACCTGCGGGTCGCGTCCGGGAGCGACTCGGCGGATTACAGCTTCGACACCGTCGTCGAGGTCGTCGAGCCGCTCGGATCGGAGATCCTGCTCGACCTCAAGGCCGGACCGAACGTCATCGTGGCGCGCGTCGAGCCGACCGTGCGCGTGAAGCACGGCGACAAGATGCGGCTGGCGCTGCACCCGGAGCGCGTGCGCTTCTTCGACAACAAGACCGAGCTGGCGATCTGATCACGTAGGGGTCCTGAGGCCGGTGGGGCGCGCCCGGGACATCCGCCTCGCGTATGTACTGCTCGCCCCCGCGCTGATCCTGCTCGTGACGGCGCTGGCCTATCCGATCGGATGGGAGATCTGGACGAGCCTCACCGATCTCTCGCCCCTCAACGATGGGCCGACGGCCTTCGTCGGCCTCGAAAACTACCGGCGACTCGCGGCCGATCCCGCGTTCTGGCGCGCCGCCACGGTCACCGTCGTCTTCGCTGCGGTCACCTGCACCGTCAAGCTGGCGCTCGGGCTCGGGCTCGCGCTCCTGCTGGCGCGCCCGTTTCGCGGCCGGGCGCTCGTCTTCATGGCAATCTTCCTGCCCTGGGCGTACCCGGCGAGCGTCAGCGTCATCGGCTGGTACTGGACACTGAGTCCGCCGATCCCCACGGCCTACAGTGTCTTCATGGGTAACATGAAGTACGCGGTGGACAGCGCCCTCGGCGGCGGCGCATGGGCGTTTCTGAGCGTCACGCTCTTCAACATCTGGCGCGGCAGCTCGTTCGTCGGCGTGTTCCTGCTGGCCGGCATCAACGCGATCCCGCCCGAGCTGTTCGAGTACGCGGCGCTCGAGTCCAAGAGCGCGTGGCGCCGCTTCTGGCTCGTGACGGTGCCCCTGCTCAAGCCGTTCCTCGCCCTCGCCGTGTTCCTGGCGCTGACGACGGCGTTCGCCGACCTCGCCAACGTCTGGATGCTCACCGCCGGGCGCATCGTCTATCCGGTGATCGGCACCCACGCGTACTGGCTCGCGATCCACGGCGGGCAGTTCGGCCCGGCGTCGGCGCTCTCGCTCACGCTGGCCCCGTTCCTCATTACCGTTCTCTTCCTGCTCTTCCGCATGTTCGATCCGCCGGAGCGGGAGCCCGCGTGAATCCGCGATCGTGGTGGCGCAAGCTCGGTCACGGCAGCCTGCTCCTGGCGGCCACCGTGTACTGCGTCTTCCCCATCTATTTCATGCTGGTGCAGTCGCTCAAGACCGCCCAGGAGGACGTCTTCGGCAACCCTCTCATCGTGATGAACCCGACCCTCGAGAACTTCGAGGAGCTGTTCGAGCAGCACGGCGAGTCCCGCGGCTTCATCGGCCGCACGCTGCGCCGCTCCTACCCGGTGCTCGACTGGATCGAGAACACGATCATCGTCTTCGCCGGATCGGTGGCGGTGACGCTGGTGGCCAGCCTGATGGCGGCCTATGCCCTGGGCCGACTCCGGCCGCCCGGGTTCCGCTGGTGGCGCCGGATCATCTTCGCGAGCTACGTGATCCCGCACACGATCCTGTTCGTCCCGCTCTACCAGGTGGTCATCACCCTGCACCTCGAGAACAACCTGCTGGCCCTGCTCGCCGTCTACCCGACGCTCGCGCTGCCGTTCTGTGTGTGGATCCTCTCGGCGTACTTCCAGCACCTGCCGCGCTCGGTGGAGGAATCGGCGCTCGTCGAGGGCGCGAGCCGCGCCACCGCCTTCTTCCGGATTCTCCTGCCGATGAGCCGGCCCGTGATCGTGGCCGCCGGCATCTTCGCCCTCGGCACCATCGCCAGCGATTTCACGCTGGCGTCCGTCTTCCTCCTCGACGCCCACAACAAGACGATCCCGGCGGGGCTCGCCACGATGGAGGTGGCGCTCGACGAGCTCCTGGCGGTGGCGGGGATCAATCTCATGGCCATCCCCGTCGTGCTGATCTGCGCCGTGTTCGCCCGCGGCTACGTGCGCGGCCTCACGGCCGCGATGGTCGAGGGCGCCTGAGCGTCAGGGGTCGAGGCGGATGCGGATGATGCGGTGCAGCGCCGTCTCGGCGACGTAGAGGTCGCCCCCGCGATCCACGACGATTCCCTGCGGATCGCCGAGATCGTGGGCGACCGATGTCACGACGCCGGCCGGTGAGACGCGGTAGAGCTCGCGGATGTGGAACCCCGCCGAGACGAACACGCTGCCGTCGGGTCCCACCGCCATGTTGGTCCGGTGAAAGTGTCCCGACGGAAGCCGGGCCAGGCGCTTGAGACCACCGTCCGCGGGCAGGACGAGGACTTCGCCCACCGAGTTGAGCAGCACCAGTCCGTCCCGGCCGAGCGGGGCCACCGCGATGAACTTGTGCAGCGGCTCGCCGGGCACCCGTCGCGCGGGGCGTTTCGGAAAGATCGGCGCGACGACCTCGAGGTTGCGCGGGAGCGGCACGTCCTCTCCCGGATCGATGCGGTACACCAGCGGGCCCGTGTAGTCCTCGACGGCGAGCGACTCCAGCGACGGCGGCATGGGCGACTCCGACCGGAGCTGGCTCTCGAAGCTCGCGTAGTCGAGCACGACGAGACGGCCCTGCGGGTCGAGGGCGATGCTCGACCCGCCGAGCAGGTGGTTGAGACCGACGGCGAGCGGGCTCAGGCGCCGGGCGGCGGCCAGGCGATAGATCCGGTTGCCGTTCTCCTCACCGAGGTACAGATCGCCCGACCTCGGCTCGACCGCGAGGCTGCCGAGCGCGGTCTTGCGAGGCCCTTCCGCGAACGGGATCACGAGCCGGGGCGCGAGGGCGGCGTTGATGGGCGGGGTAGCGGTGGGATCGAGCCAGTAGATCTCCGCGGCGGAGTCGCCCCGCCAGCCGTGGCTCAGGACAACCAGCCGCCCGGTGCTGGTCAGGGCCAGCTGCGCGGGCCGCGGCACGGCGGTCGCCACCACCTCGATCTGCGCGGCGCGGACAGGCTGGGCGTCGCTCACGCGGACACCCCCGAGGCACGTCAGCAGGCCGAGAAGGACGAGGCAACTGAGCCTTGACAGGTTGCGACGGGCGATGCTAGCTTTCGCCGACGATCGAGAGTCCGTGGTGCTCACATCTTCTCGCCGGGAGTGTGGCCAATGATCATGAAACTGGTGGTTGGAGTTGGAGCGGCCCTGCTCATTGCCCTGGCCGGTGGCTCGTCCATCGCCCAAGATGAGAAGCCCGCGGAGCCGAAGGGGGTCGCGGTCAGGAACCTCGTCACCTCGCTCGGCGGCTTCAGCGCGACCGTCAACGCCCCGCTGTTCGTGACTGGCTCGACCGTCAGTCTCGAGCCCGGCGGACAAACCGGGCGCCAGCAGTTCAGGGTGCCGACCTTCGTGTACGTCGTCGAGGGGATCCTGACCACGTTCTACGAGGCTGGACCCGTCGGAATCGCCGGCGCCCAGTACCATGCCGCCGGTCAGGCGTTCATGGACAACGGCGGCTGGTGGCACAATCACGCGAACAAGTCCGACAAGCCGGTCAAGTACCTGCTGCTCCATCTCGGCTATCCCGGCCGGCCGAATCCCGTCGTGAAGCCGGAGGCCGAGTAGCTCACCCGCTGATCCATCCGGAGGGCGCAGGATAACGCGCTCTCCGGCTGAGATCTACTTGCCCACACCGCCGGTGATGCCCTGGATGAAGCGGTCCAGGAAGAAGTTGTAGAGCACCGCCACCGGCAAGCCGACCAGCAGCGCCGCGCCCATCAACGAGCCCCAGTAGTACACGTCCCCGCGAATCAGCTCCGTCGGCACGCCCACGGGCACCGGCTTCTGATCGCCCGGCGCCACGAAGGCGAGACCGTAGAGGAAGTCCTGCATGGAGAGCGTAAAGGCGAAGATCACCGCGGTGAGCACGCCGGGAAGGCTCACCGGGAGCACCACGCGGAGAAAGGCGCCGAGATAGCCGCAGCCGTCGACGCGCGCGGCCTCCTCCATCTCCATCGGCACCGTCTTGAAAAAGCCCATCAGGAGCCAGGTGCCGAAAGGGATCGTGAAGGTCGGATAGACGACGACGAGCGCCCACCACGAGTCCTGGAGCCCGAGCGTCGCCACCACACGCGACAGCGGCAGGAAAAGGATGATCGGGGGGACCAGGTACGTCATGAACACGGAGATGCCGATGTTCTCTCCGCCCGGGAGGCTGAGCCGCGCCAGGGCGTAGCCCGCCGGCACGGCCGTGACCAGCGTGATGATCGCGACCCACACGGCGATCGTCATGGTGTTGATGATCCAGGCGCCGTAGTTCGTTTGGAAGAACAAGATCTTGAAGTGCCGAAGCGTCGGCGCCATGTTGAACCAGAACGGGATGTTCTCCATCCGGTAGAGGTCCGGGTCTTGCTTGAACGCCGTGATCAACATCCAGTAGATCGGGAACAGCGCAATGATCACGAACGGCGTGAGCCCCGCGTAGATCAGCAGGTAGCGGCGGCGGTCCTTCTGCCGCAACGCGAGCGAGCGCTCCGCCAGCCTAGTACTCACGCCGCCTCAGATTTCTCAGAAAGAGAAACATCGCCGGCGCGAGCAGCGGGACCAGGAACAGCGCGATCGCCGCGCCCCGGCCCAGGTTGCCGGCCTGGATGCCGATCTGATAGGCGAGCACCGGCAGGATCTTCGAGGCGTTGGCCGGCCCGCCCTGCGTCAGGAGGTAGACCACGGAGAGGTCCGACAGCGTGAAGACGGTGTCGAACAGGAACCCGATCATGAGGATCGGGAAGATCATCGGCGCCACCACGTGGCGGAACCGCTGGAAGAACGAGCACCCGTCCACCTTCGCCGCGTCCAGCACCTCGAGCGGTACCGAGGTGAATCCGGCCAGCAGCACGATCGCCGAGAACGGAAAGGTCCGCCACACGTTGACGGCGATGCAGGCCGCGAGCGCCAGGTGCGGATCGCCGAGCCAGATGGGCCACGCATCGGTCCCGAACTGGCCGATGAGCCCGAGCCGGCTCAGCACCCAGTTGATCACGCTGAACTGGGAGTCGTACATCCACTTCCACGCCAGGACGCTGATGGCGACCGGCAGCGTGAACGGGATGACGACGAGGCCGCGGATGAGCTTCTTGCCCGGGAACTCCTGTAGAAGCAGGAACGCGAGCGAGGTGCCGAGCAGGCTCTTGAAGATCGCGGCCACGACGAGGAACACGATGCTGTTCTGGAACGCGATCCAGAAGGTATCCATCTCCCACGCCGACCGGAAATTCTCGAGCCCGATGAAGTGGGCGACGGGCTCTCCGACGTTGGCGTCGCTGACCGCGAGATACAGCGAGAACAGGAAGGGAGCGCCGACCAGGAGCAGCACGTAAAGCGCCGCGGGCGCCAGCAGCAGATAGCCGAACGCGAGCCGCCGCGAGGTCTGGCTCTGGAACCAGACACGCGAGCGCGCGCTGGCGGGGAGAGACACAACGGCGGCCCGAGCCGTAGGCTCCGGGCCGCCGCTGAGTGAAGCGGTGGTCATGCCCTCTTGTGCTTCGCGAAGATGCGCCGGTACTCCCCCATTCCCCACTTCATGACGTCGACGACTTCCTGGATCGGGGTGACGAAGGGCCCGGGATAGCCGTAGAACGCCACGATCGGCGGAAAGTCCTGCAGGATCTGGAGCTTGGGATCGCTGCCGATCACCGGCATCGGCTTCTTGGCGAAGCCGTTCAGGTACGGCATGTTGTAGCCGCGGCTGGAGACCATGCCCTCGCTGAACGTGTCCACCATGTGCGTGAGGAATTCCTTGGCCGCCTGCTGGTTCTTGGCGAACTTCCACACCATCCACACGTTCGCGGCGCACGTGTTGATCCGCTTGCCGCCCGGCCCCGCCGGCTCCATGCCGATGTAGGTGTTCTTGAACACGTCGGGGTTGGTGTCCTCCGTGGTGCGGTACGCGGAGATCGCGTCGTGGACCCAGCACGCGACGCCCGACGCGAGATAGCGGTTGTCGGACGCGTCGTCCCAGGAGAAGACCTCCGCCGTCATGCCCTCGTCGTACAGGGCCTTGGCGAACCGGAGCGCTTCCCGGGTCTCCTTGGAGTCGATGAGGATGTTCTCGCCCGAGGGGTCGAGCTCGGCGCCGCCGAAGCTGAACAGGATCGAGCGCCAGTTCAGGTTGGCGTCAGCGCACTGCGAGAACTGGATGCCGGTCGGGTGCCCCTTCGGCTTCAGCGTGCGGGCCGCGACGCGGGCCAGCTCCCAGGTGTCCGGCGCCTTGAGACCGTTGGCATCGAACAGATCCTTCCGGTACGTCATCGGCAGCAGGATGTAGAAGAGCGGGATGCCGTACTGGCGCCCCTCCGCCTCGACCAGGGCCTTTGCGGTAGGGATCCAGCCGCCGTGCTTCTTGCCCGCCGCGTCGTAGATGTCGGACAGGTCCGCGAGGCTCTTGTAGTAGAGCCGCGTGAGGATCGACGAGCCGTTCATGATGATGTCGTGGCCCGCGCCGGCCGCGTATTCCGCGGCCATCCGCGCCGGCAGCTCGAGGTGCGGAATGTGATCGACCCGCACCTTGACGCCGTTTTTCTCGCCCCACTCCTTCGCCAGCTTGTCGTCGAACCAGTTGTCGTAGGCGGGGATGAAGTGGCTCCACTGCAGGATGCGCAGGGTCGTCCCTTTGATCTGGGCGGGCGCCTGGCGCGCGTCGAGCATCGCTAGCAGAGAACCGCCAGCGACTCCCGCACCGGCGGCCTTGAGGAATTTTCGTCGGTTGAGAGCGGAGGGCCCGGTTCGGGCTAGTTGCGGGTCACTCATCGTGAGCCTCCTTGGGCTGTCCTGGCGCCGGTAGTGGGTCGAGAGCCCACGTAAAGAATTAGCTTCTTTATGCTTTTCCGCCGCCCATTGTCAAGTGGTCTTGGCTGCGCGCCATTTTCCGATGCTATCCTCGCCCGCATGCGCCGGCCGCTCCTGGCCCTCCTGATCGTGCTCGCGGCGCTCGGAGTCTTTGCCGGCGGGCTGGCCTGGCTCCTTGACACACCGCGGCCACCGGCCGGCGCATCGAGCGCCGAGCGATTGTACCTGGGCCTGTGCTCGACGTGTCACGGTGCGGACGGGCACGGCTCGTGGCGAGCGGCGCTCTTCCTGATCCGTCCCGGCAACCTCGCCGATGCCACGCGCATCGGCCGCCGCACCGATGAGTACCTGTTCGACATCATCAAGCACGGCGGGGCGCCCATCGGAAGGCCGGGCATGCCGGGCTTCGGCGCGACGCTCGGCGACGCGGACATCAAGGGGCTCGTCCGCTACGTCCGCGGCCTCGCTCGGCCGCGCTGACTCAACGAAGCTTCTCGATGCGGAGCAGGACGAGCTGATCGTGCCGCTGACGGACCGCGAGCTTCACGCGGTCGCCCGGAGCGAGCGAGACCGGATCGAGGAGGGCGGGCGACGCGGAGATGGCCATCAGCTCCATGGCACCCATGCCGAGCGGCGCGACGGCCTCGTGGCGAACGAGGATCAGGTCCGGCGCCGGACGCGCCACGATGGTGCCGCGAACCTCGTAGGCCGAGGGCCGGAGGACCGTGCCCCAGATCCCCGCGGCGAACGCCGCGAGCAGCGCCGCGAACAGCAGCGCGGCAACGGGGCGAGGAACGAAAGGTCTAGAACTTGATGGTGCCGTCCCTCTCCCAGTCGAAGGCTCTGATGTCCGCTTCGGGCCGGAGGTCGTCACCGACGAGGTACCATCGACCGCCGCATCCCTCTCGGGCAAAGTACGCGGCCGGTCTCGGCGCGGACCCCACGGTGAAGAGCATGATGAGGACCCCGGACGCGACGCCGGCGACGCACAGGACGCACTTGCCGGGGATGTAGAACACGTTCGCGATACCGGCCCCGACGTTGTAGGCGGCCGCGTCGGAGCTGCGCGAGCTCGAAATGGGCTCGGGCTGGGGCAAGGGCTGCGGCGCCGGTTGCTGCGCAGCCGGCTCGGATTGCGCGGGAGGAGGAGGCTGCTGGGCGAATGCGATCGGGGCCAGCGGGCCAGTCATGAGCATGAGGAGCGACACCGCCACGGCGAGCATCCTCATTCCGGTCTTCATCAAGGGAACCTCCTCCCTGTAGTCCTCAGGGAGACATTGTCCGCCCCCAAGGGGCTCTGCCCGAAGCATATTCCCTAGACGCTGATGATAACAAATGGACCGGCGGCGCGTAAACTCGACAAACGCTATAATCGGCGGCACATTCTGAACCGGGAGGCCAGTCACCCATGAAGCTCGTACGCTTCTCCACGAACGGCCAGCACCCGCGCCTCGGCGCAATCCAGGGCGACCGGATCGCAGACCTTCAAGCAAGCCTCGCCGCCACTCTGACGCGGCGCGGCGTCGTGCGTGCCGGCGAGATCGCCGCGGCGCTGGTCCCGACCAGCACCCGCGCCTTTCTCGAGGGCGGCTCCGCCGCCGAGGAGGCGATCGCCGGGATCAAAGAATGGGTGACGGTGCCCGCCGCGTCGGCGCGCCTGCACGCGCCGATCAGCGATCCCGGGAAGTTCATCTGTATCGGGCTCAACTACAAGGACCACGCGGAGGAGGCCAATCAGCCCATCCCCAAGGAGCCGCCGATCTTCGCGAAGTGGTCGAACGCGATCATCGACCCGGGCGAGCCGATCCTGCGGCCCCGCGGCTCGCAGCAGCTGGACTGGGAGGTCGAGCTCGGGGTGGTCATCGGGCGCACGGCGCGCTTCGTGCCGAGGGACAAGGCGCTGGACTACGTCGCCGGCTACACGATCATCAACGACGTGAGCGCCCGCGATTTCCAGTTCATCGGGAGCCAGTGGATGGCCGGGAAGATCGCGGAGACCTTCGCGCCGGTCGGTCCGTACATCGCGGACCGCAGCGAGGTTCCCGACCCCCACGTCCTCGAGCTCCGGCTCTGGGTCAACGGAAAGCAGATGCAGAACGGGAACACCAAGACGTTCATCTTCGACGTGCGCTACCTGGTGAGCTACCTCTCGAACCTCATGACCCTCTCCCCGGGCGACCTGATCGCGACCGGCACGCCGCCGGGCGTCGGATTCGCGCGCAAGCCGCCGGTCTTCCTCCAGCCGGGCGACACCTGCCGTCTGGAGATCACCGGCCTCGGGCAGATCGAGAATCCCGTGAAGGAGGCGTGAGGAGGTGGCGATGCTCGACGTGATCGCGCCGCTCGTCATCTCGAACACAACGAAGATCGTCCTCGTCTCGCTCGACGGGCTCGGGGGGCTTCCGCGACCCGAGACGGGCCGCTCCGAGCTCGAGACCGCGCATCTGCCCAACCTGTCGCAGCTCGCCACCGAGGCCGCCTGCGGCCTCATCCGCCACGTGGCGCCCGGGATCACCCCGGGCAGCGGTCCCGGGCACCTCGGGCTCTTCGGCTACGATCCGCTCCTGTACCAGGTGGGCCGCGGAGTGCTCGAGGCGCTCGGCATCGAGTTCGACCTTCGAGCCGGCGACGTCGCCGCGCGCGGGAACTTCTGCACCGTGGACGGCATGGGCCGTATCACCGACCGGCGCGCCGGCCGGATCGCGACCGAGGTGTCCGTGCGCCTGACCGAGCGGCTCCGGCGCATCAAGCTTCCGGGCGTCGAGCTGTTCGTCGAGCCCGGAAAGGACTACCGCTTCGTGCTCGTCCTCCGCTCGAAGGGCAAGAGCGGCGGGCTCTCGCCGCGGCTCTCCGAGACCGATCCTCAGGTGCTCGGCAAGCCGCCGCTCGCGGTGAAGGCCCTCGAGCCACGGGCGAAGACCACCGCCGGGCTCGTCAATCGCTTCGTCATGGAGGCGCGTCGCCTGCTGGCCGACGCCGCGCCCGCGAACATGGTCCTCTTGCGCGGCTTCGATCAGCTGCCGAAGCTCCCGCGGTTTCCCGAGGTCTTCGGTCTTCGCAGCGCGGCGATCGCGGCCTATCCGATGTACCGAGGCCTCGCGAGACTGGTCGGGATGGAGATTCTGAAGACCGGGAGCACCTTCGACGACGAGCTCGCGACGCTCAAGGAGCACTGGGCCGCCAACGACTTCTTCTTCGTCCACTACAAGGACACCGACAAGGCGGGCGAGGACGGAGACTTCGACGCCAAGGTCCAGGCGCTCGAGCGGCTGGATCGGGCGATCCCCGAGATCCGTGCGCTCGGGCCCGACGTCCTCATCGTCTCCGGCGATCACGCGACACCGTCGATCCTGTCCGGCCACGGCTGGCAGCCGGTCCCGGTCATGATCTGGAGCCGCTATTGCGGCGCCGACGGCGTGACGGCCTTCACCGAGCGCGCCTGCGCCGCGGGAAGCCTGGGCGTGATCCCCGCCCAGCATCTGATGCCGCTGGTGATGGCCAACGCCTTGCGCCTCAACAAGTTCGGCGCCTGACGCCCGCGACCAGCCGGCTCGCCGACGGGGCAAAATCCGCTTGCCCCGCGCCTCGGCCGCGTCATACTCCGTGGTGAGATGGAAGAGACGGAGCGGCTGAGCGAATCGATCAAGCAGCTGCTCGGCGAGGGCCGCGACGAGCGGCTCGCCGACCTCCTGGAGGACGCGCACCAGGCCGACGTGTCGCGCGTCATCCGCGAGCTGCCGCCCGAGGACCAGGTCCGCGTCTTCCGCCTCCTGAGCCCCCACCACGCGGGTGAAGTGCTCGCCGAGCTCGACGACCCGACGCTGCGTGAGCTGGTCGGCTCGCTCCCGGAAGTCGAGGTGTCGCGCGTCCTGGACCGTATGCCGCCCGAGCACGTCGTGGACGTCGTCGAGGAGCTGCCCAAGGCCCAGGCCGAGGAAATCCTCGAGCTCATGGAAGAGGAGAAGGCCGAGGAGGTCCAGGAGCTCCTCGAGTACACGGAGGGCACGGCGGGCCGGCTGATGTCGCCCGAGTTCGTCGCCGTGCGGGAAGAGGCCACCGTCGCGCAGGCGATCGAACACATCCGCAAGGCGGCCCCTGGCGAGGGCGACTTTTACCTCTACGTCGTCGACGACCACGACCACCTCGTCGGCGTGGTCCCCCTCCATCGGCTCCTCGCCGCCGAAGCCGCGACGCCGATCAGCGCGATCCGCACCGGCGACGTAGAGAGCGTCAGGGTCGACACCGATCAGGA
>WNFK01190663.1_pt1 | contig 32011 bp, 24 predicted proteins | sample 5400281 | NCBI WGS metagenome assembly WNFK01 (sample SAMN13153350, study PRJNA577476) | soil metagenome | isolation source: 20 cm soil on Douglas fir-dominated hillslope | place: USA:California | collected 2013-09-17
TGCGCCGCCGGCAGTGGTGCCGCGCTCGTCGTCGAACGTTCCCCGCTGGCCTCGCAACTCGTGATGAACTTGCGCGCGCAGCGGGTGAGTGTGCTGGCTGCCGTCCCACCGTTGTGGCAGCAGTTGTTGGGTGTTCCCCTCTTTCGCGACGAACCGCTGCAGAGCCTGCGGATCGTGACGAACGCGGGCGGACATCTGCCGATCCACGTCGTGCACGCGCTCCGGCGGGCGCAGCCGCAGGCCCGACTCTTCTTGATGTACGGTCTGACCGAAGTCCTGCGGAGCACGTTCCTGCCGCCTGAAGAGGTCGACCGGCGGCCGGATTCGATCGGTCGCGCGATCCCGGGGGCAGAGGTGCTGGTGCTGCGCGAGGATCTGACGCCCTGCGAACCCGGGGAAGTCGGTCAGCTGGTCCATCGTGGGCCAACGGTGGCTCTCGGGTATTGGAACGACCCCGCGGAAACCGCGCAGGTGTTTCGTCCGAATCCGTTGCGCGCGAATGGCGCTCCGGATGCCGAGCGAGTGGTGTTCTCCGGAGATCTGGTACGTCGTGATGCTGAGGGCTGGCTGTACTTCGTCGGTCGCAGCCAACGCATGATCAAGACGTTGGGCTATCGCATCAGCCCGGATGAGATCGCGACGGTGTTGTACGCATCGGGTGAAGTCACGGAGTGTATCATCACCGCCGAGCCCGACGAGGCGCGTGGGGAGCGTATTGTCGCCTTCGTGGTGCTCGCGGGCGGTGGGGAAGGCTCGCTGGAGCGGCTCCGGCGCTACGCGGGGACAGAGTTGCCGCGGCACATGCAACCCGCCCGATTTGAGGTGCGCGACGCCTTGCCGCGGCTGCCGAGTGGCAAGCACGACCTCGCGGCACTCCGGGGAGCGCAGAGACAGGGCGCGTGGACCTGATTCGGCCGTTCCAGCGGGAGGATATTCCCGGGGTTCTGGAACTCTTTCGCACCGCATTCCTGAGTAACGGGAACCATGCGCCCGGAGGACTCGACTCGTACTTCGATCGCGCGATCTTTCAGAATCCCTGGTACGACGAGGAACTTCCCTCTTTTGTCCACGCCAAGGGCGATGGCTCGATCGATGGTTTTGTCGGCGTCCAGCCCAAGCGACTGAGCTTGCGCGGGCGCCGCCTGCGCGTGGCCGTCGCCACAAAGCTGATGGTCTCTCGAGCCGCCGGGCCGCTCGTGGCGGCGCGCCTGCTCGGCCGGGTGTTTGCCGGACCGCAGGACCTGCTGCTCTCCGATATCAGCAACGCTGCGGGGCGCCGGATCTGGGAAGGGCTTGGCGGCGTCACGGTGCTGCTGTACAGCCTGCAGTGGCAGCGGCCGCTGCGTCCCGCGCGTCATGCACTTTCCTGGTTGCGGGCCCGCGGCGTGCCCCGCGTGATCACACGGGCGCTGCACCCGCTCGGTTCCGTTGCCGACTCCGTCCTGACTCGCTGGAGCGCGGCGCCCGTTGGCTCGGCACTCGCCGGATATTCGGTTGAGGGTCTCCCGCTGGACGTCATGGCGACACGGCTCCCGGATTTGTTGGGTAACCGCATGCTGCAGCCGGAATACGAGGAGCGGTGGTTGCGCTGGATCTTGGAGTTGGCGCAGCGGAACGAGCCACATCGTGTGCTCCGGCGGCGCCTGGTGCGCGATGGCCGACAGGATCCCGCGGGCTGGTTCCTTTATTTCCTCGAGTCCCAGGGACAGGCGGACGTGGTGCAACTGGTGGCGCGCAAAAATGCGACCGCTGCGGTGTTTCAGGCACTTCTGGCCGACGCCTCGAATGCCGGGGCTGCGATGATGTCAGGCCGGCTGGAGCCCGGGATGGTGACCGAAATGTCGGCACGCCATTGCTATTTTCGCGAGGCCGGGCTCTGGACGCTGGTGCACACCAAGCAGGCGGAGATCCTCGATGCGATCCTCGCCGGCAACGCGTTCTTGAGTCGCCTGGAAGGCGAGTGGTAGGGACAGCCGGCCGCTTACGCGGCCGGCTGCGGCTGCACCGTCTGATCGGACTCGTCGGCGGGGTCTCGATCCACCACCCATGCGGCATTCGGACTGCGCTGCAGGCCGTGCCGCTCCATCAAGCGGTATAGGGTCGTACGATCGACCCCGGCGATGCGCGCGGCCTTCGACATGTTCCCGTTCGCACGGTTGAGGAGCCACGTCAAGTACTGCATCTCGAACTGCGCGATCACGCGTTCGCGAGCGTCGTGGTAACTCTCCTCGAGCATCGTCGAGACGAGTGATGCGGGGTTCGTACTGGCGGTCGACCGCGTTTCGGCGGTGAGCGGCAGATCCTCCGGCCGGATGACCGCCCCGGGCTCGGTGAGCACGGCGACGTGCTCGATCACGTTCTGCAGCTCGCGCACGTTCCCCCGCCAGACGTGGCTGCACAGCGTCCGGATCGCTCCCTCGGACAGCGTGGGCGATGCCTCGCTCTTCCTCCGGTGCCGCACCCAGTACGTCGACAAAAAGTACTCGGCGAGGAGCGGGATGTCTTCAGGACGTTCGCGGAGGGGCGGTACGTGGATCGGCACCACGCGCAGGCGGTAGTAGAGGTCTTCCCGCATGGTGCCGGTCTGGACAGCGGACTCGGGATCACCGTTCGTCGCCGCGATGAACCGGACGTTCACCACCGCGTCCGTCGTTTCGCTGCCGACGCGTCGCACGACGCCATCCTGGATGACGCGCAGCAGCTTGGCTTGAATCGGCTTCGACATCTCAACCAGTTCGTCGAGAAACAGCGTTCCGCCGTTGGCCGTCTCGAGCAGGCCGGGTTTGTCGCGGACGGCACCGGTGAAGGCACCTTTGCGGTGGCCGAACATCTCGGATTCGAGGAGCGGCTCGGGCAACGCGGCGCAGTTGACGGGGACAAATGGCCGGCTGGAGCGCCGGCTGTGCTGATGAATGAACTGGGCGATGAGCTCCTTGCCTGAGCCGCTCTCGCCGGTAATGAAGACCGAGGCATCGGTCGGCGCCACGCGCCCGGCAAGCTCGATGACTCTGCGGAAGGCTGCGGACGTTCCGAGCAGGGTGGCCTTATGGCTCGCATCCTCGGCTCGCTCAGGATCCGCTTGCTGCTCGCGTGTCTCCTGGCCGACGAGCACGGTGTGGGCGGCTCGGCCGATCATGATCTGGAGGTGCTGCGCCGCGAACGGCTTCGGCAGGTAATTCCAGGCGCCGAGACGCAGCGCCTCGATACTCGACTCGACGCTGGGATTGCCCGTCATCACGATGACGATCGCGTCGGGGTTGGTGGCCAGGGCCGCTTGCAACAACTTCAGGCCATCGACCTGCGACATGTACAGGTCCACCAGCGCAATGTCGAAGGGCCGGCGCTTGAGCAAGTCCAGGGCGTCGTTCCCCCGGGCGCACACCGTCACATCGTAGCCTTCATTGCGAAGCAGGACGGCGCAGGTTTCGCGCAGGGTGTGTTCGTCGTCTACGACCAGCGTACGGATCTTGGCCTTGGCTTCCGCGTCGATCGACAGCAGCGCGTTGACGCTACCCGAATCGGAACCGTTTCCGCCGTGATGCGAGCCTATCGGTGTCGACATGTGTGTTCCTCCCGCCGACACCCTAAGCAGGGATCGGGCCACGCTGTCGCGATCCCGCAGCACGGTCGCGACGGCGCATCAAGAAGATTGTGGACGTGCGGATTCGCAGTAGTACGCCGGAGGGATACAGAGTTCCATCTCGTTGTCGGCGGCGTCGTTGCGTGCATGTCGTAAGTGTTGCGGCAACGCAACATAGCCCTCCGAACAAGGGTTTGGGCTCTACCAGCCGCCTCGCCGGCCCAGCATCACGGCAGGCGTGAGCAGCATGATCTTCAAATCCGCGAGCGCCGAGCGGTGACGGATGTACTCGAGATCGTAGTTCAGCTTTTCGCGGACATCGTCGATGCTGCTGTCGTACCCGCGGCTGATCTGGGCCAATCCGGTGATTCCTGGCAGGACCTGCTGGCGCCGCGGGTATTCCTTAATCTGCTGGCACAGGGCCGCAAAAATTGTGGGCTGCTCGGGGCGCGGGCCCACGACGTTCATGTCCCCGCACAACACATTCCAGAGCTGGGGCAGCTCGTCGAGTCGAAACTTGCGCAGCACCCTTCCGATTGCGGTCACGCGGGGATCATCGGGTTGCGCCCACACTTCGCGGGACACTCCGCCGTTCACCTCCATCGTGCGAAACTTGTATATGGTGAACGTCTGTCCGCCGTCGTCGGAATGACGCCGGGCATTGCCTCCCGCGTTGCCTTCCGCGCGCCGATCGAGGCCGACGCGCCGCTGCGTGAACAGCACCGGACCACGCGACGTCAACTTTATCAGGGCGGCGATTGCCGCCATCACGGGCAGTGTAAGTACCAACGCGACTGATGCAATCACGACGTTGACGGCACGCCGCCCCCCATCGCGCATCCCTGGCGTGAGCGTCGCGGTCCAATCGAATTGTGGAAGCTGAGACGTCGTCATGCCAGCCTCGAACGCAAAGCGCGTGCCGACATGGAGTTGCGGCTCTTGCGCGACATGGCGCGCGCACCGCGGTGTTGGACGCGCGCCACGCTGACCTTATCGCGCTGCTTGGGGCGTGCCCGGTATAGGTCTTGCTCGTGTGATGGCCTAATGAATCCAAGGTCCCTTCCAGCGGTCCGCGGTCAGGGCACGGCGCCGCTCCTGCGCCGAGCCAGTCCACCACACATGCCGGCCATTCCCGAAGACCCGGGCCCCGACTGGCGCCGCATCATGAGTGCGCTACTCCGTTTCAAATGGGTCGTGGCCCTCATGGTGATTGTTGGTCTGAGTGCGGCCGTCGCCGCCACGCGCGTGCTGCGTCCGATTTACCGGGCGCAGGCCAACGTGTGGGTCGACGTGCCGGACCGGCGCGGGGATGCCGCGTCCGATGCGCGCGGGCCGATTCGCCAAAGTGCGCTGCTCGATGCCGATGCGTGGGTGGAGTTGCTGCGGTCCTACGTCGTACTCGACCAGGTTGTGAAAGATCTCGGGCTCTATGTCGACGTGAAGCGTCCGAGCGACCGGGTGAGCCTGGACGGCTTCCAGGTGACTGACACGCTCAGGCCCGGGGACTACCGCCTGACCGTCGGTGCCGACGGGCGGCGCTACACGTTAGCCTCGGCGGCAGGCGCGGAGCTGGAGCAGGGAACGGTTGGTGACTCAGTCGGTAGGCGGTTGGGGTTCCGCTGGCTCCCGGCGCGTGCGACTCTGGCGCCCGGCCGGACCGTCGAGTTCTCCGTGGTGCCGCCGCGCGACGCCGCGTTGCGGCTTGGCGAGCAACTGGACGTTCGGATGGACTTGAATAGCAACTTCCTGGCGTTGGAGCTGCGTGGCACGAATCCGGTTAGGATTTCCGGCATCCTGAACGCGGTCGCCCAGCGTTATGTGGAGGTGGCGGCACAACTGAAGCGCGAAAAGCTCACCGAGCTGACGAAAATTCTCGAAGACCAGCTGGCGACGGCGCAACGGAATCTCGACTCCTCAGAAACCGCGCTGCAACGGTTCCGCACGCGCACCATCACGCTTCCCTCTGATCAGCAGACCGGGCGCGGCACGGCGGCGCCGGAGACTCCTGACCCGGTCCGCACGAGCTTTTTCACGATGGCAGTGGAGCGCGATCAGCTGCGCCGCGACCGTGACGCGCTAGAGCGCCTGTTGGCGCAGGGCGTGAACGGGGAGTCCGGATTACCGACGGATGCCCTGTCCGCGATCGAGTCAGTACAGCATTCACCGGAGCTGTCGAATGCGCTCAAGGAGCTGAGCGACAAGCAGGCGACGCTCCGGACCTACCGCTACCACTACAACGAGACGTACCCGCCGTTGCTGCATCTGGTGGGCGAGGTCCGGGCATTACAGGGGCAGACGATTCCGACCCTCGCACGCGCGCTGGTGGCGCAGCTCGCGACGCGCGAGGCGGAGCTGGGGAGGCAGGTGGACGCCTCCTCCCAAGACCTGCGCCAGATTCCCGGGCGGGCCATGGAGGAAGTCCGGCTGAGTCGCAACGCGCAGTTGAAGGAGCAGACGTACACGGCGCTGCAACAGCGCTTCGATCAAGCCCGGCTCGCCGCCGAGGCCACGGTTCCAGACGTGCGGATTCTCGATCCGGCAGTGGTGCCGCAGCGTCCGTTCAAGAATACGGCGCCACGCCTGCTGCTGATGGGCCTCTTGGCCGGCCTCGGACTCGGGGTGGTGGGCGCGATCACGCTCGATCGCGTGGATCCCAAAGTGCGCTACCCCGAGCAGGTGTCGCGCGACCTGGGGCTGCCGATCATCGGCGCGGTGCCGCACCTGCGAGCGAAAGAGCCGGCTGAAGTCATCGAGGCGCTGCGGGGCTTGCGTCTCGCGCTGATGAACGAACACGGCCCAGGGCCGGTGCTCGTCACGGTCACGAGCCCCGGACCGGGTGACGGCAAGTCGTTCGTGTCGGGCAATCTCGCGCTCACATTCGCGGACGCCGGCCATCGCACGCTACTCGTGGATGGCGACATTCGCCGCGGTTTGCTGCACCGCCGGTTCAAGCTCAACCGCCAGCCTGGTTTGGTCGATCTGCTCCGCGAGGAGGCGAGGCTCGACGAAATCGTGCAGCAGACGGAGTATCCGCGGCTGAGCTTCATCGGCTGCGGCACGCGCACACAGCGCGCCCCGGAAGTGCTGGGTTCAACGGTGATGACGCAGCTCGTCGCCGACTTGCGCGGCCAGTATGACGTGATCCTGATCGACAGCCCGCCCCTCACAGCGGGAGTCGACCCATTCATTCTGGGGACGGTGACCGGCTCGCTGCTGGTCGTACTGCGGACCGGCCACAGCAATCGCGACATCATTGGGGCGAAACTCGAGGTGCTGGATCGCATGCCGATCCGCCTGCTGGGTGCCGTGTTGAACGATGTCCCGCGCGGTGCCGCCTACGGCTACTACGCGTATTACTCCTACTACCTGCCTGGCTACGAGGCCGTCGAAGAACGCGAAGGCCGTACGTCAGGTCCGCGAGTGGTCGAATGAAACGCTCTCTGTGGTCATTGACGGGTGCCGCCGTTTTCCTCGCGATGAGCGTGGGAACGACGGCTGTGCCGGCGCAAACCCCGGCGGCGATGTTCCAGACCGGCGATCGCATCCTGATTCGCGTGGAGGGTGACTCCGCGTTGTCGGACACGTTTACCGTTGTGCCGGGGCCGGCGCTGCGGCTTCCCAACATCGGTGAAGTCTCGCTCGCGGGCGTGCGGCGCGGCGACCTCGAGGCCCATCTGACGCGTGAGCTGGGCCGCTACCTCAAGGATCCCGTGGTGCAGGCGCACGCTCTGGTCCGCGTCTCGGTCGTCGGCGAGGTGATCCATCCGGGGTACTACGCCGTTCCCATCGACCTCGTGCTGGCGGATGCGCTGATGCTCGCCGGAGGCGCAACGCAGGCGGCACGTATCGATCAGCTGCAAATCTGGCGGGGCAGCGCCTCGCTGTGGGGTGGGGAACGACTCCAGGCCGCGATTGCGCGCGGCGCGACGCTGGATGACCTCGGCGTCCGGGCCGGTGATCGCATTCAGGTGCCGGGGAAGCGCGATGCGGAGTCCAAGTGGCGGGTCGCCGGTATGATCGTGACCGCCGCCGTCGCCGTAGTCGCCTTGACGCACCGCTAGGGCAGGTACGCTCGCCCGCGAATTCCGTCCCACACCGCGAGGGACGGCTTCGCGTTCATCGCGCTATCGGCCAGCCCGAGATGGGTGAAGAGCGGCAGAATCGATCCGGGTGGCGGCGGATTCGCGCTGAGATCGAGATCGTAGAACGTCAGCTGAAACAGGCCTTTCGCCTTCGCGCTGTCGAGCAGCTGTTCCTGCCGGCCGATGTAGCGCGCCGCTTCCGCCGGTGACGACATGACGCTCCCGACCGAGATTGACGGCCAGCCTCCCTCCACGACAAGCACCGGCAGAGTGGTTCCCAGCGCGATACGGCTGTAATAGTCGAGCGGAATCGACTCCGGGTCCGCGAACCCGCCGAGGTACGGATAGCTCGACAGGCCGAGCGCCTCGACGAACGGGAAATCGGTGAGGTCCTGCGCGATTCCTTGATACGGCCCAGGGGGCCGGCCCCATGCCGTCTCGACCTGGACGCTGACGTACAGCTTGCTCGGCAAGCTCGCGCCTTTGATTTGCGTCGCGACCGCGTTGGTCATCGTGACGACGGCCTGGTACACGGAATCCGCCGCCAGCTGGCGGATGAGATTCGTCTCGGCGGCAAGCCCGAGATAGCGCGGCTGTATTCTCAAGGCAACGGCGTAGACCCACTCTCGATAGAGCCGCTGGATCATCGTATCGGTGATGCTGCGGCCGAGGGCGACGAGCTCGGGCGCTTCGCCAGCGCGGTTCAAGCCATCCGTGGCATCCACGGTGAATACGATGTCGAGACCCCTGGAGCGGTAATACTGCGCCAGCGGCAGCTCGACCGTGCGCACCGCAGAATCGGGCGTGGCGCCGCCGAGCATGGCGGCCCAGGGCGGCGAGACGTGCATGATCGCGGCGTCCGCGTGCGGCACCCAGTTGTTGATAGCCGCAATCAGGTTCGCCGTCGATGTGTCGAAGCGCGGCGGGATGGCGGAAAAGCCCATCAGGTACGAGCGCGGCCGCACCCCGGGGCCGGAGCCGTCGCCGCACGCCGCGCTGAGGATGCCGGCCGACAGGAGAACCAACGCTCGTCGCATGATGTCCTCGAATGTAACGCGCTCTTGACGGGCTCTGGCGCGGTGGGTTAGAACCCACCGCTCAATGACTCGCATGATGCGGTGGGCGATCTGGATCGCGCTGTGCGCTGCGCCACGAACGCTGTGCGGCCAGACGCCCGATACCACTAAACCAGTGACGCTGGCTCCGACCACGGTGTCCGTCACGCGCGCCGATCTGCCGCTCACCCAAGTCCCGCTGGCGGTGCAGAGTGTCGACCGCGCGCAGATCAGCCGGGCCAGGCCGACGTGGGGCCTCGACGAAGCGCTCGCGAGCGTGCCCGGCGTCTTCGTCGCCAACCGCTACAACTTCTCGCAGGATCAGCGGATCTCGATTCGCGGCTTCGGCGCGCGGTCGGCGTTCGCCGTGCGCGGCATCAAGATTCTCGTGGACGGCATCCCGCAGACGCTTCCCGACGGCCAGGGCCAACTCACCAATCTCGAGCTCGGCGAAGTCGACCACATCGAGGTGCTGCGCGGCTCGGCATCGGCGCTCTACGGCAACGCGTCCGGTGGTGTGATCAGCATCTGGACAAGGCCAAATGACGTCGCGCGCGTGAACGAAGAGGCCCGCTTCGTGGCCGGTCGGTTCGAGCAACGCGCCGGACGATCGTGGAACAAGTGGCAAAGCACGACCAGCATGCGAATCGGGAGCGGCAGCGCGCTCGTGACCGTCTCACGCCTGGACTACGACGGCGAACGCGACCACAGCGCGGCGGACAACCGCGTGCTCAACGCGCGCGTGCGGGTGCCGCTCGGTACGGGGTGGTCGCTCGCGCTGGTGACGGACGTCGGCGACAATCCGCGCGCCGACAACCCCGGCTCGCTGACGCTCGCGGAGTTGACTGCGAACCGGGATACGGTCCCGCTGCTCAACCGCAATCGCAACGCCGGCAAAGCCGTGACACAGGTGCAGACCGGCGCCACGCTGCACCGCACCATGACCAATGGTGGCGAAGCAGCGTTCACGATTTTTGGCTTGACGCGCGATCTCACGAATCCGATCACCACGACCTACATCGATCTCACTCGCGTGGATTACGGGGCCCGCGCCAGCGTCAGTTATCCGCTTCCCGTTGGTACCTTGCGTCACCGCCTCACGGCGGGTTTTGATTTCCAACGCCAGCGCGACAACCGCAAGAACTTCAACTATCTCAACACTCCTGGTGACTCCGCGAAGCGGGACACGGTCCGCGCCCTCGACCAGCTCGAGCACGTGACGGAAATCGGGCCATTCGTGCAAAGCGCGCTCGAGTTGTCGCCAAGAACGACGCTGACAGCTGGGGTGCGCTACGACTGGGTCAAGTTCGGCGTTCAGGACAATCTGATTTTCACGACACCGACGGATACCAATCCCGACAATTCCGGCGCACGGCTGATGCATGCCTTTTCAGGTTCGCTCGGCATCGCCACGAACCCCTCCCGCAGCCTGACGCTGTACGGCAACATCGGGTCGTCGTTCGAAACGCCGACCACGACGGAGCTCGTGAATTCACCGTCGAGTGACGGCGGTTTCAATTCAGACGTGGGGCCGCAGCGGGCGTTGAACTACGAAGTTGGGGCGCGTGGCTCGCTGGGAGCGAAGGCCAGTTACACAATCGCCGTCTTTCAGGCTGACGTGCGAGACGAGATCGTCCAGTACGCAGCCGACCAGAACCGCGCGTACTACACGAATGCCGGCAGCGCGCGCCATCGTGGCGTGGAGTTGAGCGTGGATGTCGCCCCCGTTTCGGGCGTGAGTCTCGCGGCCTTCTGGACGTATGCGGACTATCGCTACACGGACTATGCACTCACCGTCGATACCGTCACGCACACGCTCGACGGACGCGCGCTGCCGGGGATTCCGCAGCACTGGCTCAACCTGATCTTGCGTGCTCAGCCCGCAGCGTTTCGAGGCGCGTGGGCGGAGGTGCAGCAGGGCCACTCGTCGGGGTATTTCGTGAGCGATACGCTGAGCACGCGCGCCCCGCCGTGGTGGGCGACGAACGTGCGCGTAGGATGGGAAGGAAAGGCCGGCGGCACGAGACTGGCCCCGTTTCTGGGAATCAACAACGCGTTCAATCATCTATATGTCAGCTCGGTGGTCATCAACGCGGCGCGCAATCGCTTCTACGAACCCGCTCCCGGTCGCAACGTGTACGTGGGTCTTTCCGTCGGCGCCGGTCGCTAGGTAACTTGGACCCATGAGAAAACTTTCGAGCCTCGTCGCCTCGTTTCTCCTGCTGTCGGCGCCGCTGTGTGCGGCACAAACTGCCACGGCGAAGCCGCAAATCGACTGCAACTGGCTCACCGTCGACACGACCGCCAAGACCGCGACATTCCAGCTCACGTCCGGCCTCACGCCGCTCAATGGTGGCTTGAATTTCAATGGCTTCAACGACGGCAAGCTGACGCTGACCGTCCCCACGGGCTGGACCGTCGTGATCCGGTTCACGAACCACGACGCGAATCTTCCGCACTCCGCCGAGGTCGTCGACACGACGAAGCCGATGCCGGCGGGGCCCGTCGATCCTCCGGTGTTTGCACGTCGCGAGCAAGACGGGGTCCTACATGATCTTCTGCGCGGTGCCCGGCCATGGCCTGGCGGGGATGTGGATTCGCTTCAAAGTGTCGGCGACCGAGACGCGGCCGACGCTGCTCGCCTCCTAGTTCAAAGCCAGGGTCGGCGTGAACCCGGGCGCCCGGCGCGCCTTGGTCGCCTGCTCGAACGCGTACGCCAGCCGCAGTAACACCGGCTCGCTCCAGGCCCGTCCATAGAACGAGACGCCGAGCGGCAGGCCGAGGTGGAAACCTGCCGGCACCGTGATGTGCGGGTATCCGGACACCGCGGGGAACTGCGAGCTGCCGGCGCCGCCCCCACCGCCACCGCCCCCTGCCAGGTCGACGAGTGACGCGATGCCACCCGAGGGGCCGAGCATCGCGTCGAGCTTGTACTTGTCCATCGTGGCGTCGATGCCCTTGGCGCGCGTCAGCTCGATGCACTTGGCGCGGGCGTCGAGATAGGCCTGTTCCGTGAGTGGTCCCCGCGCCTGTGACGCGATGAACGTCTCCTGCCCGAAGTAAGGCATCTCCTGGGTCTCGTTTGCCGCGTTGAACGCGATCAGGTCCGCGAGCGTGCGCGGCTTTACGGCGGCGGGCATCGTAGCGAGGTAGGCGTTCAGATCCGTCTTGAATTCGTACTGCAGCACGTCGCGTTCGTTCGTGCCCAGCTGGCCGGCCGTTTCGATGGGGGCGGGGTCGACAACGTCGGCGCCCTGGGCTTTCAGGACCGCGATCGCCTGCTCCAGCACCGTGTCTACGATCGGATTGTTGCCGGTGCGTGCCAGGACACCGATGCGTGCCCCCTTCAATCCGCTCGCATCGAGAAACGCGGTGTAGTCCTTCGCGACATGGCCTTGCGCGTCCGCCGTCGCTGGATCACGCGGATCCACGCCCGCGAGCGCCGTCAGCAGCGCGGCGGCGTCGGCGACGGTGCGAGCCATCGGTCCCGCGGTGTCCTGGCTGTGCGCGATCGGGATGATCCCCGCGCGGCTCACGAGACCGACCGTCGGCTTCACACCGACGATCCCGCACGTGTTCGCCGGGCTGATGATCGACCCGTCTGTCTCGGTCCCCACCGCGACGGCGCAGAGATTGGCGCTCACCGACACCGCCGACCCGGAGCTCGAGCCCGACGGCGTGCGGTCCAGCACATAGGGGTTGCGGCACTGGCGACCGCGGCCGCTCCAGCCGCTCGACGAGCGGCTGGACCGGAAGTTGGCCCATTCCGAGAGATTCGCCTTGGCGAGGATCACGGCGCCCGCGGCGCGCAAGCGCTCGACAATGGACGCATCCCGCGCGGCGAAGTTGCCCTCGAGTGCGAGCGAGCCCGCGGTCGTCTGCATCCTGTCGTGCGTGTCGATGTTGTCCTTGACGATGACCGGGATGCCGTGGAGGGGACCGCGCACTTTGCCGCGGCGCCGCTCGCCGTCCAGCGCGTCCGCGATCGCGAGCGCCTCAGGATTCGTCTCGAGGACCGCGCGCAGGGTGGGACCCTGGCGATCGAGCGCGGCGATGCGGTCCAGGTAGCCTTGGGCGACGCCGCGCGCGGTCAGTCGTCCGGCTCTCATGCCGTCCTGGAGCTGGGCGATCGTGGTTTCCTCGAGCGCAAACGTCTGCCTGCTTGCGCGGGCATCTGGTAGCACGGCGCCGACCACGGCGAGAGAGGCGAGCTCCGCGAATTCGCGGCGCGACAGAGGAGGCATGGTTCAAACCCTCACGTGATCCAACGGACGGTAGCGAGTAGCAGGAAGAGCAGCGGCGCCGCTCCCTGAATGACTGCGCCGCGACGCATGGCCGGAGCAGAACCGGCCAGTACGACCGCGGCACCCAGCATGAACAGACAATTCCAGTACACGAGCGTCCACCCGATGCGCGAACGCCCAAACAGCACGAGCACGAGTCCTGCGAGCGTGCCGAGCGCGAGGAACAGATTGTAGAAGCCCTGATTGAACGCGAAGAGTTTGGTGGCGTCGGCTTGCTCGGGACTCTGGCGAAAGCGCGCGCGTACCTGTGGCGTGGTCCAGAGGAGGCTCTCCATGCAGAAGATCACGACGTGCACCAGCCCCGCGGCGATGGCCGCCAGCCACATGATCGCCGTCATCGGACCCTCTCGAACGGGACATTCAGAATCTGATACCGCTGCCAGTCCCGGAAGTCGAAGTGCCACCACTCGCTCGGGTTCACCGTGAACCCTTCGGCCTCCAGCACGCGACGCAGCAGGGCGCGGTGCCAGCGTTGGCGCGATGTGCCGCCGGGATAATCGGACAGGGCCCGCGGCGTCGCTTCGTCGTAGGTCGACGGCATCTCGACCGGTGCACCGGTCGCCAAGTCGTAGAGGGTGAGATCTACCGCGGCCCCGCGGTTGTGCTTCGACCCGCGCGCCGGGTCCGCCACGAGCCAGCGCGATGCCGGCGGTGTCGCGTCCCAGAACACTTTCGTCACGTACCACGGCCGGTACGCATCGTGGATCAGAATCCCATACCCGAGCGGCCGCAGGACCCGCGCCGCCCGCACGAGGGCGAGCGCCGCCGGCCGCTGCAAGAACGCGCGGGCCGAGGAATAGACGACGGTGCCGAGGAAATTGTTGGTCGTGGCGTAGCGGATATCGAGTCGGATCGTCGGATCCAGCCTGGAGGGCTCCACCAGGTCGGGCGCCAGAAACGCGCCGGTCTCGGCGGGCGGCGTCAACCCATGATCGATGCGGAGCAGCTCCGTCACTGAGCGAACGGGCTGCAGACGCAGTTGTCCCCCGTCTGCCGGCCCCATCTGGAGGCGCCGCAGGACGACCGCTCCCACCTGGATCTCGCCGGACCGGAAGGCGATGCGGTCGGCGTCGTAGGGTCCGCGACCAGAGAACGTGAACATGGACTCCGCCGCCTGCGCGAGGCGCATGGGCGCGGCGGGCCGAAGCAGCGCGACGAGCGCGCCGCCATCCTCATAGACGTACAGCGTGTCGTGGTCCGACGCGTACGCGCCGATCAGGCTCAGCCAGGCGCTCGGCGCCATCGCGGGCTTGGGCGCCAGCGAGTCGGATAGGGAACCCTGCAGCAGCAGCGCGAGTGCGATCAACGAGTTACGCCAAACGTGAACACGGTCCGCGAGCGATACGTCGCGCCGGGCCGCAGGATCGTCGACGGGAAGTTGGGGTGATTGGGCGAGTCGGGAAAATGCTGGGTCTCCAGGCACAGGCCGGTGCGATGCGCGTACACGCGGCCGCCCTTTCCTTTAATAGTGCCGTCGAGGAAGTTGCCGGCGTAGAACTGCACGCCCGGCTCGGTCGTGCTGACATCGAGCGTGCGCCCGCTCGCCGGCTCCACGACGCGCGCGGCGTGCGCGAGCCCGGGCCCGCTGCGTCGGTCGAGCACCCAGTTGTGATCGTAGCCGCGGCCAAACCGCAGCTGCTCGTTGTCCTGGCCGATCCGATCGCCGATCCGCGTCGCAGTTCGAAAATCGAACGGCGTCCCCGCCACAGGGGCGATCTCGCCAATGGCAATCACGGCCGAGTCGACGGGCGTGAATGCCGACGCGTCGAGCGTCAGGAGGTGATCGAGGATGGTGCCCCCCCCCCCGCCGCCTGCCGTGCCGTGCAGGTTCCAGTACGTGTGTTGCGAGAGATTCAGCGGGGTAGCTTTGTCGGTCGTGGCCTCGTAGTCCACGATCAGCTCATCGCGCGGGGTCAGGGTGTAGGTCACGCGCGTGACGAGCGTACCCGGGTAACCCTCTTCACCGTCCTTGCTCGTGTACTGGAGTGCGACGCCGGCGCCGCTGTCGGTCTGGAACGGCTCGCCGGTCCACAGGACCTTGTCGAATCCGCGGACGCCCCCATGCAGCGTGTTCCCTCCGTTGTTCTTGGCGAGGTGGTACGTCGTGCCGTCGAGGGTGAACTGCGCATTCCGGATGCGATTCGCGTACCGGCCGACGATCGCGCCGAAGTACGGCACGTTGTTGAGATATCCCGCGAGACTGTCGAAGCCGAGCACGACGTCGTCGAGGCGTCCGGAGCGGTCCGGGGTGCGGATCGATGTGATGATGGCGCCGTACGTAATCACCTGCACTTCGATGCCGTGCGCATTCGTGAGCGTGAACTTTTCTACTGTCCGACCATCGGGAAGCTGTCCGAAGGGAGAGTGCTTCATAGTGTCTCGCAGCGCAAAGAGCACTGTCGGATCAACCGGGTAGCGCCCGAATCGTGCGCCATAGATCGCGAGTCCTCCGGGAAGCGCCGCATCGACCTCCAATCTGACGATCATCGCCCCAGTACGGGCGCCCTCGCGGAGTGCGGCGGCGGGGATCGGTACGCGAAGCAGGTCGCCGTAGGACCCCGCTTCGTAGAGATGCCCGTCATGCGGCTGGGCGTGCCAGCTCAGGATGCCGCGCGAATCGGCCGGATCGTCGGGCAGCTCCCAGCGCCCAGCGGGTTGACCGTTCACGCGCACGCTGACCGCGCTGCGGAATTTGGTAACTCCCGTCATCGGATAGCTGTTGGGATTGCGGCTCGGATCGTGAAAGCCGCCACCGCGCATATAGTCGCCATTGTCCGAGGCCGTCGAATCGCGATCCTTGCCGTTCATCCGCTTGGCTGATGCCTCGACGAGAAACGTTGCGCTCGCGACTTCGCTCGAGTCGAGCCCGGCAGGCCAGGGAATCGCGTACTCGAAGAATCCGCTTCCCGCGCCATTCAGTTTGCGGTCGCCGAGCACGGTCCACTGCTTGAGCGACCAGTGGCCATCGCGCACGGCGGTGGCCGGAACCCGAGCGACGCGGATGTCCGGACGGTCGGGCAGGGTGCCCTCCACGACGAAAGTCGTAAAGTTGCGCTGCAGCACCGAATCGTTCGCAGCGACGAGCCGCGTGGCCAGCACGACTGTCGCGGGCTCGTTCGGCATCGTGATCGCGAGCGGCGCCAGGGGCTGCGACATCCACCGCCGGTACGGCACCCGCCGCTCCGACGTCTGCCACGTGCGCCGCTCCCCCAGTGAATTCCAGCCGTACAGCTCGGTCCGCAGGGTGAGCGAGTCGCCGAGTTTGGTGCCTGTCAGGAATGACGCGTAGAGCGGAACGTCAACGTGCTCGCCGGGACGGACCGTGCGGCTCAGCTCGGGATCGCCCACCGCGATGTACAGCGGCGCGTGCAGATCCCGCAGCGACATTCCGGGCACGATCTCGCCTAAGCCCGTCTCTTTCCACGAGCGGTCGTAGCGCCAGTAGCCATTCCACTCGTTGATGACGTCGTGGTGCTCGGTGTAGAGCCAGCCGCAGAGCTTGGGGTGGCGGCGAAACGCGTTGATCGCCCGATGGTAGTCCCAGCTCCAATCGACGTCGCCGGTGCTACCCTCGTAGCCCCACACGTTGCCGAACTCCGAATTGCACATCGGCTGCCGTGCCTGGCGCCACGCGGACCGGAAGTTCCAGGTTGAGCCGGGGAAGGTGCTGTCGCTCAGCCGCTGGACGTGGGCTTCCCAGCGCCAGCCGGGGAGGTATTCGTGCCAGGTATTGAGATCGGTCTCGGTATGGCCGCTGCCGCAGCACACCGAGTTGTCTTCGACGAGCCGGGTGTGATCGAGCGACTTCGCCAGACGATAGTCACGGGCGACGCGGCGCTCGGTGGCGGGCAGGTAGCGATCGTGACCGGCGATTTTCGTCTGGAGCCCCCACGTCTCGTTGAACAGCACCCAGCTGAACACCGAAGGATGGTTGTAGTCCCGCGCGATCATGCCGCGCAGCGCGGCGTCGTGCTCCGCGAACGCCGCGGAATCGGGTGGGCCCCACCAGTTCGGCACGTCGGCCATGATGAGCACGCCCAGGCGATCGGCCCAATACAGCTTGCGCGGCGCCTCGATCTTGATGTGTTCGCGGAGGCCATTCAGTCCGATCAGGCGCGCCCGCAGGATCTCATCGCGCAAGACGCTATCGGTGGGAAATGTGTAATAGCCCTGCGGGTGGTAGGCCTGGTCGAGCGCCAGTTGCAGATAGATGGGCGAGCCATTGAGCGCGACGTAGCGGTACGTCGTGCCGGGCAGGTCGACGACACCGATTGTCCGCAGGCCGAAATAAGTCTGGACCAGGTCCTGAGCGAGTCCACGGCCGCTCACGCTCACCGCCACCTCGTGCAGGAACGGATCGTCGAGCGACCAGCGGCGTGCGCCGGGGAGGGGGATGTCGAGATGGGCGGTGCTCGCGCCGCGCGGGATCGCGTGTGTGACGACTGGGCCGCCCGCACGATTGGTGAACGCGATGCGCAGCGTCAGCCCGCGCGGCGCGGGCTCGCGGAGTCGCACGTCGACGCCGACGCCCGCGAGGTCGGGCTGCGGGGTGAAGTGCACGAACTCCAGCGGGTCGCTGCCGCGCGCTTCGAGATACACGGTCTGCCACATCCCCCGCGCTTTGCCGTAGCCCTGCTTTCCCTCGAGCTTGAACGGGTGCGGCGTGTCGTCGACGCGGACCACCAGCCGCTGTGACTCGCCGAGTCGCGCGTGGGTCAACTCGAAGGCGAAGGGCGTGTAGCCTCCCTGGTGCTCGCCCAGCTTGCGGCCGTCGAGCCAGGCGGTGGTGCGCCAGTCGGACGCTCCAAAGACCACAAAGACGCGACGGCCGCGCCACGCGTCGGGCACCGCAATGGTGCGGGCATACCAACCGATGTCCCCGCTGTCCGGAACGCCGGACAGCGGTGCTCCCCACGAAAACGGGACGAGGATCTCGCGTCCCGGAGGGAGCCCCCGGGTTGGCCACGCTTCGCGCTCGCCACCGTCCGGCGGATCGAACGCGAACTGCCAACGGCCGTTGAGATTAAGCCACTGGGCGCGTTGGAAATCGGGACGCGGATGCTCGGGAAGGGGAATGCTGTCGGCGGAGACAATGAGGAGCGCGAGAATGAGGTACATGCACTTAAAGCTTCCACGACGATGGCTCGGGACGCAACTGTGACAACGGAAACCGTGACCTCTGAATTAGCGTTCAGACCCTAGACCCAAATTCATGAGCGCAACCCAGCGTTTGACGCGAGCGGCCTTCGGGGCTGTGCAGCGCGCCTCACCGCGCCTCGCCGCGGTGTGGGCGGAGCGGATTTTCTGCACCCCGCCGCGCCGCCCGATCAGCGAACGGATGGCCACCTGGCTGCGGGAGGCGCAGCGCTTCACGGTCAGCGTGGGTGGACGCCGCGTCGCGGCCTGGTCGTGGGGGGGAGCCGAGCGCGGCCCCAGCGTCTTGCTCGTTCACGGCTGGGGCAGCCGCGGCGCGCGCTTCGTCGATCTCGGCAACGCGCTGCGCTCCGATGGCTACCGCGTGGTGACCTTCGATGCGCCGGGACATGGCGCGTCGTCCGGCCGCCTGAGCTCCGGGCCGGAGTTCGCGCGCGCCGTGCAGGCTGTGGCGAGCGCGGTCGCGCCGGTCAGCCATGTGGTCGGGCACTCGCTGGGAGGGTTCGCAACGGCGCTCGCGATGGGACGCGGTCTCGCGATCCGGCGCGCCGTGTTCCTCGCCCCTTCGATCGACGTGAACAGCTACAGCGCGCAGTTCCAGACGCTGCTCGGCATCGAGGCACGGGTCTTTGCCTCGATGCGAGGTCGTCTGGAGCGGCGGCTCGGGTTCTCGTGGAAGGACCTCGACGTCGCCGCCTGGGCCCCGCGGATGCAGGCGCCGCTGCTCGTGATGCACGATCGCGACGATCGTGAGGTGGGTTGGAATAACGGCGCGGCCATCGCGAAAGCATGGCCGGGGGCCGAGCTGGTGACCACCACAGGCTTGGGGCATCACCGCATCGTGAGCGACCCCGCGGTCATCCGTCAGGTTGTGGCGTTTCTGAATCGATCTTAGTCGAGCACGCCGCCGTCACACCTATAGTAGGGGCGCAGCATGCTGCGCCCCTACGTTTTGCTCACGGCCTACTGAACCACGACGCTGCCCTGCATCTGCGGATGGATGTGGCACGAGTAGGTGTAGGTGCCGGCGACCGCAAACGCCCGTTCGACCGCCACGTTCGCGTTGTTGCCGGCGATATCGGCCGGCGCACCCGCCTGTGCGGCGAAGAAGACGTTGTGGGCGACAGATCCGAACGTGAACCTGACAATGTCGCCGGCGCTCACGCGGAGCGTCGCTGGTGTGAAGGTGATGGCGTTTGTCGCCGCTACGGTGTTGGCCGGTGGAGGCGGCGCCGCCGTCGAACCGTAACCACTGCCGCATCCGGTCAGCACGACTGCCAACGTAACGAAGGTGAAGCGCGTCTTTGCCGTGAACATGTGACCCTACCTGGTATGTGGTGCGATCAAGTTCACCGGGAAGCGGCCCGCAGTATTGAGCGGAACTGCCCCGCGCTTTTGAATGTTCGTGCTGCATGAGCAAACCCGTTCTGCTCGAGTCGATCGTCGCGCGTGGCCAGGTCACGCGGCGCGACAGTCACTCCGCGATCGTGACGAGTCAGGCGCTGGATTGGCCGGGCATGCTCGTCGAGGCGGGGCGCAACGACGTCGCGGCGGTCGACGATCTGGTGGGCGATCAACACTACCTGTCCCTCAACCTCGACTCGGCACCGCTGCAGCTCGAGGTCAAGCAGCCGCACGGGTTCCAGCAGTTCACTGTTCCCCCGCAGAGTCTCTGGGTGAGCCCCAGCGCCGATCCCATCACGCTGCGACTGAACAGCACGCTGAATTATCTGCGCGTGTCGATCGATCCGCTGCACCTCGGCCGCCTGATCACCCCATCGCTCGACGACGTCGGGCCGGTGCGCCTGCGGCGCACCTACGCGGTGCGTTCCCCGCAGATGGCGCACTTGATGCTGGCGCTGCGAGCGGAGGCCGACGATCGCAATCCGGGTGGGTTGGCGACGATCGAGGCGGTCACCACGGCGCTCGGCAATCTGCTGGTGCGAGCAGCGGGCATCGAACAACCTCGGCCCGCCCGCGTGCACGGCGGGCTGTCATCGCTCGCCAAGCGCCGAGTGCTCGAGATGATCGATGCCGGCCTCGACGCGCGGTTGACGATCGAATCGCTCGCCCAAGAGGTCGGCCTCTCGTCCGCGCATTTCGCGCGCGCGTTCAAGCAGACGCTCGGCCGGGCGCCGCATCAATACCTCCTGGGACGCCGGTTGGAGCGGGCCCGCCAGCTCATCGAAACGACGGATGCGAGCCTGTCGGACATCGCGCAGCGCACTGGGTTCGCCGATCAGGCGCATTTCACCAGACTCTTCAAGCGCGCCTTCGGAGCGACGCCCGGTGCGCTGGTCCGCGCACTGCACTAGCTGCGCTACGGCGTCAGCACAGCCGAGACGAACGCTGCTCGCTGAGTCGCGCCATCAAACGGGACGGCGTCAAAGCCCAGGCCGAGCGTCCCCCCCGCTCGCACCGCGGACCATCGCAGTGAGCTGGTCGGAGAGAGCGCCCATCCGCGTTGGAATCCCGCGACGCCGGTCAGTTCAGGAATGACAAGGTCGTAGACGCCGTACACGCCGCCAACCTGCTGCGCGTACTCCTGCGTCATCGATACGCTGACCTGCCGAGTGCTGTCCTCCTGGTACGACACCGACGTCTCGCGTCCGTACTCGGCCTGATTCGCGAAGCGCGCGCCGAGCCGGAGCGTAGGTGAGGTCGCGATCGTGCTGAACGTGGGCGGGATCACGTCGGCGCCGAGAGCGAGCGTGTAGTCCTGCACGCCATGGAAGTAGCGGCCGGCACTCCGCACGCTGTTCGGAACTGCCCCGTGACCCGACGCAAATAGCACCTGCAGATCGCCCGGAAGCAGTCGCGCCTCCGGCACCACGAAGTACGGCCGGGTCGTTCCGATATCCTGGCCGGTGACGACGCCAAACGTACTGTTGAAGCTGCTGGTGATCAGGCGGGTGGAGATGGCGGCGCCGCCGCCACCCGTTCCGGCCAGCGATACGTTCGCCACCGCGGTCGCAAACGCTTCCGGCGCGGCGAAGTCGAGCACCGGCAGCGTCGCGCCGTCGGGAAGATCGATGCCGCGTCGCAGAATCATCTGGGGAATCGAGTCAATGCCGTTGGTTCTCACGACTCGCGTCGCGAGGACATCTTGGGGACCGGGAGGAAGCACGTCGAGCACAAAGTCGCCGCCGGCGGCGGGGTGCGCGACCCCTTCCGCAAAGAAGCCCGCTCTGATGATCGCGAACTCGGCGGTATCCAATCCTGTCACGCTCCCGCGTAATGACTTCACCACGGCAGGACCGCAGAACCGTGGATTCGTGAATCCCACAATCGACAGCTCCTCTGGAGCGCCAAAGAAGACTTGCAGGCTGGTAAGTCCCGAGCCCGTCTGAAACACGGTCGCGATGCCGGCCCGCGGCGAGGCGATGGTGGCCTGGAAGACGACATTGCCGTTGGAGGTGGCCGGCAGCGCTCGAGTCCACGCTCCGTCTCCGTCCTGGAACGCCACCCACATGGGCCCCTGTCCAGCGCAGTAGGCCACCGAGACGTTAGCGGGCGGAGGGGGTGGAGGCGGGGGCGCCGAGATTGTCTGATCGGTGCAGGCGGATAGAATCAGCAGCAGCGGTACCAACACGGTAAGCGAAAGGCGATTCATCGGACCGTACTCGCGGTGTAGGACGGTCGAAGGATGCGGCGATGGGTTGCCCGAGTATTGGACAAAGCTCCGATGTGGTTTTGAACGTTCTTGCGGTGTTGCTGGACCACCGAAACGGCGTCACTTTATCGCCGAGTGTGCATTCTGGAACTCTGGGCGTGCAGCGCGGTAGGCGTAGGGTTACAGAGCCTGGGTGTCGGCGAGGAGACCGATCAGATGGCGAAGACAATTGAAAAACAGGAGCTCACCGAGGTCAGTGAAGCACAGATCGCGGTGCACTGGAAGGAAGAGGGGTACTACCAGCCTTCCGAGCAGTTCAAAGCGCAAGCGAACATGCGCGACCCCAGAATCTTCGAGCAGTTCACCCTCGATAAATTTCCCGACTGTTTCAAGGCGTACGCCGACATGCTGACGTGGTTCGAGCCGTATCGCACGGTGCTCGACACTAGCGACGCCCCGTTCTGGAAGTGGTTCGCCGGCGGAAAGATCAACGCGTGCTACAACTGCGTGGACCGCCATCTCGAGACATACCGCGACAAAGCCGCCTTCATCTTCGTGTCTGAGCCGGAATCCGAGTCGGACGTGAGGATTACATACCAGGAGCTGTCCGAGCGGGTGAATGAGGTGGCGGCGCTCCTCCGCGGTCTGGGACTGAAGGCCGGAGACCGCGTAACCCTGCACATGCCGATGGTCCCGGAGCTGCCGATCACCATGCTGGCGTGCGCGCGGCTGGGAGTGATCCACTCGCAGGTCTTCGGCGGGTTCAGCGGCCAGGCGTGCGGGTCGCGCATTCAGGATTCGGGCAGCCGATTCCTGATTACCATGGACAGCTACTGGCGGAACGGCACCCTCGTCGATCACAAGGCGAATGCCGACATCGCCGTGCACACGGCGAACGAGTTGGGCCAGGCTGTCGAGAAGGTTCTTGTGTGGCAGCGCTACCCCGGGAAGTACTCCGCCAAGACGCCGATGTTGGCGGGGCGCGACGTCTTCATGAACGAGCTGCTGCGACAGTACCGCGGCCAGAAGGTCGATGCCGTGCCGCTGCCGTCGGATGGGGCGCTGTTCCTGATGTACTCGAGCGGCACCACGGGCAAGCCCAAGGGCGCGCAGCACAGCATCGCTGGCTACCTCGCGTACGTCACCGCCACCTCCAAGTGGGTCCTCGACATTCATCCCGAAGACATCTACTGGTGCATGGCCGATATCGGCTGGATCACCGGGCATTCCTACATCGTGTACGGGCCGCTGGCGAACGCGGCGACGAGCGTGATGTACGAAGGGGTGCCAACCTTCCCCGACGCGGGGCGGCCGTGGCGCATTGCTGAGCGGCTGGGCGTCAACATCTTCCACACCGCGCCGACGGCGATTCGGATGCTGCGCAAGCTAGGGCCCCAGGAGCCCCGCAAATACAAGTACCACTTCAAGGCGATGACCACGGTGGGCGAGCCCATCGAGCCGGAAGCCTGGCGCTGGTATTACGATGAGGTCGGGAAGCGCGAAGCCGTCATCACCGATACGTGGTGGATGACCGAAACGGGGGGATTCCTCGGCACCACTATGCCTGCGATTCATCCGATGAAACCGGGCAGCTGCGGTCCCGCCGCGCCAGGGATTCATCCGGTCATTTACGATGAGACCGGCGCGGAGGTCCCGAAGGGCTCCGGGAAAGCCGGCAACATCTGTATCCGCAATCCCTGGCCGGGGATCATGCAGACGATCTGGGGCGACCGCGATCGCTACGTGAAGACATACTTCGGCAAGTACAACAGGAATCCGAAAAGCAAAGACTGGCGCGACTGGCCGTTCATGGCCGGCGACGGCGCGCTCCAGGCCAACGATGGCTATTACCGCATCCTCGGCCGCATCGACGACGTGATCAACGTCGCCGGTCACCGGCTCGGCACGAAAGAAATCGAGTCGGCGTGTCTCACGGTCCCGGAAATCGCCGAGGCGGCGGTCGTGCCCGTCCAGGACGAGTTGAAGGGACGCGTACCCGAGGTGTACGTCGCGGTCAAGCCGGGGGTGCAACCGAGCCAGGCGATCATCGATCGCGTGATCAAGGCCAACGAAGAAGTGATCGGCAAGATCGCACGACCCAAGCACGTGTACATCGTTCCCGACATGCCCAAGACGCGCTCCGGAAAGATCATGCGCCGTGTGCTCGCGGCGATTTCGAATCGCCGGGACGTCGGCGACGTGACGACGCTCGCGAACCCCGACGTGGTCGAACAGATCCGCATCATGGTACAGGGCAAGGACGTGAAGACGACGCAAGAAGCGTTGCCTGAGGATATCGCGAAGTTTGGGCAGGTCGAATAAACCTTCCACCCGAGGACGCTATGCCTTCGCCACCGCTTCCGAAGGACCTTCGCCGGGTCGTCATCGCCGCTGCCGTCGGGAACGTCATCGAGTGGTACGACTTCTATATCTTCGGAAGTCTTGCCGCCCTCCTCGCGACCAAGTTTTTCGCCGAGGGCGCGTCCGGGGCGGCGCTCATCAAGACGGTCGGCACATTCACCGCCGGCTTCTTGATCCGACCGTTTGGGGCCCTCGTGTTCGGTCGGGTCGGTGACTTGGTGGGTCGCAAGTACACCTTCGTCGTCACGCTGAGCGGCATGGGGCTGGCGACGGCGCTCATCGGCTTCGTGCCGAGCTACGCGCAGATCGGTGCGACGGCAGGCATCCTGCTGCTGATACTTCGACTCATCCAGGGACTCTGCCTCGGCGGCGAGTACGGCGGCGCCATTACGTACGTTGCGGAGCATGCGCCAGACGAGAAACGGGGCTACTACACCGGCTGGCTGCAGACCTCGCCTACGCTGGGTATTGTCGTGTCTCTTGCCGTCATCGTCGTGACGAGGGAGCTCCTCGGGACGGAGGCGTTCACGGCGTGGGGTTGGCGGATCCCCTTCGTTCTCTCGCTTCTCATGGTGGCGATCGCGATTTACATCCGCCTGCGGCTGCAGGAGACGCCGATCTTCCAGGATATCAAGGCCAAGGGCCAGATCTCGACGAGCCCGTGGCGAGAGGCATTCTTGAGTTCGAACATCAAGTATGTGCTGATCGCCAGCATCGTGGTCATCGGCGAGGGCGTCGTGTGGTACAGCGGCCAGTTCTGGGCGCTCTACTACCTGCAGCAAGTCATGAAGCCGGACGTCTTGCGCCCGGCCATCATCACGGGCATTGCCTTACTCATCGCGACGCCGTCGCTGATCTTTTTCGGGTGGCTCTCCGACAGGATCGGGCGCAAGCCGATCATCCTCACGGGCTTCGCCCTCGCCGCCATCACCTACTATCCGCTCTTCACCGCGCTCGGCAAGGCGGCCGACCCGGCAAACCTCAACTACCCGCTGGCGGTCCTGATCGTGGCGATCATGGTCTGCTACGTGGGCATGGTGTACGGTCCGATCGGTGCGTTCCTGGCAGAATACTTCCCAGCCCGGATTCGCTACTCGTCGGTATCGGTGCCCTATCACATCGGCAACGGGTGGGGCGGAGGGCTCGTGCCGGTGATCACGACCGCGGCGTACTTAGCGCGTTGCGCTCCTGCTCAGCATATTCCTGATGCCGGAGACACGGAAGATCAGCATTTGGAAGCCGCAGGAGGTTGGCGCGCGAACTTCGTAGGGGCTCGGGGTTAGGGACTAGGGGCTCGGGGGAACACCCGAGTCCCTAACCCCGAATCCCTAGGCCCTGTCTTTCGACCCTCCCCCAACCAATCCTTTCGCCCGCCACTTCTCGAAAATTGCTTTCACCTGTTTGTGCGCGTCGTCGAGCGCCTGCTCGGGAGTCGTCCGGCCGGTCGCGGCGTTGGCGAACATCGTAGGAAGCACGAACGTGTCGAAGACTTCGCTCTCGGCGGGGTTCGCCGGGCCCGGATGCCCGATGTTGGTCGCCCATTGGAGCGCCGTTCCGATCGGTTGGAGCTTCGTGGGCGGGTTCGAGCCGAAGGGATCGGTGGCGATCTGCTGCTGCAGCCAGGCCGTGCCCACCGTAGGCTTCCGACCCGGTGGGGTACCGGAATCGGCCAGCGCCCCGGGGAAGGACGGGAAGTTGTAGAGCTTGCTGGCCGAGATCGCGTCGCGATTGTGCGCCACGAGGTCGAGCAGGAACTGTTTCGCCACATCGGGACTCTGCGCGAATTTCCAGATCGCGTAGATCCCCATCACGTGCTCGGACGCCCAGCCCGTGCCGCGCGGCCCTTTCAGCGCCGGGACGAAGAAGATGTCGTCGGCGACCGGGAGCTTGTTGTCCTGCGCGGTGCGATAGGCTGAGATGGAGTTCAGGATGTACGACGTCTGGCGGGCATTCAGCGCCTGATTGTTCGACGCGGCGTTCCAGCTCAGCACGGCGGGCGTCATCCCCGCCTCGTACAGCCGTTTGGCGAACTTTAGGGCCTCGAGCGCCTGGTCCGACTTCAGGACGACGTTCTCGTCGGCGTCCTGGATCGACCCGTCGAATGACCAGAGCATGGCGCGCGACGCCATGTTGGTGTCGAGCTCCTGCGACAGCCCGATCCCGATCGGGATCTGGATCTCGGGATGCTTGGCGTGGATCTGCGGCCCCGCCGTGACGAGGTCTTCCCACGTCTTGGGCCCGTCGGGCATGCCGATCTCGGTCCAGATACTCTTGAGGTAGTCACCCGGATCCGGTACCCAGTTGTCGCTGAACCCCAACCATTTTCGGGTGACAGGATTGTAGGTGGCGCGCTTGCAGAGATCGATGATCGGCCCATGCGCGCGCTCGGCGTCGCGCACGACGTCGGCCATATCGAGCACCTGCGGCTCGAACGCGCCGGGAGGTGCCAGGAATTGAAAGAGGTCGTGACCCTGCTGAGCCGCGACCTCGGCGTTCGCGCGTGTCGTCAGGTCCGCCAGGGCGATGTGGTCCACGGTGACCTCGACGCCCTTCTGCGTCCCCCACGTCTTGGCGTATTGGTCGAACCATGTGTCGTAGGCGGGAACGAAGTGACTCCACTGCATGATCTTGAGCGTCTTCTGGGTGCGTCTGATCAGGATGGTTGGGCCGAGTGCGACCGCCGCGGCAGCGGCGCCCGTCGTCGTGACGAATTCGCGCCGATCCATCCCTTTCCGCCTGGTCATGGATCTACCCTCCATTCAAAATGAAATGCGTGCCTGGTGTCAGGTGCCTGGTGTCTGGGAATCAGGCTCCCTGACACCAGGCACCAGACAACAGACACCCATCAGATCGTATACATCACGCTGAGGGCGTACTGGTCAGCCGTCCGGATACCTGTGCTCCACCGGGTCACCGCCCGGAAATACTCGAGTCCCATGGCGTAGCGCCCCGCCCGGAACCGAATCAGGGCATCGGTATCGTGATTCAGCTGGCGGAGCAGAGCTGCGCCGTTCTGTTGGAGGTACTTCGCCGCATCCGGCTGGTCCATGCCGTAGAACAACCAAAAACCCCAATGGGGCGTCACATCGTAACCGGCCTGCGCCCACGCACCCCAGCCTTGGATTTGGCCTTGCTGAACCGAATTGGATCCGGCACCCTGGGTCAGGTTGCCGAACTGCTGGCCGAGGTTGTGGCCGAAATAGTAGTTACCGTGAAGGGTGAGTTTCCCCGACGTGATGTTGTGGCCGGTCTCGATCCCCCAGCCGTTCAACTCGCCCCCCGCGACGCCGACGCCGTTGACGTCCTTATTGTCGACGTGGTAGACGACGTAGCCGTTCCAGTTCGCGCCCCCGAGTTTCTTCGCCAAGTTGACCCGGGCCTCGAACTGCGGCTTGCCGGACGCCTCACCGCTTCCCACGCCGGAGGTCACGGCCGGTCCCGAGCCCTTCAGGAGCGCTACCTGTAGCTGTGCCGTCAACCCCTTTCCGGTCGCGAGATCGTGGTAGAGGAAGATGCCGGGGAAGCGCCAGCCGACCATGCCGGCCGCCCCATACCCGAGCGGGAAGGCGATATGCGTGACTGACACGGGCACTTCGCCGAACAGCGGCGCCCAGAACTGGCCAACGCGCAGCGTCGTGTGCCCGTTCGTCAGGTCGACGTAGGCGAACCGCGCTCGCAGTTGTGGCTGTTCATCGCCGAACGGTGGGGCGCCGTTGAACGCGCCGAAGAAATCGGCCTCGAGGGTAGCCCTGGGGGCCCACTTGCCCAGCACCGGTCCGGAAGCAAAGTCGAACCGGATGCGCGTGTTGCGGATGTCCCCGTCGAGGAACCCCTGGTCGGTGGCCGGCTGTGCAACGGCTGCCCACTCGGCGTTTTGGCCTTGGCCGAACCCGTCGAACAGCCCGCGGTTGTTGTGCAGCGTGGCGTTGATGAAGCCGCCGATCGTGAGCGTATCGCCCGCTCCCAGCTTCACCGTTTGCTGGGCGCCCGCGGTCCTTGTACTCCCGAGCGCCACGACCGCCGCGACGATGATCCCAGAGAACCGCGCTACTCGCATTCTCATGATCTCCTCCTCAGGTGAGACTGCTTGAACGACACTCAGCCCTTCACCGCTCCCATGGTGAAGCCCTGGATGAATCGATCGATGAAAAGGTTATACATGACGGCAAGCGGAATACTGGTGAACAATGCAGCGGCCATGAGGGAGCCCCAGTGATACACATCGCCACGCACCAGCGCGATGGGGACGCCCAAGCTGACGGTCATACGGTCGACCGAGCTGTGCATTACCAACGTGAATGTGAAGACAACCACGGTCAAGATGCCCGGCAAAATGAGCCGCGGCGCGATCCGTAAGATTACGGCCAGCCGGCTGTAGCCGTCGATCATGGCCTGCTCCTCGATGTCCCACGGCACCGATCGCACAAACCCCATCACGAGCCAGGTGCAGAAGGGAACCGTAATCGTCGGGTACACGAGGATCAAGGCGCCCAGCGAGTTTTGCAGGCCCAGCAGCGCGACCACCCGGGAAAACGGGATGAAGAGGAGGGTGGGAGGGATTAGATACGTGAAGAAGATGCCCATACCCAGCCGCCCTCCCCAGCGGCCGGCCAGCCGGGCCAGGCTGTAGCCGGCCGGCACCGCCAGGACCACCGTGATGATCACGACCGCCACGATCACGAGCAGCGTGTTCGCCACCCAGCGCAGGAAGTCCGTCTGGCCGAACAGCAGGCGCACGTGTTCGAAGGTGGGGGGATCGTTGAAGATCCAGGGCACGTGATGCGTGTCGAACGCCCCCACGTACAAGTCGCGGTTCTGCTTGAACGCCGTGATGAACATCCAGTAGAAGGGAAAACCGGCAAACGCCATGAAGCCCAGGGCCGCAACGTAGAGTCCCACGCGTTTCATCTGGCCTTCCCCCCTGCGCCGATTTCGGCTCGGCGGGCGACCCGCAGCATCAGGACGGCGACCACGATCAGAAACGGCACGAGGAATACCGCGATGGCGGCACCCTGGCCGAGGTCGGCACCCAGCACGCCCCGCTGGAACGCGAGCGTCGGCAGGACGTGCGTCGTATTCGCGGGTCCCCCACCGGTAAGGATGTACACGACGCCGAGGTCGGTGGCGGTGTAGACGACGCCGAACAAGACCGCCACGGCGATCACGGGAAGCAGGAGCGGCAGCTCGACCTTGAAGAGCCGTCGCCAAAAGCCCGCGCCGTCCACGATCGACGCCTCGACCACGTCCTGCGGAATCGACGAGAGTCCCGCGAGCACGATCACGGTCGCGAACGGGAAGATGCGCCACGCCTGTACGATGATGATCGCGAACAGCGCGAGGCCCGGTTCGCCGAGCCAGTAGAGCCAGCCGTGGAGCAGCCCGGTCACCCTGAGCGTCCAGTTGATCACGCTGAACGTCGAATCGAAGATCCACGTCCACGCGATGGCGGCGAGCGACACGGGGACCGCCCACGGCAACAGCAGCACGAACCGCGCCGTGCGCTTGCCGTGGAAGGCGGCACGGAACACCTGGGCCGCCGCGGTCGCGAGCACGATGACGAGCACCTGCGATCCGATCGTCACGATCGCGGTATTGCGGAGCGAGCGGAGAAAGATCGGGTCGGCGAGAATGGTGCTGTAGTTGCGAAACCCGGCCCACGTGAGCGTCAGGCTCCCGGCGGTGGCGCTCGAAAAGCTGAGCATGATGGCGAGCACGAAGGGCACGCCGACGAGCAGGACCACGTAGGCAAGGGCCGGGCCGAGCATGGCCGCGCCGAGCAGATCCTCGCGATCGGCGAATTTCACCGCCGCACCCGCGCCCCGGTCTGGGCATCGAAATGACAGAGCGCCCGCTCGGGTACGGCGAAATCGAGCCGCCCTCCTTCTTCTTCCGGAATTGCCCGTCCGATGTTCGCGGGCAGCTTGGCGATCACGGTTGCGTCGGGCGCGAACTCCACGGTCCCGTAGACATACCGATCCGAGCCCAGGTACTCCACCCGCCGCACGATGAGCGGAATCGGGTGCAGCGGCTCCCGGTCGCCAAAGTGGTCGCTCGGCAGCAGGTGCTCGGGCCGGAACCCCAGGAGCGTCCTGCCGCCGCCGCCGGGTTGCTCGACCAGATTCATGGGCGGCTGGCCCAGAAAGGTCGCCACGAACGTGTCGACGGGGTCCTCGTAGACCTCGTGGGGTGTGCCCACCTGCCGCACCTTGCCGCGGTCCATGACCGCGATGCGGTCCCCCAAGCCCATGGCTTCGACCTGATCGTGCGTGACGTACACGGTGGTACGCTTGATCTGGCGCTGGAACCGCTTCAGCTCGTCGCGCGCGGTGTTCCGGAGCTTGGCATCGAGATTGGCAAGCGGTTCGTCGAGTAAAAACACCTGCGGGTCCCGTACCACGGCACGGCACAGCGCAACGCGCTGGCGCTCACCGCCCGAGAGCTGCGGGGGAGGCGCGCCGCTTCGAGCGGGAAGGCGATGTTGCCTGACACGGTGCGGTGTGGGTACAGGGCGTAGCTCTGGAAGACCATCGCGATGCCGCGGGCGCGCGGCGGCACGTCCTGGTCGACGCGGCGGCCGGCGATGAAGATCTCGCCCGCGCTCGGATGTTCTAAACCGGCGATCATGCGGAGCAGCGTCGTCTTGCCGCAGCCCGAGGGGCCGAGCAGCACGAGCAGCTCCCCCTCGCGAATGGACAGGTCTACGCCGTCCACCGCGTCGTGGTCGCCGCCCTTGAAACGCTTGTGCAGCTGCCGGATTTCGACGCCTGCTGCCGTCTCGCTCATGCTCCCCCGGGCGCAAGCAGGATGACCAGAGAAAGACAATGCGTCAAGGGTCGCTGATTGCACGGAGCAATAGTAGGATTCCGTCGTGAGCCTCTGGCAAACCATCCGCGAAGCCATCCGCGGCAGCCACCACGACTACACATCCGGACCCATCGGCCGCGCGATCATCCTGCTCGCGGTGCCGATGGTGCTCGAGATGGTGATGGAGTCGCTCTTCGCGGTCGCGGACGTGTTCTGGGCCGGTCACCTCGGCCCCAACGCCGTCGCCACGATCAGCCTCACCGAATCGGTGCTCACGCTCGTCTACACGGCGGCGATGGGGTTGTCGTTCGGCGTGACCGCCATGGTAGCGCGCCGGATCGGTGAAAAGAAGCCGCAAGAAGCAGCCGAGGCGGCGGTGCAGGGCATCGCGCTCGGTGTGATCGCCGCGGTCATCATCGGCGTCGCCGGCGTGGTGCTCGCGCCCGCGCTGCTTGGTGTCATGGGCGCTTCACCAGAAGTGATCGCCTCGGGACACAGCTACACCCGCATCATGCTCGGCGGCAACGTCGTCATTCTCATGCTCTTTCTCATCAACGCGATCTTCCGCGGCGCCGGTGATGCCGCGATCGCGATGCGCGTCCTCACCATCGCGAACCTGATCAACATCGTGCTGTGCCCGCTGTTGATGTTCGGTGTCGGACCCTTCCCTCGGCTGGGGGTGACCGGCGCGGCGGTCGGAACAACGATCGGCCGTGGTACCGGCGTGCTGTACCAACTCTATCGCCTGTGGCGGCGCGACGGCCGGATCGTGATTCACCGCGAGCAAATCGCGCTGCAGCCTGCCGTCATGAAGACGCTGCTGCGGCTCTCCGGGACCGGCACGTTTCAGGTCTTCGTCAGCATGGCGAGCTGGATCGGTCTGACCCGCATCAACGCGTCATTCGGCACCGACTCGCTTGCGGGATTTCAGATCGCCATCCGCATCATCCTGTTCGCGCTGCTGCCGGCATGGGGGCTCGCGAACGCCGCGGCGACGATGGTCGGCCAGTCATTGGGGGCGGGGAAGCCCGAGCGGGGCGAGCAGGCGGTGTGGAGGG
>WNFK01199844.1_pt1 | contig 31968 bp, 32 predicted proteins | sample 5400281 | NCBI WGS metagenome assembly WNFK01 (sample SAMN13153350, study PRJNA577476) | soil metagenome | isolation source: 20 cm soil on Douglas fir-dominated hillslope | place: USA:California | collected 2013-09-17
ACGCCGGCGATCGGAATGACCGACTTGAAGTGGTAGACCGGCGGCCCCTCCGCGGTCACCGTCGAATGCTCGCCGATGCGCCAGGAGATCGCGGCGTAGTCATAGCCGGCGTAGATCAGCCCGAGGATGCCGGGGATGAAGAACAAGAGGTAGAGGATCAGATCCATCGACGCCTGGCCGCGCGGCTTCAGATAGATGTAGACGAAGTCGGCGCGCACGTGCCCGCCGAGCGCCAGCGTGTAGGCGCCGCACAGCATGAACAGCGAGCCATACAGCATGTTGTTGAAGTCGAAGATCCAGGCGGTGGGCGCGTTCAGGATGTAACGCTTGAAGACCTCGATGGCCACGACGAACGTCAGGGCCACGATGAGCCACGCCGCGGCCTTGCCGGACCAGTAGCTGACCTGGTCGACGGTGCCGATCACGCGCCGGGCGTTCATGCGCATGCCCACGCCGGCCACCCGGTTGGATCCGGATGGCCGGCGCGCATGGGTGCAGGCACGGAGGGGCTAGCTCTTCTTTGGGGCCGGCTTGGCGAAGTAGTGGTTGTAGGCCATGCGCCGGCTCACGTTGGTATCCAGATCCCACTTCACCGCGCGCGCGGCGAACGCCCGTTGGGACTCGATGATCTCCTTGAACAGCGGATTGTCCGAGGCCTTCTTGTCGACGACCTGATCGTAGACTTCGAGCTGCTTCTGGAGCACCGAGTCGGGCGTCTTGTAGAAGCGCACCTTGTCCTTGGTCTGCAGCTCGATGTAGTCCTTCGAGTACCGGTCGATCGCCTTCCACGACATGTCCGCCGAGGCCGCCTCTACCGCGTTCTCGATGATGGACTTCATCTTGTCCGGCAGCGCCTCGAACTTCCCCTTGTTGAACGTGATCTCGAGCTGCTCGGCATTCTGGTGATAGCTCTGCAGCATGCAGACCTTGGAGACGTCGGCGAAGCCGAGGATGCGGTCGGACGTCGCGTTGTTGAACTCGGCGGCGTCGAGCAGGGCCGCGCCCAGCCCCTGAAACACGTCGATCGAGATGCCGACGGTGCGGAACTTGAGGCCCTTGAAGTCATCGGCCTTGGTGATCGGCTTCTTGTACCAGCCCAGCGGCTGGGTGAACATCGGGCCGTACGGGAACGACACGACGTTGGCGCCGATGGACGCGTAGAGCTTGTTGAGGAGCTGCTTGCCTCCGCCGTACTTGTGCCAGCTCAACAGCATGTTCGCGTCCATGCCGTAGCCCGGACCGGAGCCCCAGAGCGCCAGCGCGGTCTGCTTGCCGTAGTGGTACACGAGCACGCCGTGGCCGCCGTCGAGCGTGCCCTTGGAGACGGCGTCGAGCAGACCGAAGGCCGGCACGACCGCGCCGGCCGGCAAGACCTCGATCTTGAGGTCGCCACCCGTCATGTCGTTGACCTTCTTCGCGAAGTCGAGGGCGTACTCGTGAAAGATGTCCTTCTGAGGCCACGTGCTCTGCCAGCGCATCGAGATGGGCCCCTGGGCCTTGGCGACCATGGGGAATCCGAAGGTCGCCGCGCCGGTCGCTGCCAGTGCCGCGCCTCTCAGGAACTTTCGGCGCGGGCTCTCGGTGACCGCGTTCTGATCGTTCATGACGGACCTCCTCGGAAGTGGTGGCATGGCGTGAGTGGCCATAGCCGATTGATCGAAGGGCGAGAACAGTGGTCGGACCACCGATCCCAAGCTATTCGAGGGGTGCGCGACCTGTCAATTAATTACGATCGTCGAGCCCAGCGTCGATAAATCGCCGTGAGCCGCCGATGAGCCGGGCGGGAACGAGGTCAGGCGCCCGGCGCCTTCAGCTCCAGGGAGAGCCGGTCGCCGTTGCTGGGGCGTCGCACGGTCAACCGGAGCGGTGCTTCAAGCCCGGAGTCGGCGAGCGCTTCACGAAACGCGTCGCGCGTGACGACCCCCAGATCGTTGACCTGCAAAATGACGTCGCCGACCTCGAGCCCTGCGCGATCCGCCGAGCTCCGCGGCACGACCACGGAGACCGCGAGGGCGCTCGACGCCCCGGGCTCGGGCTCGCGGACGACGAAGCCGAACTCGGCCCCGATCCGCTCGCCGATCACCGCGCGGGGCATCGCCGCGAGCCGGACGTCGAAGCGGCGCCGGCCTTCGGCCCGGAGCACGGTCAAGCGAACGTCCTTGCCCGGCGCCGACGAGGCGATGAACCGCTGGAGCACCCGCGTCTCGGTCACGGGACGCTCCTCGAACGCCACGACCAGGTCGCCGTTCTTGAGCCCCGCCGTCTGGGCCGGCGTTCCCTCCATCACCTCGACGATGAAGACGCCGAATCCCTCGCGCAGGCCATGGCGCGACGAGATTTCGTCCATCTCCTGCTCGGACAGATCGCGAATGCGGACGCCGAGCCACGCCCACTGCGCCGCGGCCAGGGTCGACAGCGGCGCGGCCAGAGCGACCAGCAGCAGGACGGCCAACGCGCGGAGCAGCATGCGGGGATCGCGCGTCATTCGCGTCCCCGCCGCAGCTCGTTCACGAGCTGGTCGAGTGCGGCGCCCAGACGCTCGAGGCGGCGCGTGACGTCGAGCGTTTCGAGCAGCTCCTGGCGCAGGGTGGAGTCGGGAACCACCGCCGCGGCGATCCGGTCGGCGATCACACCGGGAGCTTGCCCCTCGGCCAACGCGGTGTCCAGGAGGTCGGATGGGCGATCGAGCGCCTGCAGCAGGCGTCCGCACGCGTTCCGGATGCGAAGGAGCGCCGCTGAGACGTCGGTCGTCGGCGCGACCTCTTCGAGCTTCTGCGCCGCGACGATCCGATAGAGGGTGTCGCTCGGTCGCTCGCTGTCGATGCGGATGCGCCACTCGCCCTTGACGAGGATGTTGTAGCGGCCCGTCGCGAGCCGCTCCCAGCTCACGATCTCGCCCGCGCCGGCCACCGGATGCACGTCCGGCTTGCCGAGATAGCTCGTCTGGTCGAACCCCGGCTGGAGCTTCACGACCGCGAGTCGGCGGTCGCGCGCCAGCACGTCCATCACCATGGCTCGGTAGCGAGCCTCGAAGACGTGGAGCGGCAACAAGGTGCTCGGGAAGAACGTCACGTCCGGCAGCGGAAAGATCGGCAGGATCAACGGCGGCACGGCGTCGATTCCCTCGGCGGCGTCAGCCGATCTTCGGCAGCGGCCGGAGCGCGGCCAGCTCGTCGAGACGCTGTCGCACGGCCACCGCCAGCTCGCGGAACGTCCGGGCCTGGACCGAATCGGGGGCGCGAATCGTGATCGGGGTGCCCTCGTCGCCGGCCAGGCGCGTGGCGGGATCGAGCGGCACCTGCGCGAGCAGCGGTACGCCGTATTCGTTGGCGAGCTTCTGACCGCCGCCTTCGCCGAAGATCGCGTAGCGCTTGCCGGTATCGGGCGCCACGAAGTAGCTCATGTTCTCGACGATACCGAGGATCGGCACGTTGAGCTTCTGGAACATCGCGATCGCCTTGCGCACGTCGAGCAGCGCGACCTCTTGCGGCGTGGTCACCATCACGACACCCGAGAGCGGGATGACCTGCGAGAGCGAGAGCTGGGCGTCGCCCGTGCCCGGTGGCATATCGAAGACGAGATAGTCGAGGGCGCCCCACGAGACGTCCTTCAGCATCTGCTGGATGAAGGAGTGGATCATCGGCCCGCGCCACACGAGCGGCTCCTTCTCGTTCACGAGCAGGCCGATCGACATCATCTTCATGCCGTGCGCTTCGACCGGAATGATCCGGTTGTCGAACATGCCCGGGCGCCCTCGCGTGCCGAGCATGAGCGGGATGTCCGGGCCGTAGACGTCGGAGTCGATGATGCCGATCGTGGCGCCGGCCTGGCGCAGCGCCACCGCGAGGTTCACCGTGACCGTCGACTTGCCGACGCCCCCCTTGCCCGACGACACCGCGATCGTCTGCTTCACCTCGGGGATCAAGTTCTCGGCCTTCGGCGGGCCGCCGGGCGCGTGCCCCTGCCCGTGAGCGTGCGGCGCCGCCTGAGCCGGGCGTCCGGGCTGCCCGGCGCCCATCTTGACCTGGACCTTCTCCACGCCCGGGACGCGCCCCGCGGCCCGCGAGGCCAGGCTGTGCAAGGTGGCTTTCGACGCCGGCGACTGAGTCGTGAACGCGAGCGTGAAGCTGACCTGCGACTCGGCGATCGTGAGGTCCCGAATGAGCCCGAGCGTGACGATGTCCTGCTGCGCTTCGGGATCCTTCACCGCCCGCAGCGCGTCCAGCACGGCGTCCTGGGTGACCATAGGGGCGACTATACAGGAGCGTCGAGCGCTTTCAACGTGATCGGCGAACATCCCCGCTATCTATGCGCGGAACCTTGCATTCTCGTCACCGACCTGCTACAAAAAGCGAGTGATCTCCCCGGACGAATTCCGCCATACGCTGAGCCATTTCGCCACGGGCGTGACGGTCATCACCGTGTGCGACCGCGACGGCCGGCCGACCGGTCTCACCGCGAGCGCCTTCACGTCGGTCTCGCTCGAGCCGCCGCTCATCCTCGTCTGCGTCGACCACAAGTCGCAGAGCTATCCGGCCTTGGTCGCGGGCAAGCAGTTCGCGGTCAACGTCCTCTGTCATGACCAGGAGGGCGTCTCGCGCCGGTTCGCCACGACCAAGATCGAGAACAAGTTCGAGGGCGTGCCGTTCACGTTGAGCCCGCTGGGCCTGCCGCTCCTCGATAACGCGCTCGCCCACCTCGAGTGCGCGACCATCAACGTGCACCTCGAGGGCGACCACTCGATCTTCGTCGGTCGCGTCGAGAGCGCGCGCGTCGGCGCTGGGCACCCGCTGGTCTATTTCCGCGGCCGCTACGATCGTCTGACCGGGGCCACTCCGTGACATTCGTTCCGCTGTCACGCCCGCCGGTCGACGACGAGATCAAGCGGGCGGTCCTGGCCGCGATCGACTCGCGCCAGTACATCCTGGGCCCGCAGTGCCGGCAGCTCGAGGCGGAGCTGGCGAGCACGACCGGCGTGAAGCACGCGGTGCTGACGAGCTCCGCCACCGCGGCGCTGTGGCTCGCGCTCCGGGCGCTGGGCGTGAAGGCGGGGGACGAAGTGCTCGTCCCGTCGCACACCGCGTTCCCGACCGTCGAGGCGATCTGCGTCGCCGAGGCGACCCCCGTGTTCGTCGACGCCGACGAGTTCTACACGCTCGACATGCGCGACGCGGAAGCGAAGGCGACGCCGCGCACGGTCGGGATGGTCCCGGTGCATCTCTACGGTCAGTCGGTCGACCTCGCGGCCGTCGAGCGCCTGGCTTCGCGATTGGGCCTCTGGATCCTCGAGGACTGCGCCCAGGCGCAAGGCGCCGAGTGGACCGGACGCCGGGTGGGAAGCTTCGGCCGCGCCGCCGTCTTCTCGTTCTATCCGTCGAAGAATCTGCCGGGCATGGGCGACGGCGGGGCCATCCTCACGAGCGACGACGAGATTGCCGATCGCTGCCGGCGGCTGCGCGATCACGGCCGCCTCGACAAGAACGTGCACGCCGAGCTCGGCTTCAATCTGCGGTTCAGCGAGCTGCAGGCCGCGGCGCTGCGCGTGTTGCTGCCGCGCCTCGACGCGATGAACGAGCGCCGGCGCTCGCTCGCGCGGCGCTACGCGGACGGCCTCGCCGACCTGCCGGTCGTGCTGCCGGCCGAGCGCGAGCGGGCACGCCACGTCTATCACCTCTATGTCGTGCGGACGCCGCGGCGCGCCGAGCTGGCGGCCTTCCTCAAGGAGCGCGGGATCCAGACCGGGATCCACTATCCGGTCCCGGCGCATCGTCAGCCCCCGGTCGAGCACCTCGCGACGCCGTCGCTGCCGCGCACGGAGCAGCTCGTCGAGGAGATCCTGACGTTGCCGATGTCAGCCGACCACGCGGACGAGGAAATCGACCGGGTCGTCGCCGCGGTCCGCGCCTTCTTCAGGGCCTAACGCGTTGCCAGCCGCCGGACGCGGGGCTCCCCCGCCGTCGAGCCCCCCTCTCCGGATCCTGCAGCTCTACCCCAAGGCGGACTACTTCACCGGCGCAGCGATCCAGCTGCGGGATCTCGCGGTCGGCCTGGCCGCCCGCGGCCACGCCGTGACGGTCGCGACACCGCCGAGCGAGCTCTGGGCCGAGCGGATGGCCGCCGCCGGCGTCGGGTATGTCCCGATCCCGATGCAGCGTGCCTGGGACGTGCGCGCGGCGTGGCGCCTGGCGAAGGTGATCCGCACCCGCGAGATCCAGGTGGCTCATGCGCACAAGGGACGGGCGCGTACGCTCGCGCTGCTCGCCGGGCTCATGGGCGCGCGGTCGAAGCTCGTCCTGAATCGCGGCGTCAGCTTCCACGTGCCCCGGGTGCGCCGGGTCGGCTACACGAGTCGGCGCGTTCACGCGATCGTTGCGGTCTGCGAGTCGATCAAGCGCGATCTGGTCACGACCGGGGTGCCGGCCCAGAAGATCGAGGTCATCTACTCGGGGACCGACGTCCTGCGCTTCCATCCCGGTCTCGACGGCCAGGCGATCCGCCGAGAGCTGGGCCTCACCGCCGAGCATTTCCTCATCACGCAGATCGGCGTCCGCTCGTGGCGCGGCTGGAGCGACGTGCTCGAGGCGATGACGCGGCTCGCGCCGGCGGCGCCCCACGCTCGCCTGCTCTTCGTCGGGGCGCCGCCGCCCCGCATCGTGGAGCTGGCCGAGCGCGCGCGCGAGCGCGGGCTCGACGGCCGCGTGCTCGTGCTCGGTCATCGCGAGGACGTCCCGCAGATCCTCACCGCCTCGGACGTGGTCGTCGACGCCTCGTATGCCGGCGCCGGGCTCACCGGCTCGATCCGCGAGGCGCTCGCCTGCGAGCGGCCGGTGGTCGCCACCGATCTGGCCGGCATGCCCGAGCTGGTGGTCGACGGCGAGACCGGCCTGCTGGTGCCACCGCGCGATCCGGACGCGCTGGCCCAGGCGCTCCGGCGCGTGCTCGAGAACCCGACGTGGGCCCAGACGATGGCGCGGGCCGGCTGCAAGCGCGTCGACGCGCACTTCTCGCTGCGCGCCAAGCTCGACGCGACCGAGGCGCTCTACCGGCGCCTCGTCGAGACGAGCGCGGCATGAACGTGCGCTTCGATCTCTACCGCCGCCTGCTAGCCTATCTGCGCCCGCACGTGTCGGCGCTGATCGTCGGGACGGTGCTCGCGGTCGTGGTCGCCGCGATGGAAGGCTCGATCGCCTGGCTCGTCAAGCCGGCGATGGACGACGTGTTCATCCGCCGCGACGAGAGGATGCTGAAGCTCATCCCGCTGCTGTTCCTGGCCGCGTATATCGCCAAAGGTGTGGCCCGCTACGGCCAGTCGTACTTGATGGCCTCGATCGGCGAGCGGGTGATCGCGCGCCTGCGCCGCGACGTCTACGCTCACCTGCAGCGCATGTCGTTGTCGTTCTTCAACAGCCGCCACACGGCGGAGCTGATGTCTCGCGTCGTCACCGACGTGAACCGCCTGGCGCGCCTGTCCTCGACGGTGCTGGTGATGACGATCCGCCAGCTGGTCATGGTGGTGGCCCTCGCGACCGTCATGTTCGTGCGCGACTGGCGGCTCGCCGTGATCGCGCTGGTAGTCTTCCCCTTCGTCGGCGTCGCCGTGCGCTCGATCGGCCGCCGGCTCTACCGCATCAACAAGCGGTCGCAGCAGAAGGTGGCCGAGCTGAACGTGCTCCTCCACGAGGTGTTCTCGGGGACCAAGATCGTCAAGGCGTTCGGGCGCGAGGCGCACGAGGTGGAGCGCTTCGATCGCGTCAACCGCTCTCTCCTCTCGCTCGCGCTCAAGGATCACCGCACCGACGAGATCACGGACCCGCTGATGGAGATCCTGGCCGCGTTCGGCATCATGGGCGCCCTCTGGTACGGTGGCCAGCAGGTCATCGCGGGCACGATGACACCCGGCGATTTCTTCTCGTTCACGGCCGCGGTGGCTCTCCTCTACGGGCCGGTGCGGCAGCTCTCGCGGATCGTCAATACCGTGCAGCAGTCGACCTCGTCGGTCGAACGGGTCTTCGAGATCCTCGAGCTGCCGCCCGCCATCGACGATCGCCCGAACGCCGTGGTGCTCGACGCCTTCAGCGAGAGCCTCGTGTTCGACCAGGTGAACTTCCGGCACGCGGACTCCGACGAGCTCACCCTGCGCGACATCTCGCTGACCGTCGCCCGGGGCGAGGTGGTCGCGTTCGTGGGCATGAGCGGCGCCGGCAAGTCGACCCTGATGGACCTGCTGCCGCGCTTCCACGACGTCAGCGCCGGGCGGATCACGATCGACGGCCACGACCTGCGCGACGTCACCCAGGAGACGTTCCTCTTCAGCGACTCGATCCTCTACAACATCGCCTACGGCCGTCCCGGCGCGCCGTTCGAGGACATCGTCCGGGCCGCCCGTCAGGCGCACGCGGAGGAGTTCATCGCCGGCTGTCCCGACGGCTACCAGACTCTGGTGGGCGAGCGCGGCGTGCGGCTCTCGGGCGGCCAGCGCCAGCGCATCGCGATCGCGCGCGCGTTCCTGAAGAATCCGCCGATCCTGATCCTCGACGAGGCGACGTCCGACCTCGACGCCGAGAGCGAGTTCATGATCCAGCAGGCGCTGGCCGAGCTGATGCGGGGCCGCACGGTCCTCGTCATCGCGCACCGGCTCGCGACCGTGCGAAACGCCGACCGCATCGTCGTGGTCCACGAGGGTCGGCTCGCGGAGGTCGGACGCCACGACGAGCTGCTCGCGCGCGACGGGCTCTACCGTCGCCTCTACGCGCTGCAGATGGAGGGTGTCGCGGGGTAGACTCTCGCCCAAGGGGAGGGTACCCATGGGCACGACCGTCGGGACGGGCAAGTACACCTACGAAGTCGACGACGATTGGCAGAAGCTTCCCGCCGGCTGGAACATTTCCGTCGCCGCGGTCACCGTCGACTCGCGCGATCGCGTCTACTGCTTCAATCGATCGCCCGAGCACCCGATCATCGTGTTCGACCGCGACGGCACCGTGCTCTCGACCTGGGGTGCCGGGCTGTTCGCGTTTCCCCACACGATCCGCGCCGACGCGCAGGACAATCTGTGGATCGTCGATCGTGACCACGCGCAGATGTTCTACTTCACGCCCTCGGGCTCGCTCCTTCGGACCATCGGAGCCCGCGGGTACCGTTCGGACACCGGCGTCGATCCCAAGGACTTCAGCTCGGTCGCCTACCGGAACGTCACGCACGGCGGCGGGCCGTTCAACCTGCCCACGGACATTGCGCTGACGCCCTCGGGCGAGATGTTCATGACCGACGGCTACGGCAACGCGCGCGTGCACAAGTTCGCCGCGGACGGCACGTATCTCTTCTCCTGGGGTGAGCCCGGCTCGGGCCCGGGGCAATTCGCGCTGCCCCATGGCGTGTGGATCGACCGGCGCGGGCGCGTGCTCGTGTGCGATCGCGAGAACGATCGCGTGCAGATCTTCGACCAGCAGGGCAAGCTCCTCGAGATCTGGCCGACGAAGCTGATCGGGCCGGCGACGTTCTACGTGGACGCCGACGACGTCGTCTACGTCCCCGAGCACAACGGCGGGCTGGTCAGCGTCCTGACCCTCGACGGGGAGCGCCTGGCCCAGTGGGGCGATCCGAGCTTTCGCTCGTGTCACGGCATCTGGGGCGACTCGCACGGCGATCTCTACGTGGTGCGGCCCGGCGCGTGGGGGCGTCCGCGGCGCATCGTCAAGTACACGCGCACGCGGTAGAACGACGGGAGAACGGACGATGGGAATCAAGGGTATCGATCACTGGGTGATCGTCGCGGGCGATCTGCCGCGCACGTTGAGCTTCTACGAGAGGCTCGGCTTCACGATCGCCTGGGAGAAGCGGCCGGGCAGGCCGGACATGGCGACGATCCGCATCGGTGATGCGCAGAAGATCAACGTCCACGGGCCCGAGGCGCCAGCGCGTCCAGGCTACCTCGGGGCGCGCCGACCCACCGCGGGCGGCGCCGACTTCTGTCTGGAATGGGACGGGAGCGTCGACGAGATCCTCGCCCTGCTCCAGAAGAACGGCATCAAGCCCGAAGCGGGGCCGGGACCGCGCTCGTGCGCGCGCGGCACGTCGACCAGCGTCTACTTCCGGGATCCCGACGACAATCTGGTCGAGTTCACCGTCTACGGTTAGCCGGCTGCCGAAGAAGGCCCATCTGCTTCGTTGGCGCCTCGCATCTGGACCTTCTTCGGCAGCCGGCTAGCGCGCGATGAAATCGCGGATGACGGCCAGGGCGCGTTCCGGCGCGTCCGGCAGCACGGCGTGCCCGCATCCGGGAAAGCGCTCGAAACGGACCAGATGCGCCGGGAGCGCCGCGGCGATTTCGGCCTGACATTCGATCGGGGTCATCGGATCGTCTTCCCCGCCGAGCACGAGCGTCGGACACTGCACGCGCGGAAGACCTGGGAACAGGTTGAACGTGTGCCCCTCCCCGCCCGGGCGCGTGAACCAGTGCGTGACCTCGAGGTGTCGGACCGTGCGGCGTACCGCGTCGGGATCGCGCGGCGTGCGCGTGTAGAGCGGAAAAGCCAGGCGCAGCCACGCCTCGACCGAAGCCGAATCGGCATGGCCGTGGCCCTCGAGGAACCGGCGCCGCGCCAGCGCACCGACCTCCGGACCGCCGAAGCGCTCGAACAGCGCCACCCTCCGCTCCAGATGTGTGTCGCCGGCGGCCTCGGTGCTCACCAGAATCAGCTTCGCGGGATGGTCGGGATAGCGTGCGGCGTACGCCAGCGCCACCGTCCCGCCGAACGACGCGCCGTAGACGATCGGACGCTCGATGCCGACCGCCTCGCAGAATGCGCGGACATCCTCGGCCCACTGGGCGAGCGTCCAGCTCTCCCGCGGGCCCGGCTCGCTCCGGCCGTTGCCGCGATGATCCAGGAACACGACCTGGGCGATGCCGGCCAGGGTCGAGAATGCAGGCTTGTAGATCGAATGATCGAGGCCCGGGCCACCGTGGAGGAGCAGAAGCGTCGGCCTCTCGCGCATGGCGGCGCCGTGGGGCACGAGGCTCGCGCCTTCCACGTCGAAGAAGAGTCGCACGCCGTTGACGACGACCCGCATCAGCCGAGGAAGCCGCCCGCGTAGCGAAGCTCGTACGCCACCTCGCCGCTCCAGGTGATCTGTTCGAGGCCCCAGAACGAGACGAACTCGCCGGTGGCCGAGTTGGTGTAGACGAATCGGTCGGCGACGAATCGCGCCGGTCCACGATAGGGCTCTCGAGCCGAGCCTTCTCGTAGCGCGCGCCGCAAGAAGGCGTAGAGCGCGCGCTCGAGAAGAAAGCTCAGGAATCCCGCGGGCGCCGATTCGAGGCTGGTCATGGTCTTTGGAGCGCGGTCAGGTGTCAGCCGGATTGCTGGCGCAAGATGGCGCAGGTGGCCGTCGCGTGGGCGAGCAACGCCCCGTCGGCATCGCGAAGCGACGCCCAGCATCTTCACGTTGAGGTCGATCGTGCCGATCCCGACGCCGGCCTCCAGCAGCGTGTGGATGGCGCACCCGGTGACCGAATCGAGCACGGTCGCGGCGAAGCCGCCGTGCACGCCGCCGAGCGGGTTGACGTGACGCCCGTCGGCGCGCGCGTGGAACTTGACGTAGCCCGGGCTCGCCTCGGTGACGCGCATCGGGATCGTGTCGGCCATGGTGGGGTGTGGAAGCTTGCCGTCCCGCATCGCCTGGAACACCTCCAGGCCCGACATCTCGCGGAAGTTCATGCGCTCACCAGATCACGCGCATCGATCCGCGATTCAGATTCATGTGCCGGCCAGGCGCGCGACGATCGGCGCGACCTTCTCCATCGCGTCATCCAGCACGACGTAGTAGGAGAAGCCATAGCGCTCCCGGCGCGCGCGCATCTCGTCGACGATGTGATCGAGCGACCCGATGAACACCGACGGCATGTCCAGCACCTGCTCGGAGGTTATGTCCTTCCATCCTCGATCGTGCGCGAGCCGTTCGGCCGCCTGGCGCCGTTCTTCCGTGAAGACGACCGTCGCGACCATGCTCAGCTCGATCTCGCGGAACCGCTCGCCGGCGACCTGACGAACCTGTTCGACTCTCTGGGCCACGGCCGGGGCCAGGCGGCCGCTCGGATCGTCCGTCATCGTGCCGTTGGCCGTGGACACGGTCTGAAAGCCGATGATATCGGCTTCGCGGGCCGCGATCGAGAGCATGCGCTTGCCCGCGGCTCCGATCAGGAGGGGCGGCCGTGGGCGCTGCACCGGCTTCGGAAAGGCGTCGAGCTGCGTCACCACGTAGTGCTTGCCGGCGAACGTCAGCGGTCCCTCGCCGAACAGGCCCTTGAGCACGTGGATGGCCTCCTCGAGGCGGTCGACCCGGATGCTCGGGGGATCGAACGGAATGCCCGCGCTGTCGTACTCGGCCTTCGAAAAGCCCGCGCCGAGCCCCAGCTCGACCCGCCCGTTCGACAGCACGTCGAGCGTCGCGATCTCCTTGGCGAGCATCACCGGATGGCGGTAGTCGTTGGACAGAACCAGGCTCCCCGCTCGCAATCTGTTCGTCGCGCCGGCTACCGCCGTGAGGGCGGCCAGCGGGGCGAGCTGATGGCCGAAGGGCTCCTCGATGAAATGATCTCGGATCAGGAACGTCGAGTAGCCGGCATCCTCGGCCCGGCGCGCGGTGCCCAGCAGCGCCTCAGGCGAGCGCGAGTGCTCGCCGAACACTCCGAACCGAAAGGGTCGCGCGCGCTGGATGCGAGGGGCCTAGCGCTCGCGGAAACGGTTGACGATCGGCGGGCGCCAGTCACGGCCGAAGGCGCGCGGCGTGATCTTGACGCCGATGGGAGCCTGGCGGCGCTTGTACTCGTTCGCGTCCACCATCGCGACGACGCGGCGCACCGTGTCCGACGGAAAGCCGCGGGCGATGAGATCGTTCACGCCCTGGTCCTCCTGGACGTACCCCTCGAGAATGCGGTCGAGCTCCTCGTAGGGCGGCAGGCTGTCCTGGTCGGTCTGGTTGGGCCGAAGCTCGGCCGAGGGGGCCCGCGTGAACACGGTCTCCGGAATAACCGGACGGCCGGCGCGCGTGTTGACGTGCCGCGCGACGTCGTAGACCAGCATCTTCGGCACGTCCTTGATGACCGCGAACCCACCCGCCATATCGCCGTAGAGGGTCGTGTAGCCGACGCTGTACTCGCTCTTGTTGCCTGTCGTCAGCACGAGCCAGCCGAACTTGTTCGAGAGCGCCATGAGGAGGTTGCCCCGGATGCGGGCCTGGATGTTCTCCTCGGTGACGTCTTCCTTCATGCCCTTGAACGCCTTGCCCAGAGTGCGCTTGTACGCGTTGAGCAGCGGGGTGATCGGGATCGTCAGGAACTCGATGCCCAGCTGCTTGGCCAGCCGCTGAGCGTCGCGCCGCGTCCCGGCCGACGAGTAGGTGGACGGCATCCCCACGCCCGCCACGTTCTCGCGCCCGAGCGCCTCGACGGCCACGGCGGCGACGAGCGACGAGTCGATCCCGCCCGAGAGGCCGATCACCACGCGCTTGAACCCGTTCTTCCGCACGTAGTCGCGCGTACCGAGGACCAGCGCGCCGAACACTTCCTCGACCGGCGCGAGGGCCGGCACCTCGTGGGGCGGGATCGGCGGCGCGGCGGGCGCGGGAAGCGGCGGCAGCGAGACTCGCGTGGCGGTCTCGCGAATCACCAGCTTGACCAGATCCTCCTCGAACATGCGTCCGCGCGCGAGGCACTCCCCGTGCTCGTTCACGATCATGCTGGCCCCGTCGAACACGAGCTCATCCTGGCCGCCGACCATGTTGACGTAGGCCACGCATACCAGATCGTCCACCGCCCGCGTCGAGACGAGCTGCTCGCGGAAGCGGGCCTTGCCGGCGTGATAGGGCGAGCCGTTGATGTTCACGACCAGCTCCGCGCCGCCCAGCGCCTGCACGCTGGTCGGCCCCGCGGGATACCAGATGTCCTCGCAGACGTTCACGGCGAAGGTCGTGTCACCCGCGACGAAGACGGGTGTCTCGGTGCCCGCCTGGAAGTAACGGTTCTCGTCGAAGACCCCGTAGTTCGGCAGGTATTGCTTGTGATAGACCCCGGCGCGGACGCCGTCGTGGAGCACCGCGGCGGCATTGAAGATGTCGTCGCGCTTGTCCACGAAGCCCACCACGACCGAGAGTCCCCGCGAGGCGCGCGTGACCTCGTCGAGTGCACGCAGGTTTGCCTCGATGAAGGCGGGCTTGAACAGGAGGTCTTCGGGTGGGTAGCCGGTGATCGCGAGCTCGGGAAAGGCCACCAGGGCGGCACCCTGCGCGCGCGCCCGCTCGATCGCGTCCACGATCATGCGGACGTTGCGTTCGAAATCGCCGACCGTGGGGTTGATCTGCCCCAGGGCGACCCGCAGGCGCCTCATGGCCCCTATTGTACTGGGGCGGGGCATCGCCTGATATGATCGGCTGCGATGCCCGCCAAGATCCCGTGGCTGCCCTCGAGCCTGCCGCCCAACGCCCGTCCCGAGCGCTGCCCGAACTGCGGCCGTCTGACCTTGATCGCGTGGATCCTACGCCGCGACGACCGTACCAAGGTCGTGCTGCGCACCTGGGTCTGCACCGAGTGTCAGGTCACTCAGGAGCGACCGGAGCCCGAGTAGCATCTCGTGGCTGACGCCCTCGCCGCGCCGCCCGAAGCGGTCGAGCGAGACCACAAAGCAATCCCGCTCGTCGAAGTGGGCGTACTTGCCCGTGTAGCGCGCCATGCCCGCCGCGACCGGGTCGATGCCGAGGCGCTCCACCGCCGCGTCCGTGAATAGCACGTACGTCCGGGGCTCGACCTCGTTCTTGAGGAACCGGTGCGTCAGGATGATGTCCGGTCCCGCGACTCGCGAGCGCCCGCGCACGGTCTGCCGCATGAAGCTCCCGTGATGGACGATCAGCTTCAGGCTCAGATCGAGCACGCCGCGGCACGCCCGGCAGAGGCAGCTCATGTCCAGGGCGATCTCCCGCTGCCGCTCGCTGAAGGCCTCGAACGCCCGGTTGAATGCCGCCATGAGCGCCCGGTCGGCCTCCCCGGCCTCGTCCGGTGCCAGCGCAAATACCGCATCACCTTCCAGCTCCTGGATCTCCAGCGGGGGCGCCAGAGCCTCCATGACGCCGGCCAGGAGCACCCCCGTCACCTGCGCACCATGCTCGAGCTCAGTCGCAGTCACGAAGGCCGTAAAGCCTGAAATATCTGCGAGAACCAGGAATCCGGACTGCAGTCGATCGCCGTGTGCCATATGCCTCCTCCGTCAGCTACTGAGACACCGATGGGGGACTGCCGTGAAAGAGTCGCAGGCAAGGCCCGGCGCTACTGCTGCGTGGAGCGGCTACAGCTGGTTGACGAAGTCGATCAGCTGGCGCAGTCGGGCGAACGAGCGGTGATCGAACGGGAGGATAAGACGACGGAGATCGGGAAACTCGTTGAGCTCCTGGGGCACGGGGCCGGGCTCGAGCCTCGCCTGACCCCTGAGAATGTCGGCGAACTTGTCCTGAAGATCGGCGACCTGCGCCGGCTGGATCGGCCGGTTCAGCCGGAAGACCAGGTCGTCGCCGACAATCCGAGACGAGTGATAGACGCGATAGAAGCCGGTGATCTCGGCCACGGCTTCGTCGGGCGAGTCGACAATCCTGAACAAGCTCGTGTCCTCGGAGTCGATGAGCCCGCGCTCGACCAGAGTGCCCGCGATCCAGCGGTGCCAGATCCGCCAGTACGGCTTGGGCCCGGACTCGATCAGCACGACGGGAACGAGCGCCGTTTTGCCCGTCTGCATCAAGGTGAGGAGCTCGAAGGTCTCGTCCATCGTCCCGAAGCCACCGGGGAACAGCGCCACTCCACTTGCTTCTTTAACGAGAAAGAGCTTACGGGTGAAGAAATACTTGAAGGTGATCAGCTTGGGGTCGGAGGCGATCCACGGATTCGCTTCCTGCTCGAACGGCAGCCGAATATTCAGGCCGAAGCTCTTCTCGCCCCCCGCCCCCTCCTGCGCGGCGCCCATGATGCCTGCGCCGGCACCGGTGACGACCATCCAGCCCTCCTCGGTCATGCGCTTGCCGAAGAGCCGGGCGCTGGCCATCGCTTCCTCGCTCGAAGCCGCGCGCGCCGAGCCGAAGACCGTGACCTTGCGGACATTGCCGTACGGGGCGAAGACCTTGTAGGCGTAGCGCAGCTCCTTGAGCGCCGTGGTCGTGATCTTGAGGTCGCCCGTCCCGGAGCCGTCCTCGTGGAGCTTGAGCGCGGTCGTCAGCAGCTGCTGATAGTAGCCGCGACGCTCGGCCGGCACTTCCTCGACATCGAGCAGGTCGGCGATCAGGCGGTTGGCGGTGTCCTTCTGGAGCTGGTACCTACGAGCCTCGGCCACGACTTCGAGTATACCGTCACCGGGCTCCGGGGCCGAACGCGACCGCAAGCCCCGTGACGACCAGGAGGCCGCCGAGGATCGTGAAGATCGTGACAGGTTCGCCCAGGAGCACCGGCCCGAGCAGCGCCCCCACGATCGGCTGGACGTTGAGAAAAATGGCCGCCCGCGGAGCCGGGACCCGCGCGAGCGCCCAGTTCCAGACGACGTAGCCGAGTGCGGTAATGACGATGGCGAGATAGAGCGTGCCGGCTACCGCTCCGGCGCCCCAGACCGGCCGTGCCCCCGACACCCACTCGAGGCCGGCGATCGGCAGGAGCGCGCCGGCGCCCCACATGAGCGACCTGGTCGTGACGGCGAACGGAGCGTGCCGCTCGAGCACGCGGCGCCCCAGAAGCGAGTACGACGCGTAGGCGACACCAGCGAGCACGAGAACCAGATCGCCCGTCCAGTGCGGCACGAGCTTCTCGGTCACGCCGGGGATCCCATTCACGACGAGGACGACGGTCCCGGCGATGGTGAGGGCCGCGCCGACCCCGCCGCGCCGGGACAGCCGCTCGCCGAGATACCACGGGCTCAAGAGGATCATCGCGATCGGCTCGACGGTGATCAGTAGGGCCGCGTTCGTCGCCGTCGAGTGCGCGATTCCCCAGTTGGAACAGATATATGCGCCGGCAAACCCGAGAATTCCCATCCACATGATCTTCCGGTGGTCGGCGGCGGACAACGACTCCGCGGGCTGTCTCCGAGAGAGCAGCAGGAGCACCAGCCAGGCGATGAGGAGCCGCGAGAACGCGAGGGTCGCGGGCGGCACGCTCTGCAACGTGACCCGGGCCACGACATACGACGTCCCATAGACGACATTGGCGCCCAGCATCACGAGCTCGGCCGCGCCCGAAGAAGACCGCGACATGGTGTTCAAGCGCGAGCGAGCCGGGCGAGCGCGCGGATGTCGAGCCTATCGAGAAGAGCCACGGGCCTGCTCGATCAGTCGGCGGAGACGATCGGGGTCGAGCGGCATCTCCCGCACGCGCACACCCAGCGGCGCGAGCGCGTCGTCGATCGCCTCGGCGACGAGGGCTGGAACAGGGATCGCGCCGGCCTCCCCCACCCCTTTGATCCCGAGCTCGTTCAAGGGCGACGGCGTCTCGATGTGGCCGATCTCGATCTCCGGGACCTCGAGCGCGGTCGGCATCAGGAAATCCATGAAGGTGGTGGTGAGCGGCTGGCCGGAGTCGTCATAGACGATGCGCTCGTAGAACGAGCCGCCGACGCCCTGCGCGACGCCGCCGCGGATCTGCCCCTCGACGATCATCGGATTCACCAGGGTGCCGCAGTCGTGCTGGACGACGTAGCGCAGGATGGTCAGATTGCCAGTATCGATGTCCACCTCGACGATCGCGGCGTGGCAGCCGCTGGCGAACGTCGCCTGCGGCGGCGCGTAGTAGCCACCCGCCTCGAGCCCCGGCTCTTCGCCCTCCTGGAGCACGGGGCCTTCTCGCGGCTTCACGAGCCTCAGCGCGGCCTCGGCCGCCCCCTTCCCGTACGCGTAGCGGATGGGGTTGGCGACCGTGGCCAGGGCACCGAGCGTCAGCTCCTTGCCCGGCACGCCCTTGACTCGCACGCGTCCGTCCGCGAGCTCGAGGTCGTGCGGCGACACCTCGAGCAGGCTCGCGGCCAGGCGCAGCGCCTTCTCGCGGACCGCCGTCGCGGCGCGATGGATCGCGTTGCCGCTGGTGACCAGGCCGCGGCTCGCGTACGTTCCGGCGCCCCAGTTGAATTTGGTCGTATCGCCGGTGACCACCGAGACGTCGGCGGGACTGCAACCGATCGCGTCCGCGGCGATCTGCGCGAACGTCGTGGCGTGCCCCTGCCCCTGCGTGGTCAAGCCGGTGGCGACGAGAACCTTGCCGCTCGGCTCGACGCGAACGTGCGCGCCTTCGTACGGGCCGATCCCGGTGCCCTCGACGTAGCAGCCGAAGCCCAGCCCGAGATACCGGCCGGCCCGGCGCGCTTCGGCCTGTCGCCGGCGAAAGTCCGCGACGCCGATCATCTCGGCCGCCATCGCGAGCCCGGCCGGATAGTCACCGCTGTCGTAGCGGGTGGGGGCGCCGTCCTGGAAGGTCAGTCCGACGTCCCAGGGGAACTCGTGCGGCTGCACGAAGTTGCGGCGCCGGACCTCGGCCGGCTCGAGCCCGAGCTCACGCGCGATCAGGCCGATCGTGCGCTCCATGACAAAGGCGCCGTGCGGGCGCCCCGCCCCTCGGTACGGGGAGACCGCTGCCTTGTTGGTATAGGCGACCTCGAAGTCGACCGTATAGTTCGGCAGACGGTAGGGCCCGGGCAGCTGCGTCGACGTGATGATCGGGACGACGATGCCGTACGGCGTGTAGGCGCCCGTATCGTGGACGAAGTGATCGCGCAGCGCCAGGATCCGGCCGGTCTCGTCGAAGCCGACCTCGACGTCGTGGATCTGGCCGCGCTCCTGGTTGGCGGCGATGAGGTGCTCGCGGCGGTCCTCCGTCCATTTCACCGGGCGTCCGAGCGTGATCGCCGCGTGGGGGACGAGAATTTCCTCCGGATAAAAGAGCATGATCTTCGTTCCGAAGCCGCCGCCCACGTCGGGCGCCACGACCTCCACGTTGAATTCGGGCAGACCGAAGAGCCCCGCGAGACCGTTCTTGATGGGCAGCGGCGCCTGCGTCGAATCCCACACCCGGAGGACGCGCCGCCGTGCGTCCCACTCGGCCACCACGCCGCGCGCCTCGATCGGGCTCCCGCAGCTTCGCTCGATCGTGAGCCGCTCGCGGAGAACACGCGGGGCGCGCGCCAGCTGGCCGTCGGCGTCCCCGACCGTCTGGCGGAAGCGCGCGGCGCGATTGTCCGGCACGTCCGGGTGTACGCGCGCCGCTCCGGGTGCGAGCGCGGTCGCCAGGTCGGTCACGACCGGGAGCGGCTCGTACTGGACGTCGATGAGCGCCGCCGCATCCTCGGCGATGTAGCGGCTGTCGGCGACGACGAAGGCCACCACCTCACCGACGTAGCGGACCTCGCCGGCGGCGAGCGGGCGCTGGGTGCGTCCCTGCGTCAGGGTCGGGTGCGGAATCAGGAGCGGCGTCGGCTGGTTCAGATCACCGAGCTCCGCGGCGGTCACGACGAGACGCACCCCCGGCACGCGGCGCGCGGCCACCGCGTCGATCCCCACGATCCGTGCGTGGCCGTGCGGGCTCCGGAGCGACGCGCCATGCAGGACGCCGGGCGGGTTCACGTCGTCGACGAAGCAGCCGAGCCCCAGCAGCAGCCGCGGATCCTCGTTGCGCGGAATGCGCGCGCCGATGCTCCGCGTGGTCATCGGCTCAGGAGCGGGCGGTCGAGCCGGCGGCGGCCGTGCGGGCCTGCACGAGCGCCTCGAACGCGCGATCGAAGCACTGGCGTGGCGGCTTGACCAGACCGGCGCCGACCTGCCCGACTCCGGGCTCCCGATGCGCCATGCCGGTGTCGATCTGCGGCAGGATTCCGGTCTGCACGACCAGCCGCACGTCGATTCCCGTCGGCGTCCCGCGAAAATCGAGCGCCGGCAGCCGGTACGCCGAGCTCTCGCCGAGCGTGATCTCGTACATGAGCCGCGTGTACTCGAGCGCGTCGGCGGGCGTGCCGCCGACGAACTGGACGACCGCCGGCGCGCCGCCCATGGCGAAGCCGCCCAGGCCGGCCGTCTCGGTGATGGCGCTGTCACCGATGTCGGGATTGGCGTCACCGGCACTGAACCCTGGGAAGTAAAGGCCCTCCGGTGTTTGCGCCGGCCCGGTAAACCATTGCTCCCCGAGCCCGCCGACGCGGATCCCGAAGTCGGTCCCGTTCCGCGCCATCGTCGTCACGATCGTCGAGTCGGGAACGCCATGGGCGGCGTCGAGCGCGGCCTTGCACGCGGCCATACCGACGTTCAGGAACAGGTGCTCGTTGGAGGCGGCGAACGTGAGGACCCGGCTGCGCTCCGACGCCGGCAGATCGAGCCCCGCGATCTCCGGCGCGAGCGCCTTGATGAGCAGCGCGGACGCGGCGCGATTGCGGTTGTGGCACTCGTCGCCCATCTGCACGGCCTGGCCGATGAGCGCCCGGAGATCGACGCCGCCCGCTCGCCGGATCGCTTCGCCGAACGCCGGGCCGACGACATCCCGGAACCAGCGGAGACGATCGATCACGTCCGGCGCGTACGCGCCGTAGCGGAGTACCTTCCCGAGCCCCTCGTTGATCGTCGAGTACGCGCGGTTCCCGGCCGTTCGGTTCTCGACCACGAGCACCGGCATCGAGGCGGTCGTGGCGCCGGCCATCGGCCCGACCGTCGCGTGATGATGGCAAGGATCGAAGCGAACGGCGCCGCCGGTAACGAGCCGCTCGGCCTCCTGCCACGTCGTCGCCAGGCCTTCGTAGATCAGCGCGCCGACGATCCCGCCGCGCAGCGGCCCGCTCATCCGCTCCCAGGCGATCGGCGGACCGGCGTGCAGAACGGTCTCGCGCGTCATGCCCGGCACGACCTCGATGGCCGGGCGCACGTCGATCAGGACTTGATGGGCGGCGAGGATACGGTCGAGCGTGACCCGATTCGCGGCATCGACGGCATCGCACCAGAGCGAGGCGAGATCGCCCGCCGTGGACGGTGGTCGCCAGTCGACCCGCCGAACTGGGACACCCTGGGCGGCGAGAGCTGACGCGAAGAGATCGGGCCCCACGACCACGGCACCAAGCGGCTCGCGGAGGAGCTTGGCCTCAGACGACATCGCGCCCCTCGGCGATCGCGCGCGCCGTCAGGGCGGCGATCCGGTTGCTCGCACAGACGAGGACACCGGCCTTCCGGAGCTCTTCCTCCTGGCGCTCGAGACCTTGGGGATCGTCGCCCGTGCCGACCACGTGGCCGACGATCGCGAGATCACGCCCGCGGCGCCGGGCGCGGGCCTCCGCCAGCGCCGGACGAAGCGCGCCGGCCGGGTCGGAGTGGGCACAATCGCCGAGCACGAGATCTAGCAGCAGGACGGATGAGCCCCCGTCGTCGCCGGCCGCAATGATCGCGGCGTTCCGCAGGCTCGGATCGATGATCGGGTGAGGGCGTCCGCGCGTGTACTCTTCGCTCCCAAAGTCGACGAAGCGATGCGCCGGCGCATCGCCGACGAGGCGCCGAGCCTCGTCGCAGAGCGTGCCGCCCGTGAAGAAGCCGCGAATCGCGCCGCGGGCGCCGGGCGCGGACACGCGCGGCCGCTCGAGATCGCGAACGCTGCCGGCGGTGAGTTTCACCGCGGCCGTCGCCGCCTCCTCCAGGGTCGCCGTGGAGTGCACGCCTCGGGGCGTGGCACCGTCGTATCCCAGCAGACAGGCCACGACCGGCTTTCTCGTCTCGACGGCCGCTCGGAGCACGGTGTCGGCGACGGCCGGCGACGACGGCTTGGAGACGATCAGCAGGACCCGCGTCTCGGGGTCGGCGCCCAGGGCCGCGACACCCTGAAGTGTCGTGAGCCCGCCGACGGCGGCGTGAAGATCGCGCCCCCCGGTGCCGATCGCGTGCGAGACGCCGCTACCGAGCCGATGGATCAAGGTCGTCAGCTCCTGAATGCCCGTCCCCGAGGCGCCGACCACGCCGACGGCGCCGCGGCGAACCCGATTGGCGAAGCCCAGACCGACCCCGTTGATGATCGCGGTCCCGCATTCGGGTCCCATGACCAGGAGCCCACGATCGCGCGCGCGGCGCTTGAGGGCGACCTCGTCGTCGACCGGGACGCCGTCACTGAAGAGAAACACGTGTAGCCCGGCCGAGAGCGCCTGGTGCGCCTCGATCGCGGCCTGCGCGCCCGGAACCGCGATGAGGGCGACGTTCGTCGCCGCGCTCTTGCGCACCGCGCTGATCACGGTGCGGGGCAGCATGTCCTGCCGGGCGTGCCCGAGGTCCCGGCTGGCGGTCAGTAGCTCTTCGACGCGCGCAAGCGCGTGGTTTGCCGCCGCCTCGGTGCTTGCCCGGACCGAGATCAAGAGGTCCGACGGCCCGGCCTCAGGCGCCTCTGCCGGCCACATGCCGGCCTCCGTGAGCATCGAGCGCCCGGGCGGCGTACCCATCGCGACCCCGACCTCGGCGACACCCGCCAGCTGTCTGGCCTGCTCGGCGACCCGCATGAGGTCGATCGAGTCGAAGTACGCGTTACGCCGAACCGCCCAGACCAAGCGCATCCTTGCCCTCCGGTCGTCGCATTATAGCGAGTCGATGAACGCGGGACAGGAGCCGGCGACCCGGATGGGCAGGCCGCCGCTCCAGCCGCTGTTCATCCCAGGCGGATCATCACGAAGCCGCGCTGCTGGAGCTCATCATAGATGTCCCGCCGATCTTGCTGGCTCGGGTCGCTCGAGGCTCCGGGCTTCGCCCCGGGCGGCAGGATCCGCCGGTCCAAGAGCACCTTGATCTCCGGCATCCCGGCGAAGACCCGCTCGAAGTAGCCGAAGAGCTCCGGACGGTCTCGGGCGACCACCACGATCACCCTCGGCAACGGTCACCCTCGTCGGGAAATCTTCCGAATCGCCCGGTCGGTCCGTTCTGCCGTTTGGCAAGATGAAGAAATTTCAAGGCCTTCTCGACTGGCATTCCAAATGCTCCGACCTGGATTTGGCGAGGAAAAAATGACCTGTCATGCTCAGTGTCGACAGACAATAGACAAGCCAATGGCCCGACATCTGTTTCTGGTTTCGCGCCACGAAGCTCGCCTGTACGAGTATCTGCTGGAGAGATTCCGCGACGACGGGAACGTCGAAGTGATCCTCGACCGCCGGCGTGGAGAGCGACGGGGTCGACCGCAAGGTCAGGAGTCCGATCGTCGGCGATCAGACCGGCGAACCCGCCGAGAGGTCGATGTCGAGCTTCGGATCCGATCGCACGTGATCCTTACCCTCCCCGAGGACGACCCCGCAGCTCGCCACTGACGTTGGCGGCGCCCGAGCGCCGTCCGGAGGCCAAGGTTAGCACTGTCGGCCGGCGAGTTCTGACTCGCGAGCGCGCACCTCTGTTCAGCTTTTGATCAGTCGCTCGAGCGGCACCCGTATGCGATCCATGTGACTGATTTCAAAGACACTCGGCGCCATCACACTCGGTCTTTTCGCTCAGCGCTGCTCAAGTCTCTTCCAGCGTCGCTCCGGACGCAACAATTGCGGGTACGCAAAATATGCAAGGGATCCGGAAGGTTGCGCTCCAACCACGTATTGGTATTGGCCTTGCTGATCTATGGCGCTCGTGGACCAGCCCGCGCTCCGCATGCCCGAGCTCGACTCGAACGATGCCGCCGCTCTCACGATCGCCGCGCTCGCCCTTTCCGCAATTCGGGACGGTAACGGCCGTCGGTTCTTCTCGCCGATCCTTTCCGGAATGACTCCGTCGCGTCGACGGACCTATTGCTTGCCATTGAGCACCCTGTCAGAATTGCCAGACTCCGGAGGCGAGCTGTGCGCGTAGTGATCGTCGACGAGACCGCGGTCCTGGGCGAAACAGCACGTCGAATCCTGTCTTCGATCGGAGCCACCACCGCGTTCGCCGGCTCGCTGCAGGAGCTCTCACTCGCCTTCGAGACACATAAAGTTCCGAACCTCCTCGTGGTGAACGTGACGAACGGTCTCACGGGCTGGGAGGTCGCCGGTCACATCGAGCGCGCGGGCTACCGCGGCCGCGTCCTCGCGTTCGTCGACACGCTCGACGACGCCAAGATCCAGTACCTGACGCAGCTGCAGCACGTCGATTGCGTGGCGCGTCCGAGCTCGACGGCGCTGCTCGATCAGGTCCTCAAGCAAGCGCTGCGCGGTACGCGGAGCGTTGCCGAGCGTTCACTCGAAACGATCCGGCCGGCCTATCACGGCATCATCGGCGAGTCGCCGCAGATGGGCGAGATTTTCGCGCGCATCGCGAAGGTCGCGGTCGGTGACGTCAACGTCTGCGTCCACGGCGAGAGCGGCACCGGCAAGGAGCTCATCGCGCGCGCGATCCACTACGCGAGCCCGCGCCGTGATCGCCCGCTGATCACGCTCGACTGCACGACGATTCCCGAAGGCCTGATGGAGAGCCACCTCTTCGGTCACGTGAAGGGGGCGTTCACCGGCGCGACGGAGCATCGCGAAGGCGTCTTCGCGCTCGCGCACACCGGGACCTTGTTCATCGACGAGCTCGGCGAGCTGAGCCCGGCGCTCCAGGCCAAGCTGCTGCGCGTCATCCAGAGCCGCGAGTTCTCCAAGGTCGGCGGGACGAAATCGATCCGAACGGACATCCGCCTCATCACCGCGACCAACAAGGACCTCCGAGCGGCCGTGGCTCAGGGAACGTTCCGCGAGGACCTCTACTATCGAGTCGCGGTGTTCATGATCAAGGTGCCCTCGCTCCGCGAGCGCATCGAGGACATCCCGCGGCTGGTCGATCACTTCCTGCAGCGCTTCGCGACCCTCTACGGCAAGCGCGTTTCGCGTGTCGCACCGGCGACGCTCAAGCGCATGATGGCCCTGCCGTGGCCGGGCAACGTCCGGCAGCTCGAGAATTTCCTGGAGCAGGCGGTGGTGCTCGCCGAGGGCGACACCCTGACCGATCGGGACCTCTTCGCCGGGGATGTCTCGGGCGGGTCCGCCACGGCCGCGCCGGTGATTTCCGGAGTGTTCGAGGCCGGGCTTCCGCTCAGCGAAGTCGAGCGCCGCCACATCCTGCGCACGCTCCACAAGGCTCACGGCAATCGCACGGAAGCCGCGCGGCTCCTGCAGATCAGCGTTCGCTGCCTCCAGTACAAGCTCAAGGCGTACGGTCGGGACGTCGAGACTACAGGCTCTGATCGCGGCCTCGTCCCCAGCGCCTAGCCCTCTCCGCAGCCTGACAATCGCTCGCGTGAGTGCAAAGTTTTCGTAGGTGATGCGCAAGAATGTAGTGGCGAACGCGCGAGTCTGATCTTTCCGGATTCATGAAACATATATCGTGTCGTCAGTTACGTGGTTGGCCTCGTTTGTGCTCCTCCAGCACGCCGCATTGAAGCTCGCTCAGTCCAGCCGCAGCATGGTGACACCGGCGCTCCGAGAGCTCCTCGGACGCGACGCGGTGTGCCGCGAGATCGTGCAATACCTGATGCACCACAGCGAAGCCGCCGACACCGCGCGCGGCATCGCAGAGTGGTGGATCAATCGGGACGTCCCTTCCACGCGGCGCGCGCTACTGAAGCTCCAGGCCTGTGGCGTCGTCCAGTCGTTCGTCGTTCAGGACGAGACGTTCGTGTACGCCTACACCAAGAAGGCGGTCGTGCGTCAATCGCTCGCGCGGTATCTCCGTGAACCGATCGCTTCGCCCGCCGCGAAGGAGCTCTGAGCCATGGCTGCATCGTCCGTCGCCGGGACCGCCAACCAGGAGTCCCGCTCGAGCCTGCCGGGAGACGGAGCCCTTCTCGACCTGCGCGTCGTGGCCCTCGGCGGCGGCACGGGCCTGCCCACCGTGCTCCGCGGCCTCCGTGCGGGCCTCTTCGAATCGCACCCCTGGGATCTCGAGCGCGACCAGACGCGGCTGACCGCGATCGCCACCGTCGCGGACGACGGCGGCAGCTCCGGCAAGCTCCGCGCGACCTACCATCTCCCCTCGCCCGGCGACATCCGCAACTGCCTGCTGGCGCTGGCCGGCGGCGATCCCATGCTCTCCGACGTGTTCGCCTTCCGGTTCGCGGGCGGCAGCGAGGTCGCCGGGCACAGCCTCGGGAACCTCATCCTGACGGCGCTCACCGAGCTCGAAGGAGACTTCTCCAAAGCGGTGGCTCGGGTCGGGCGCCTGCTGTCGATCCGCGGCCTGGTCCTCCCGGCCACTGGTCAGAACGTGGCGCTCCACGCGGAGCTCTCCGACGGCACGGTCATCGAGGGCGAATCCCGCATCGCGACCGCGCGCAGCCCGATCCGGAAGGTGCGGCTCAGTCCCACCGAGACGGTGGCGCTGCCCGAGGCGGTCGAGGCGCTCGAGCGGGCCCACCTGATCGTCCTCGGGCCGGGCAGCCTCTACTCGAGCCTTGTCGCCGCGCTGCTGCCGCGCGGGATCGCCGAGGCCATCACCCGGTCGCGGGCGCGCGTCGTCCACGTCATGAACCTCATGACGGAGCCGGGCGAGACCGACGGTCACACCGCGGCGGATCATCTGATGGCGATCCGGCGGCACGCGCCGACGATGCCGATCCACGACATCCTCGTCAACACGGCGCCGTTCACGCCCGAGCAGATCGGCCGCTACGGCGCGCAGGGCGCGGTGCCGGTCGCGGCGGACCTGGCCCTCATGCGCGCGATGGGACACGCCGTTCACGAGTGCGACCTGCTCGCGGCCGGCGACGATGTGCGCCACGATCCGGGCAAGCTCGCACGCGCGCTGCTCACCCTGGCATATCGCTGCGGCTCGCGGGCGGGTGCCTGAACCATGACCTTGCAGGGCGTCCCCGTGCTTCAGTACGACGGGCTCGGGACCTCGCTCCCGGCCGAGGTCGACGCTCGCCTGGCGAACCACTGGGTCGCGCCGGTTTCGCTGGCCCGGCAGCTGGTCTCGATCCGTGAGCACGGCGATCGTGTGGTCAGGCTCTACGACGCGTGGGCCCCGTACGAAGAGGGCGAGCGCCCGGCGCGCTCGGCGGTCGTGTTGACCTTCGACGACGGCCGCGCCGCCGACTACGACGTGGCGTTCCCGATTCTTCTCGCCGCGGGGGTGCCTGGGCTCGGATCGCCGAGATGCACCGGGCCGGCATGTCGTTTCAGTCTCACGCGCACGATCACGTCGCCCTGCCGGTCCTGTCGGCCCGGCTCCTCAGAAACGAGCTGCGGACCTCCAAGCGTCTCATCGAAGACTTCCTCGGGCGCGGCGTGGACTTCCTGGCCGCTCCCCACAGCCTGGTCGATCGGCGCGTCGTCGACGCCGCTCTGGACGCCGGCTATCACGCGGTATGCGCCTCGCGCGGCTGGCCCGCGCGTCCCGGCGGCGCCGTCGTGAACCGGATCACGGTGTTCCGCGACACCGGCGAAGCGCAGTTCAGCGCGATTCTCGCGCGCGAGCCGCTGGGCTATGCGCCGGCGATCGCGCGCGCGCTCCTCACGCGCCTGCAGCAGCGCGTCGCGCTGAAGCTCCGTCCGCCCTGTCTCGAGGGCGAGCTCTCTCTGGGAGGTGCGTGATGTGGGAGGGCGCACGGTGATCGTCGGTCTGGCCGGCGGCACCGGCTCGGGCAAGAGCTCGATCGTGCGCAACCTCGTCGAGCGTGTCGGCGGCTGCGTGGTCGATCTGGAATCCTACACGCTCGACCGCGGCGCCGGCGCGCCGGAGGACCGGAGCTGGGGCGGCGACGACGAGCCGGCCGCCATCGACACCGAGCTGCTCGTGGCCCACCTCGACGATCTCCGGCGAGGCGAAGCGATCCGCAAGCCGGTCTACTCGCCCGAGACACGCCTGCGCACCGGTATCCAGCTGGTGGCCCCCGCGCGTCTCGTGCTGGTCGAAGGCCTCTTCACCCTCTGGTGGGACTCTCTTCGCTCGCTCCTGGACGTGAAGGTGTTCATCGACGCACCGGCCGATCTCCGGCTCGTTCGCCGGATTCGGCGGGAGCTCGCCGATCGCGGCCGCAGCATCGAGCAAGTGCTGTATCAGTACTCGGGCTCGGTTCGCCCCGCGCACGACCGCTACGTGGAGCCGACTCGGGTTCACGCCGACGACGTAGTCACCAATGACGGGCCTCTCGAAGACGCCGTCGAACAGGTCATCGCGCTGGTGCGCCGCCGCCGGGTCGATGGGCTGGCCGGCGCCGGGCAGCACTAGACGATGAGCGCCCAGAACGGAACGCCAATGATCGTCCCGAGCCGACGCGACCCCCGCGCCAAGTGGCTTCAGTGTACGAGCCGTCTGGAATCTTGCGTGACGCTCGACGAGGTGGCTTCCAAGCTCGTCGACGCGGTCGGGCAGGTCCTCGGCGCCACCGGCGCCGTCCTCTATCTCGCGGATCCCGGCGACGGCGGACTGCGCGCGGCGGCGGCCGTCGGCACCGGCTGTCCGGCGCCGACACTTGCCGACGACGATCACGCGCCGTTCGTGCCGCTCCTGCGGGGGCAGGCGCCCGTGGTACTCGAGAACAGCTCGGCCGCCGCCTGGTGCTGGCTGACGGAAGCGCGGGTGTTCACCGAGGGGTCGGCGATCGTGCCGCTTCGCTGGCGTGACGAGCCAATCGGCGCGCTCGTGCTCGGCGAGCCGGTCGGCAATCCCTACTCGCCTGACGATCTCGAGCTCATGGCCGCCATCGGCGAAGAGGCCGCCGGCCTCCTCGTCGCCGCCCAGCTCTCGGAGAGCCGCACTCGCGCGCGCGAGCTCGAGGCGTTCCACCGGGTCACGTCGTTCGTGGTCCACGATCTCAAGAGCTCGATCGCGACGCTCTCGACCCTGAGCGAGAACGCGCTGAAGAGCTTCGACGACCGCGACGTCCACCGCGACGCGCTCAACACGGTCGCCCAGACCGTGAATCGCATGAAGTCGATGCTCGGGCGCCTCCAAGACGGAGCGGGCACGACGGTCTCCCCGCACCTCCGATTCGGAGGGCGAACATGAAGCCGAAGCTACTCATCGTCGAGGACGAAGAGGCCATCCGCACGGAGCTGAGGTCGGCGCTCCGCGACGACTTCACGCTCGTCTTCGCCAAGGGCCGCGCCGAGGCGCTCTCGGCGCTCGCCTGCGAGCAGCCGGCGGTGGTCAGCCTCGACCTCGGACTGCCGCCCCATCCGGAGAGCTCGGAGGACGGTCTGGAGACGCTCGCCCAGATCATGAAGACCGCGCCGGCCACCAAGGTCGTCGTCGTCAGCGAGAACGGCGGCCGCGACAGCGCGATTCGCTCGGTCCAGCTCGGCGCGTTCGACTACCATCAGAAGCCCGTCCAGCTGCACGACCTGAAGGTCGTGCTCCAGCGGGCGGTCCATCTCGGGACGCTCGAGGCCGAAGCCGAGAAGCGCGCGAACGAAGCCGCGATCGAGTTCGCCGACATGCTGGGACACACGCCTGCGATGCGCGAGATCTTCGCGGTCGTGAGCCGCATCGCACGGACCGACGTCACCGTGCTGATCCAGGGCGAGAGCGGCACGGGCAAGGAGCTCCTGGCGCGGGCCGTCCACGCCAATAGCGCGCGGAGCCACCGGCCGTTCGTGGCGATCAACTGCGGCGCGATCCCGGACACCTTGCTCGAGTCCGAGCTGTTCGGCCACGAGCGCGGCGCCTACACCGGCGCGCACATCCAGCGAAGGGGCAAGCTCGAGCTGGCGGACGGCGGCACGCTCTTCCTCGACGAGGTCGGCGAGATGAGCCCGCCGTTGCAGGTCAAGCTCCTCCGCTTTCTGCAGCAGCGCGAGCTCGAGCGCGTCGGGGGCCGCGAGGTGCTTCGCGTCGACGCCCGCGTGGTCGCCGCGACCAACAAGGACTTGAAGAGCGAGCTCCAGGCGCGGCGGTTCCGTGAAGATCTCTTCTATCGTCTCTCGGTCGTGCCAACGCGCTGCTCCAGCGGAGCTGCAAGGCGCACCGGCGGAAGCTCCGCTTCGGCGGCTCGGCGCTCGAGGCCATCGTCCACCATCCCTGGCCCGGCAACGTCCGCGAGCTCGAGAACGCCGTCGAGCGGGCGGTCCTGATGGCCGGCGGCAAGGTCGTGGAAGCCCGCGACCTCGGCATCGAAGTCGAGGATCGCCCCGCGACGTCCCTCCGAGCGTCTCGCGACCGGGCCGAGCGGGGTGCCCTGGTGGACGCGCTCGTCAAAACGCGCGGGAATATCACCCAGGCCTCCCGCCTCCTGGCGGTGAGCCGCCCGACCATGCACGGACTGATCGGCCGCTACGATCTCAGCGCGCGGGATTTTCGGTAGGCGCCGCTGACCGGCCCGATCTGTTCGCCCGCACAAATACCGGCCAGTCCCGGCGCTGGCGTGTCAAAATCGACCCCGTTGACCCGGGAGCGTTCCGTCGGCCGCTTTAGCAAGGAGGACATGCCGTGAAAATCGTCGTCGCCTGCTCCATGGCCCTTGTGGTGCTTCTCGCGTGGACCAGCCCGCCGGCCGCCGTCGAGGACATGGGGCTGATCACCGGAGGCGAGAAAGGCACCTACTATCAGTTCGGCCTCGATCTGCAGAAGCTCGTCAAGCCGGCCGGCATCAACCTGAACGTCTTCCCGTCGAAGGGCTCCATCGAAAACGTGTATGCGGTCTACCAGCGGCCGGGTGTTCCGATGGGCATCGTGCAGTCGGACGTGCTCGCCTTCGTCGCGCGTGTCCAGACCGACCCCGTGCTGCAGCGGATCGCGAAGAAGACGAAGATGGTCTTCCCGCTGTACAACGAAGAGATCCATCTGCTGGGCAAGAAGGGCATCGCCGATTTCGACGACCTGGCCGGTCGGAAGGTCGCGGTCGGCCGTGACGGCAGCGGCACGTACCTCACCGCGCGCCTCCTCTTCAAGCTGTCGGAGGTCGCGCCCGCCGAGATGGTGCCGATCGACACGGGCGAAGCGCTCGCCGAGCTCAAGGCCGGCCGCATCGACGCGATGTTCTACGTGGCCGGCTACCCGGTGAAGCTCCTGAAGGAAGACGTCACGGACAAGGACGGGCTCGCGCTGATCCCGATCACCAACAAAAGCGTCCTCGAGTTTTACCCGCAGGCCGAGATTCCGGCCGGGACGTATCCGTGGCAGACGACGTCGATCAATACCGCGGCGGTCAAGGCGGTCCTCGTGTCGTTCGATTTCCGCCGCCGCGATTGCGACAACATCGGCCGCTTCGCGCAGCTCATGTCGCGGGGACTCGACTCCCTGCAGAAGAACGGCCATGCGAAGTGGAAGGTGGTCGACTTCAACTATCCGCTCCGCGGCTGGGAGCAGTACGACTGCGTTCGGAAGGCCCTCGGCAAGACCGGGCCGTCGGCCACGACACCCGGGCCGGCGCGCACCTCGCAGAATCCCGTCTTCGACGCGATCAAGGGAGCGCTCGACCAGTAGGCTCGATCGCCACGCGCCTCGTCGGCGCGTCTGAGCCCTCGAGGATCAGGCGCCGACGAGGTGCAGCAGAAACCAGGTCGCGGCGGCCACGATCGCCGACGCGGGAATCGTCAGGACCCACGCCCAGAGGATCTTCCCCGCCACGCCCCAGCGGACGGCCGAGAAGCGCTGAATCGCCCCGACGCCCATGATCGAGCCGCTGATGGTCTGGGTCGTGCTGACCGGAATGCCGGCGATGGCCGTACCGAGCAGGGTGATCGCGCCCGCCGTCTCCGCGCAGAAGCCGCCGACCGGCCGCAGCTTGGTGATCCGCATTCCCATGGTCTTCACGATCCGCCAGCCGCCGGCCATCGTTCCCAGGCCGAGCGCGGCGTGCGCCGAGAGGATGACCCAGAAGGGTACGTAGAAGTCGGGGCCGAGGTGGCCGGTGGTGAAGAGAAGCACCGCGATGATCCCCATCGTCTTCTGAGCGTCGTTGGTGCCGTGGCCCAAGCTGTAGGCGGCGGCCGACAGGAGCTGGCCGCGACGGAAGACCTTGTCGACGCGCCCGGGAGTCTGGTTCTTGAAGACGTTGATCACCAGCACCATCAT
>WNFK01242685.1_pt1 | contig 31966 bp, 29 predicted proteins | sample 5400281 | NCBI WGS metagenome assembly WNFK01 (sample SAMN13153350, study PRJNA577476) | soil metagenome | isolation source: 20 cm soil on Douglas fir-dominated hillslope | place: USA:California | collected 2013-09-17
CGATGCGGTGAAGGTGACGCTCGGCCCCAAGGGCCGGAATGTCGTCATCGACAAGAAGTTCGGCAGCCCGACCGTCACCAAGGACGGCGTGACTGTCGCAAAGGAAGTCGAGCTCGAGGACGAGATCGAGAACATGGGCGCTCAGATGGTGAAAGAAGTCGCGACCAAGACCTCCGATCTCGCGGGCGACGGCACGACCACGGCGACGGTGCTTGCACAGGCCATCTACCGTGAGGGTCTCAAGTCGGTCACGGCCGGTGCCAATCCGATGGCGCTGAAGCGCGGTATCGAGAGCGCGGTCGAGACGGTCGTCGCCGAGCTGAAGAAGATTTCGGTGCCCACGTCGGGACGGAAGGACATCAAGCAGGTCGCCACGATTTCCGCCAACGGCGATGCTGAGATCGGCGACAAGATCGCCGATGCGATGGACAAGGTCGGCAAGGACGGCGTGATCACGGTCGAGGAAGCCAAGAGCCTCGAGACCACGCTGGAAACCGTGGACGGGATGCAGTTCGACCGCGGTTACCTCTCGCCGTACTTCATCACCGATCCCGAGAAGATGGAATGCACGATCGAGGATGCGTACATCCTCATCTACGACAAGAAAATCTCGACCATGAAGGACCTCCTGCCAGTGCTCGAGAAGGTGGCACAGTCGGGGCGGCCGATGCTCATCGTCGCGGAAGACGTCGAGGGTGAGGCGCTGGCGACGCTGGTCGTGAACAAGCTCCGTGGCACGCTGAAGGTCTGCGCCGTCAAGGCGCCGGGCTTTGGCGACCGCCGCAAGGAGATGCTGCGCGACATCGCCATTCTCACCGGTGGCCAGGTGATTTCGGAAGAGCTCGGCCTGAAGCTCGAGAACACAACGCTCAACGACCTCGGCCGTGCCAAGCGCGTCATCGTGGACAAGGACAACACCACCGTCGTCGACGGCAAGGGTAAGGACGATCAGATCGACGGCCGCAAGGCGGAGATCAAGGCCCAGATCGACAAGTCCACCTCGGATTACGACAAAGAGAAGCTGCAGGAGCGGCTGGCGAAGCTCGCCGGCGGCGTGGCCGTGCTGAACGTCGGCGCGGCGACCGAGACCGAGATGAAGGAAAAGAAGGCTCGGGTCGAGGACGCGTTGCATGCGACCCGCGCGGCTGTCGAAGAGGGCATCGTGCCGGGTGGCGGCGTGGCGTTGCTGTGGTGCCAGAAGTCGCTCGACAAGGCCAAGGGTCACGACGACGATGAGAAGACCGGCATCGAGATCGTGCGCCGGGCCCTCGAGGAGCCGATTCGTACCATCGCCCAGAACGCGGGCGCCGAAGGCGCGATCGTGGTTGGTCGCGTGAAGGAGTCGAAGGACAAGAACTTCGGCTACAACGCGCAGACCGATAAGTTCGAGGACCTGGTGGCGTCGGGTGTCATCGATCCGACGAAGGTCACCCGGACAGCCCTGCAGAACGCCGCGTCGATCGCGGGCCTGCTCCTCACGACTGAGTGCGTCGTGGTAGAGAAGAAGGAGAAGGAAAAGGCTCCGCCGATGCCCGGTGGCGGCATGGGTGGCATGTATTAACGACTAGCCGCCGAGACGCATAGACGCCTAGTTGACATAGTTGACATAGACTTACGTAGCGCTCCCTCCCGTGTGACGTCTGGCGACGTCTGGCACGGGGGGGAGCACTATTTTGGAAGGCTATGACAGCGCCGGAAAAGGCCGCTCTTTCGAGAGAATTGGCCGATTTCCTGATCGAGCTCTCGATCGCCCTCCATAAGCACTCGATGTACCCGGAGGGGCATCCGTCGCTGGCGCCAGCCGCGGCGAGCGTCACCCGGCGGGCCGAGCACCTGTTCGAAAACCGCACCACGCTTGCCCTCGGCGTCGCCCGGCAACAGCTCGTCATCGAAGGCGTAGCCACCGATCCCAAGAATCCCCTCCTCGCCGAGCTCGCCGGTCGCCTGCATCGCCACCATCTGGGGGCTGTGACGTTCCACCGCGGGCTGCGAGTGAGCGAGGTCAGCGATGTGTTGAAGACGCTGTCGGTCGAGGCCGAGCGCACCGGCGAGCCGCTGGGGCTCGGGTCCCCCGAGCAGCTGCGCGCCTGGGACCACATCCGGCTGCACCCTGTCACCTACGAGCGCTTGGAGCTGCTGCAGGAAGACGACCAGGTCCCCGCGCCGGGCGACGAGGGCTCCAAGGAACGGGGCTTACGGGGCGCGCAGCTGTGGGTCGGGCTGGCGCGCGCCGCGCTGACCGCCGAGGCCATGGGCGACGACGCCGCGCCGCAGGCCACTGAGCCGACGTTGATCGCCAAGGCGATCGACGAGCATCCCAAGAGCGCAGCCTACGACCAGGTGATCGTGGGATACCTGTTGCAAATCGCCGATGAGCTGAAGCACGCGGGAGGTGCGGAGGCGGTGGCGTTGCGGCGCCGGACCTCGAAGCTCGTCGGCGCGCTCCAGCCCGGCACGCTGCGCCGGCTCATCGAAATGGGCGGTGACAACGCGCAGCGCCACAAGTTCGCGATCGATGTGACGCATGGGCTTGCCGTCGACGCCGTCCTGGAGATCGTGCGCGCGATGGCGGATGCGTCGCACAAAACAGTTTCCGATCCGCTGGTGCGGATGTTATCGAAGCTCGCGCAACACGCAGAGCAGGGCACGGCGGAAACGCGTCCCCAGGCCGACGAGGCGCTGCGCGACCAGGTGCGCGATCTCCTGCAGGGATGGACCCTCGAGGATCCGAATCCCGACGCGTATGGTCAGGCGCTGCAGAAGATGGCCGCGGCCGCTCCCGCCGCGAGCCAGCGGCGCGAGGGGCAGCAGGCCGCCGAGCCGTTGCGCATCGTGCAGACGGCGGTGGAGACCGGCGCGCTCGGCTTTGGCGCCTGGCGCGCCGTCGAGCGGCTGGTGGCCGAGCATCACGTCGACGCGCTCGTCGACCTGCTCGCCGAGTCGCCCGACGCCTCACGCCCGGCGGTTCGCGCCGACATCGCGCCGCTCTGGACCCGGGTCACCTCGCCCGACGTGGTGCGGCAGCTCGCGAGCAGCGAGCCGCCCGACTTCGCCACGCTGGACCGCGTGCTGCCGCGGCTGCACGTCGACGCGTTCGAGCCGCTGCTCGACGTGCTGGGGGAGTCGGAGTCGCGGACGACGCGCCGCGGACTGCTCGATCGCTTGACCCGCGCCCCGCGCGAGCTCGGCCCCGTCATTGCCACGCGACTTTCGGGCGACATCCCCTGGTATGTGACGCGCAATTTGCTGCTGATTCTCGATGGCCTGCCGGCACTCCCGGCGGGCTTCTCGACGGCGGCATTCACCGGCCATGAGGATGCCCGCGTCCGGCGCGAGGCATTGAAGGTGACGCTGAAAGTCCCTGCGGAGCGCGAGCCGGCGCTGCTTGGTGCGCTCCGGGACTCCGACCCGCGCATGGCGCGGCTCGCGCTCGCGGCCGCGCTGGAGGACTGCCCGCCCTCGGCCCTGACCGTTGTGGCCGAGCTCGCGCGTGCCGCCGGCACTCCGTCCGAGCTGCGGGTGCTTGCCATCAAGGTGCTCGGCCGCGTGCGAAACAGCATCGGCCTGAACGCGCTGCTCGCGTTGGTGGACGGAGGGACGAATTGGCTGGGACGCCCGAGGCTCGCCGCGCGTTCGCTCGAGCTGCTCGCAGCCTTGATGGCGCTGGCGGCGGGATGGCGGAACGATGTCCAAGCCGCCGCTCTCCTGGCCCTCGCGGCCGCTTCCAACGATCCCGATGTCCGCAGCGCCGCGAGTCCCACGCCGCGCACCACGGCAGCGATCAAGCGATGAGCGGCGATCCAGGCCGTTTTCTGAACGCGTTCGCCCAGGCGCTCGCCGCGATGGCGCTCTATCGCGACGGGCACCCGGCGCGGGAGCGCGCGCTGGATGTGGCCTTTCAACAGATCCGGGATCTCCAGAGCGACACCGCGCGTCCGCTGTTCACGTTCCTCGGTGACGAGGTGGTGTTCGGGCGGCTCCCGCTCCGCGAGCTGAAGGCGTGGGACTGGGGGAAGCGCCTGGCGCAGGCGGGCATTCAGCGGCTCGAGTTCGACGAACAGGTGAGCCGCGAGGACTTCGAAGGCTTTCTGGAGGAGGTCCTCGCGCGGCTGACGTTGTCGGCGATCAGTACCGAGGCACGCCAGATGCGTCACAGCAGTATCCGCTTTGGTGCCGTCGGATTGAAGGGTGAAAGCGAGCTCGCGCCCGAGGCGCTGCCCACCGCGACGATCAGCTTTTCCTTGGGGGAGGAGGTCGACACCCTCCAGTGGATGCAGCACGAGGTGCAGACAACCGGCGCGATCCCGCTCGCCGAAGCCGAGGCGGTCGTGCGCTCGCTCGCCGTCGCGATGCATGGCGGCCGGCAGGTGATCGTGCCGCTGCTGCAGCTCAAGGAATTCGACCAGTACACGACCACGCACTCGCTGAACGTCTCGGTGCTGTCGATGGCGCTGGCAGAGTTCATTGGCCTGTCCGCGACGGATGTGCGGACGTTCGGGATCGCCGGACTGCTGCACGACATCGGCAAGATCAAGATCCCGATCGAGGTGCTCACCAAGCCCGGCCGCCTCACGGATGAGGAACGCGCGCTGATGAATGAGCACCCGGCGGCGGGCGCGCGCATGCTGCTCGAAGTCGAAGAAGATCTCGATCTCGCCGTCGTGGTGGCGTATGAGCACCACATCATGATCAACGGCGGCGGGTATCCTGTCCTGCACTATGCCCGCGAGTGTCATCACGCGAGCAAGCTCGTGCACGTCTGCGACGTGTACGACGCGTTGCGCACCCGCCGCCCGTACCGGGAGGCGTGGTCCGTCGAGAAGACGCTCGGCTACCTGGACGAGCGCAGCGGCGTCGAGTTCGATCCCGAGCTGAGCGGTGCCTTCGTGCGAATGATGAAACAGTGGGAAGGGCAGGTGGCGGTGCTCACCGATCCCGTCGCGCCCGTAGCCGGAAACGTTCCCGCCGGTGCCAAGACGGAACAGAGCCGGGTATCATTGGACGGATGATTCGGCTCTGGGTCATGGGAACGGCGGTACTCGCGATCGCGCAGACACCCGTCCGGCTGACGGGGGACTGGCAGGCGAAAGCCGGCGATGAGATCCGCCACATCATGGTGCGCAGCGACAGCTCGGCGCAGTTCGGCCGGGACCTCGCCCGCTGGCGCCTCGTGGGCGACAGCCTCTGGATCACGCTGGGCGACGGCGTCTGGCAGGTCTATGGCATGAAGCTCGCCCGCGACAAGCTCACGATCAGCGGCGGGGGCGCCCTGATACGCTGACGATTCCCGACGCACCAGCTCCCACTCAGCGGGCCTGGTAGTCGGTCGTTATTTCAGTTCCGTAACCGCCGTCAGCCTCCAACCCACGTCTTTGCGCTCGAACCGCATCGCAAACCGCCGGCGGTCGACGCGGGGCGCACCGCCGCGCTCCGGTACGTACTGGAACATCGCACGCACGTTGCCGGTCGCCGTCGCGCCCTGAACCTTGAAATCTTCCATCGCGAACTTCGTCGTGATCTGACTCCACTCGCGGAAGAAGGCTTCCCACCCGCGCCGCTCCTCGTCGGTCAACCCGGGATACAAGACGCGAATGTTGGAAATGCGCTGGCTCGACAACGCGCGGGCCAGATCGCTGAGCAGCACGTCGATCGCGCCGCGGGCGTCGCGGGGCTGCGCGCTCGGCGGCGCGATCCCCGCGTCGATCCCTATCTGCTCGGCACTCTGTGCCGCGACTTTGGCGAGCGTGAAATCCTGGACGCGGAGTAACGACTCCGCACGCGCCAAGAACACCCCGGCGTTGGCCGCGGCGCGTCCCGTGGGCAGCGCCTGAACGACGGGCGAGACGCGCTCGATCATGCGCTGCGCCTCCAGGTCCATCGCCCGTGCCTCCTCCCGCGCCTGCCCGTAGCGTTGTGCGGACTCGACATAGCCGCGGAGCGCGAGCGATTGATCGCCGCGCTGCAGCGCCCGGTCCGACGTCTCGAGCATCGTCTGCGCGAGCAGCAACGAGGGCACGCTGTTCTTCTGAGCGCCCGCGGCGATGGCGCGATCGCGCGCCGAGAGCGCGGAGTCGCGGCGCACACTGACGGCCAGGGAGACCGGAGGACCGGCCGGTGCCGGCGGGGGGGCCACGAGCCCGCCAGGCTGCGCCGGCGCCGGTGGAGTGACCGGTCGGGCGGCCGCCGTCGGTGCGTCAGGCGGTTGCCCCGGGGCATACACCAGGAGCGCCACGACGACCGCGAGCGCGCCCAGTACGGCGATCCGGGCTCGCATCGACGCGTGGGTGATCAGCTTCAGCATCGGCTGGGGCAGCGGCGTCCAGCGTCCCAGCGGCTGGGTCGCTTCCTCGTCGGCGCCCGACAACGCCGCGCGGATCTGCTGCAGCGTCGACATCATCTGCCCCGCGGATTCGTAACGCTCGTGCGGCACCTTGTTCATCGCCTTCGCCACCACGCGCTCGAGCGCCGCCGGGATCGACGGCGCGACGGTGCGGAGCGGGCGTGGCTCCGTCGTCAGGACCTGATACAGGACGCCGTGCACGGACTCCGCCTCGAACGGCCGCTGATAGCACAGCAGCTCGTACAGCATGCAGCCCACGGAGAACACGTCGGTGGCGGGCGTAATCGCACCGTTGGTGATTTGCTCGGGGGCCATGTACGTCGGCGTGCCTACGATCGCGCCCGATCCGGTGTCGTCGGCCTTCTGCAGCCGGGCGATCCCGAAGTCCATGATCTTGATGCGGCCGTCGGGCATGACCCGCACGTTCGATGGCTTGACGTCGCGGTGAATCACGCCGCGCTGGTGGGCGAAGTGCAGACCGGCGAGCACCTCCATCGTGATGTCGAGCTTCCGCTCCAACGCAAGCGGATCGCGCAGGGCGATCATGTCGGAGAGATCGCGACCCTCCACCAGCTCCATCGCGATGAACAGCTGGCCGTCGGATTCGCCGAGGTCGTAGACGGTGACGATGTTGGCGTGCTGGATGGCGCCGGCAGCCCGCGCCTCGCGCAGGAAGCGCTCTTGCATGTCCTTCGTCTTCCGGAAACTGGCGCTCAACAGCTTCAACGCGACGTAGCGCCGCAGGACGGTGTCGTACGCCTTCCAGACGATGCCCATCGCCCCTTCGCCCAGAAGCTGGTGCAGCTCGTACTTGCCGAGGCGCCGGTAGCGTTGTTGCAGATCGCTCATTGCGTCAGCCAGTCGAAGGCGCGCTGCAGGTAGGACCGCATCGCGTCCGTCACCTCGACGTTCCGGCGGGGCAGGACCCGCTCGACGGTCGCCAGAAACTTCTCGGGCGTCATCCGTTCCGTTGCCGAGCCGCCCCAGGCGAACGGCGCGACATACTTGGGCGCGCGCACACCATCGAACAGACTGGCGCCGGCGCCGATGACCGATCCGGCGTCGAGCAGGGTGCCGATGGCGGTTTTCGCGTGGTCGCCGATGAGACTGCCCAGAAACTGGTGTCCGGTTTCCAGCCTGGTCCCCGCCACATCGAGCCGCACGTCGCCATAGGTGCTTTTCAAGTTGGAGGTCGTGGTCCCGGCACCAAAGTTGACCCACCGGCCGAGGACCGAATGCCCCACGAACCCGTAGTGACCCTTGTTGGCGTAGCCAAGCATGGCGGTCGTCGACACCTCGCCGTGGACGACGCACCACGGCCCGATCGCGGAATTGCGAATCGGTCCGCCGACGACTCTTGTGTTCGCTCCCACCCACAGCGGTCCCTCGAGTCGCGTGCCGGACCGTACCTCGACACCGCTCTCGAGCACGACCGGCCCGTTCCGGGTATCGAAAACCACTCCCGGCTCGATCGCCGACGCGTGCACCGCGATCCACGCCGGGTCGCCCACGACGATCGAGCCCTCCGGCACCGGATCGGAATCACCCAGAAGCTTGAGCACGTCGTCCCGCAGCAGCTGCTCGAGCGCGCTGATCAGATCGTGTACGCCCCGGAGCACCACGCCTTCGACATTGATTGCCTGCGCATGCGCTACTGGCCCCGTCCACGTGGTGCCCGCGGGCACCGCCCAGCCGACGGTGACACCGTCGTGCGTGAGGCGGGCGGGCGCGTCCGGGAGCGGGCCGGCGAGGCCGCGGGGCGCAAACGTCGACGAACCGATCACCGCCGGCCCCCGGACCGGGCGCCTCGCCTCCACGACCGGCACGCCCGGCTCGGGGAAACCGGCGAGATGCGGCAGGGCGAAGATCGCAGCGGCCTCGCTCCCGACGAATGTCTCCCAACGCTGGCGCACGAGGTGCGCGCCGGCGCGCAGCTCACATAGCGGCCGGATTCCGGCGAACGGCGCCCAGGCCGGCGCCGGATCGGGGTCGAGGAGATAGAGTCCGTGCGGAGGCGTCACAGGCTCTGCACCAGCGCTTTCAACTTGTCCGGCCGCCCCGTCGGCATCACGAGCGTGTGCCCGTTGGCACGGACGACGACCATGTCCTCGATTCCCACGACGGCGATGGTTTCGTTTTCCGACCAGATCACGGAATTCTTCACATCGTCGCCGAGTGTCACGTTGCCGACGGTGACGTTGCCGCGCGCGTCGCGTCGGCGGACGCGGAGCAGGGCGTCCCACGAGCCGATGTCGTCCCAGGCGAACCGGCCCGTCACCACCGCGAGCCGTGGAGAGCGTTCGAGCACTGCCACGTCGACGGCGACGGGGGTCACGGCCGCGAAAAATCTCGGCGCGTCGCCATTCGTGAGCGCCGGCCATCCGGGCGCCAGCTCCTCCGCGTAGGCACCGGCCTCACCGAGAAATCGCGCCGCACTCCAGGCAAAGAGACCGCTGTTCCACAGGGCGCCCCGCCGGCGCAGCAGCGCCGCGCGTGCGGCACTCGGCTTCTCGATGAAGCGCTTGACCTTGCTCCCGCGGCCGGCGGCGCCGCCCGGCACGATGTAGCCGTAGCCGGTTTCGTTGCGCGTCGGCTTGATGCCCACCGTCACCAGCACGTCCTGCTCCACCGCGACCGCGAGCGCCTGGGCCGCCGCGGCGCGGAAGGCGGCGTCGTCACCGACCGCCCAGTCGGCGTGCAGGGACAGCATCTCCCCGCCGGGATCGTGTTTTGCGATCCAGTGCGCCGCCCACGCGAGCGCCGGTGCCGTCGATGCGGCGCGCGGCTCGGCGAAGATGTTGGCGTGTGGGATCTCGGGGACGGTGGCGGCGACGCGGTCGACGAGTGACGGGCCGGTCAGGATCAGCATGTGCTCGGGGGTCACGAGGCCGTGCAGCCGCGCGACCGTCTGGGCCAGCAGCGGGCGGTCGCTGATCAGCGGCAGAAACTGTTTCGGCCGTTCCGGCGTCGACAGCGGCCAGAATCGTGTCCCGGATCCGCCGGCGAGGATCGCTGCCCAGGTGCTCACGGTGACTCCGGCTTGGCGTCGCCGAACATCATCGCGATGCGCTGGCTGAGTTTCGTGGGGCTGAACGGCTTCGTCACCAGTGTCGCACCGAGCCGCCGGGCTTCGCGCAACACGCGATCCTCGCCTTCGGCGGTGAGGACGACGACCGGCAGGCTGGCGGTGCTGCCCTGTTTGCGCAGGTCGCGCAGCAGGTCGAGGCCCGACCCATCGGGGAGATGGAGATCGAGCAGCAGGCCGTCGGTCGGCGGGCTCGCGCGCAGCGCGGTCCGTGCCTCCTCGAGCGTCCGCGCGACACTTACGCGGTAGCCGAGCTGCTCCAGGAATGGGCGCAACACGAGCCCGATATGAGGCTCGTCATCCACCACCAGGAGGTGACGTACGGAGTTGGCGGGGGCCACCGGCGGACCGTCCGGTTACAGCAATCCAGCGATGGCCGTGCGATGGCGGCGGAGATCGAACAGGAGGGCGCCCACGTTCGTCGCCGGCTGCACCAGCACGATAAGGAGCGCTTCGGCGTTGAGGACCGCAACGATGGCGACCCCGCGGCCGAATTCCAGGACCGCGGTGGCGAAGTCGCCGCGGCCGCCGGCATCGCCGAGCTGGGCCATGTGCTTGATCGCCGTTGGCAGGAGGGCGGCAACGCTGTCGGCGTCCACACCGTTGGCCACGCGCGAATCGATGGGCAGGCCGTCGCGGCCTACTACCACGACCGCGTCCACGCCGTTCGAACGGCTGAGTGCCTCCACGACGTCGCGGATGGTCGCCATACGCGCGGCAACGTAGGTTTCCCGGAAGTCGAAGTCAAGCAGCCACTGTGGGTTGACCCACTCGAACGTGGCCCTGTAAGTTCCCAGCACTTCAATGCGCTACTTCCTGCTGCTCCTGCTGGCCTGTAGCCTCGCCGCCGCCTGTGGCAATCCCAGCGGCCTGGCGGCCTACACCACGAACAAACCCGACACGGTGACGATCTACGCCCTGAGCGGGACGCCGGTGGCGCTGCCCTCGGGATACTCCATCCCGGCCCAGGCGGCGGTGCGAACCGACGTGGCGCCGTCGTTCGATTTCGCGTTCGACATCGACACGGCGGGGCGCGCGCTGCTGTTGCCGACGGGGGCCCTGAAGTTGGGCCAGCAGTCCGGACTGCAGATCAGTACGCAGCAGTTCGATTCGATCAAGTACGCACCGACGGGCGGTTACAATCTCGACAGCGCGCAGGTGCTGACCGACAGCACCGTCCTCATCGGGCACTCGACGCTGGTGACGTGCTCATTCGGCGTCCAGACGTACTATTACGCGAAGCTCCATGTCCTGGCGATCGACACGACGTCCGGTCCGAACGGGCGGCGGCTGCAGTTCGTCATCCTCGCCGATCTCAACTGCGGCTTTCGCGGGCTCCAAGAAGGCCTGCCGCGCAACTAACCCGTGATTGATCTGAAGTTGCTGCGCGCCTCGCCCGCTCAGGTGCGCGCGGCGCTCGGGCGTCGCGGCGATCCCTCGCTGAAGCGGCTGCTCGACGAAATCGAAGCACTCGACATGAAGCGCCGCACGCTGACCGCGCAGCTCGATACGCTCAAGGCCGAGCGCAATGACGCGGCGAAATCCGATGCGCTCGCGGCGAAGTCCGGCGGCCTGTCGGCGGCAGTCGTCGCCGAGCGCCGCAAGTTGGGCGAGCGGATCACCGGCCTCGAGTCCGAGCTGCGGCAGATCGAGACGACGCTCGAAGCCAAGGCGCTCTTCGTGCCGAACCTGCCGTTGCCCGACGTTCCCGACGAACAGACGGAGCTGCGCAGCTGGGGGACACCGGCACCCAAGGGCGGCAAGCCGCACTGGGAGATCGCCGAGCAGCTCGGGATCCTGGACCTCGCGGCCGGCGCGAAGCTCGCAGGTTCGGGATTTCCGGTGCTGCGCGGGATGGGCGCCCGGCTCGCGCGCGGACTCATCAACTTCATGCTCGACCTGCACACGCGCGAGCACGGTTACATCGAAATCGAGCCGCCGTTTCTCGTGCGGCGCGAAGTGATGATGGGGACGGGCCAATTGCCGAAGTTCGAGGATGATGCCTATCGCACGACCGACGACCTGTTTCTCGTCCCGACGGCCGAAGTGCCGGTCACGAACCTCCATCGTGACGAAATCATCGACCGCGCGCTGCCGCTCGGCTACGTCGCCTACACGCCGTGCTTCCGGCGCGAAGCCGGGGCCGCGGGGAAGGACACCCGTGGCTTGCTGCGCGTACATCAGTTCGACAAAGTGGAGCTGGTGCGCTTTTGCCACGCCGTCGACTCGCCGGCAGAGCACGAGAAGCTCACCGGCCACGCTGAAGAAGTGCTGCGCCGGCTGGAGCTGCCCTATCGCGTGGCGGTCCTTCCCGCCAACGACTTCGGATTCGCCGCCGGCAAGACGTATGACCTCGAAGCGTGGGCGCCGGGTGTCGGGCAATGGCTCGAGGTCTCGAGCTCCAGCACCTTTACCGACTTCCAGGCGCGCCGGGCCAACATTCGCTGCCGGCCACGCCCGGGCGAGAAGCCGGAGTTCGTGCACACCTTGAACGCGTCAGGCGTCGCGCTGCCGCGCACGATCGCGGCGCTGCTCGAAACACATCAGCAGTCCGACGGCTCCGTGACCGTCCCGCCGGCGTTGGTGCCGTACGTCGGCACTGATCGACTTGCCTAAAGGCGCGCTGCGCCGCGCCGGTCCTCCCGCGCTCGTCACCGCTGCGCTGCTCTTCGGCGTGCTCTCTGTCGGGTACGCCTGGATCGTCGCGCGCCACCTGCGCAACGACGCGCGCGAGACGAGCCGTCTGCTCGGGCATGTCTTCGCGGGCCTGAACGACCCGCGCGAGGGCGCCGCCGCCGATGCCTTGCTCGCCCTGGCCGACGAAGTGCGGCGGCTCGGCATTCCGCTCGCCGTCACCGACACCGGCGGCCGGATCACCGCGCTCGACAACGCGCCGTTCGGTGCGGACGCCAGCGACGCGCGCCGGCGCGCCTGGATCACGGAGCTCGACCGCATCCAGCCGCCGCTCACTCAGCCCGGCGTCGGCACGATCCACTACGGGGCGCTGCCGGCTGCCAAGGCGTTTACCGGGCTCGCCGTGCTGCAGGGCGCCATGTTCCTCTGTCTCGTGCTGCTCGCCGTGTGGGCGATGCGCGAGCGCGTCGTCGCCGCCCGCGATCGGCTGTGGGTCGCGATGGCGCGCGAATCGGCGCATCAGCTCGGCACACCGCTCATGAGCCTCACGGGTTGGATTGATTACCTGCGGGAGAATCCGGGTACGCCTGGCGGCGAGCTGGTCGCCCATCTTGAGGCGGACGCCGAGCGGCTGCAGCGCGTCGCGAAACGCTTCGAGCGCATCGGCCGCCCGGCCCGGCGCGAGCCCGTGGGTCTCGGAACGGTGGCCGAGCGCATAGTGGCGTATTTCCGGCCGCGCCTGCCGACGCTGGCGCATTCCGTGACGCTTGCCCTGGCCTCGCCAGGTGCGGGGCCGACCGTGACAGGCGATCCGGTGCTGATCGAATGGGCGCTTGAGGTGATCGTGAAAAATGCCGTCGACGCGTTGAGCGGCCGCGGCGGACTGATCGAAGTCGAGGTCGCCGGCACGGCTGCCGTCGGGCGCATCACCGTGCGCGACGACGGTCCGGGTGTCGCGCCGGAGATGCAGCGCGAGTTGTTCGAGCCCGGTGTCTCCAGCAAGACGGGCGGCTGGGGTCTCGGCCTGGCGCTGGCGCGCCGCATCGTCGAACAGCAGCACAACGGCCGGGTGGCATTCCACCCGGGCCCGGAGGGCAAGGGGTCGGTATTCGTGCTTGAATTTCCGCTGACATGACGAACCCCCTTCCTCTGAATCCTGCCCAGCGGGAGGCGGTCGAGCATCCGGGTGGGCCATTGCTCGTGCTGGCCGGGGCGGGGTCGGGGAAGACGCGCGTCTTGACGGCTCGCATCGCTCACCTGATCACCACCCTGCACGTCGCACCGCAGCGCATTTTCGCCGTGACGTTTACGAACAAGGCGGCGGGGGAAATGCGCACCCGCGTCGCGCAGCTGCTCGGCACCGACCCCAGAGGGCTATGGATCGGCACGTTCCATTCGCTCTCCGCCCGCTTGCTGCGGCGGGAAGCGGCGCTACTCGGGTTCGGGCCAAACTTCACGATCTACGACTCCGACGACTCGGAAGCGCTTGTCAGACGGTTGCTCGAGGCCCGCCAACTCTCCCCCAAGGCCTATCCGCCGCGCGCCATTCACGGGCTGATCTCGAGCGCGAAGAACCGCATGCTCACGCCCGAGGCGCTGGGGGCTCAGGCCGACACGCCGTACGTGAAAGTGGCGGCGGATATCTTCGCCGACCTGGTACCGGCCTTGAAGCAGGCCAACGCCATGGATTTCGACGACTTGCTCCTCCATCCCCTGACGCTGTTCCGGGAGCACGCCGACCGTCTCGTGTACTGGCAGGACCGCTTTCAGCACGTCCTGGTGGACGAATTCCAAGACACGAACGCCGCCCAGTACTTGTTGGTGAAGCATCTCGCCAAGCGGCACGGCAATCTGTGCGTGGTCGGCGATGACGACCAGGCGATCTACGGGTGGCGCGGCGCTGATGTGCGCCACATGCTCGCGTTTCAGAACGACTTCCCTGGCACGAAACTCGTTCGGCTCGAGCAAAACTACCGGTCGACACAGATCATCCTCGATGCGGCGAACGGCATTATCGCCGAGAACACCGCCCGCCTCGGCAAGACACTCTTCACGGAGAAACAGGGGGGCGAGCTTGTGACCCTCCTCAGCACGGCCGATGAGCGCGACGAGGCGGAATGGCTGGCCAATGAGTTCGCCAGGCGCGCCGCCGAGGGCGACATCGGCTATGAGGGGATGGCGATCCTGTACCGCACCAACGCCCAGTCGCGCCCGCTCGAAGAGGCGTTCCGCTTCCGCGGCATCCCCTACCGGCTGATCGGGGCGATCAGCTTCTACGAACGGCGCGAGGTGAAGGACCTCCTGGCCTACCTTCGCCTGATCGCCAACCCGGCGGACGACGAAGCCTTCCTCAGAGTCGTCAACGTGCCGCGGCGCGGCATCGGTGATGCCTCCCTGGCCGTGCTCGGGAAGGCTGCGGCAGGGTGGCACAAGCCGATGCTCGAGGCCGCGCGCCGCGCCGGCAGCGTGAGCGAGCTGCGGCCCAACGTGCGGGAGGCGCTTGCCGGAGTCGCGGCGCTGCTCGACCGGCTGCGCGACGCGGTGGGGCAGGCCGACCCGGCGACCGCGCTCGAAACCATCCTCGCCACGACGGGTTACGAGCAGTACCTGGCCGAAGAGGGGGCCGAGGGGATGGAGCGCATCGAAAACATCCGGGAGCTGGTGGCCGGGGCCGCGGCCTGGGCGGAGGTCCAGGATCCCGACGCCGAAGACACCGGCAAACCTGTGGAGCGCTACCTGACGCAGGCCGCCCTCATCACGCCCATCGACGAAGCACGCGATGCCCCGGGGGGGGGCGTCACGCTGACCACGGTGCACATGGCGAAGGGACTCGAGTGGCCGTTCGTGTCGCTCGCGGGTCTCGAGGATGGACTCTTCCCGCTCGGTCGCTCCACCGAGCAGCCGGGCGGCGTCGAAGAAGAGCGACGACTTTGTTACGTGGGTCTCACGCGCGCGCGCGAAAGGTTGTATCTCTCATGGGCGCGCACGCGCTACCGCAACGGGCGGCTGGAGCTTGCGGAGCCGTCGCGCTTTCTCGACGCGTTGCCGCCCCACGTCGTCGTCGAGCGCAGTACGACGCCATCGTGGCACCCGCTGCGAGGCTCATCGGGGGCGATGGCGCCCAGGGCCTCCCGGCCGCGCGGCGCGGCGGCGCGGCGACTGCTGCCGGAGCTCGCATTTCCGGAAGAGGTCTCGCAGGACGCGCCGCGTTACGTCAAAGGTGAGCGGGTTCGTCACCGCAAGTTCGGCGGTGGCGTGGTGCGCGGGGTGTCGGGCGAAGGCCGCGACCTGCGCGTGAGTGTGGACTTCGACGACCCGGACATCGGCACCAAGCAGCTGCTCGCCGCGTATGCCGGGCTCGAGCGTGACTGGGAGGGAGACGGGGCATGAGTGTTTCGCGGGACGACGTTCTCCGTATCGCGCAGCTCGCGGAGCTGGATGTGGAGGAAGACGCGCTGGGGGAGATGGCCGAGCAGATGTCGCGCATCCTCGACTATGTGGCGCAGCTGAGTGCGATCCCCTCGAATGGCGGTGTGAAAACCTTCGTGCCGGGCCCGGACGCGATTCGGTTCCGTCCGGATGAAGTCGCGCCTCCCCCACTCGCCTTCGGTCCGGAGGAGTTCGCGCCGGCCTTCAAGGAGGGCTTCTTCGTCGTTCCGAAGCTCGGTCAGTTCGAGTGAGTGACGCGAAAGCGGTCGCCGACCGCCTGGTGAAAGCCAAGCGCCTCAACGCGCTGCTCACCCCACCCAAGGAACTCCGCAAATCGCTGCTCGCGCAGGCCGCCGCGGCGCGCCCCACCGGCGTGCTGTACGGCATGCCGGTGGCCGTCAAAGACAACATCTGCACGCTCGAATTCACGACGTCGTGCGGCTCCAAGATTCTCGAGGGCTATCGGTCGCCGTACGAAGCGACCGCGATTACGAAGCTGAAAGCCGCGGGCGCCCTCATCGCGGGCAAGACCAATTGCGACGAGTTCGCGATGGGGTCGTCGACGGAGCATTCGGCGTACGGCCGGGTGATCCATCCGCTCGACAAGACGCGCGTGCCGGGCGGCTCCTCCGGCGGCTCGGCCGCGCTCGTCGCCGCGGGCGCGGTGCCGGCCGCCCTGGGATCGGACACGGGCGGCTCGGTGCGGCAACCGGCGTCGTTTTGCGGCGTCGTCGGCATCAAGCCGACGTACGGGCGCGTCAGCCGCTACGGGCTGGTCGCGTTCGGATCGTCGCTCGACCAGATCGGCGTGTTTGGCCGCAGCGTGCACGATGCCGCGCGCGTCTTCTCGGTGATCAGCGGGCGCGACCCGCGGGACGCGACGTGCGAGGACCGGGATCCGCTGCGGCTCCCCACCGTGCCCGAGTCGCTGCAGGGTTTCGTGATCGGCCTGCCGAAGGAGTACTTCCCGCCGGAGCTCGATCCGGCGGTGCGGCGCGCCTGTGATCGATCCATTCGCATGATGAAGGAGCTCGGGGCCGCGATCCGCGAGGTGTCGCTCCCGCACACGCCGTACGCGGTGCCGACGTACTACGTGATCGCCCCGGCCGAGGCGTCGTCCAACCTCGCCCGCTACGACGGGGTGCGCTACGGGCCCCGCTTCGACGGCACCGCCGATCTGCGCGGGCTCTATCGCGCCACGCGGGGACAGGGATTCGGTCCCGAGGTGCGCCGCCGCATTCTCGTGGGCACCTACGTCCTCTCGGCGGGTTACTACGACGCGTACTACCGGCGCGCCCAGCAGATGCGCGCCCTCATCGCCCAGGACTTCCGCAACGTGTTCGACCGCGGTGTCGACCTGCTGTTCACCCCGACGGTGCCCAGTCCGGCGTTCAAGGCGGGGGAGAAGCTCTCCGATCCGATCGCCATGTACATGTCCGACATCTTCACGGTGACCGCGAATCTCGCGGGCCTGCCGGCGATCTCGCTGCCGATCGGCCGGGTCAAAGGGTTGCCGATCGGCGGCCAGTTGATCGGCCAGGCGTTTCTGGAGGACGAGATGCTGGAGGCCGCCTACGCGCTCGAGCGTGTCGTCCCGGCGACGGACGAAGCATGAGCTGGGAGACGGTCATCGGGCTCGAGACGCACGTGCAGCTGCGCACCAAGTCGAAGATGTTTTGCGGCTGCTCGACGGCGTTCGGCGCGCCACCCAACACGCAGGTCTGCCCCGTGTGCCTGGGACTGCCGGGCGCGCTGCCGGCCGCCAACGGCGCCGCGATCGGCCTCGCCGTTCGCGGCGCGCTCGCGCTCGGCTGCACGGTGCACCCGCGGAGCAGCTTCGCGCGCAAGAACTACTTCTATCCCGATCTGCCCAAGGGCTATCAGATCTCGCAATTCGATCAACCGCTGGCGACGGACGGCACGCTGGCGTTCGTCTCGCCCGAGCGCGGCAGCGTGAGCGCGACGATTGTACGGCTGCATATCGAGGAAGACGCCGGCAAGTCGATTCACGATCGCTTCGCCAAAGGCACGGCGGTCGATCTCAACCGGGCGGGTGTGCCGCTCATCGAGATCGTCGGCGGCCCCGACCTGCGCTCGCCGGCGGAAGCGCGCGCCTACCTCCTGACGCTGAAGCAGCTGCTCGAGTACCTCGGCATCTCGGATTGCGACATGGAGAAGGGCAGCCTGCGGGTCGACGCCAACGTCTCCGTGCGCCGGGCGGGCGAGGCGTCGCTCAGCACGCGCACCGAGGTGAAGAACATCAACTCGTTCGCGTTCGTCGAGAAAGCGCTGACGGTGGAACGCGACCGGCAGATCGCGCTGGTCGAAGCGGGGGGCAGCGTGACGCAGCAGACCATGCTGTACGACTCAAAGGAAAACAGCGTTCGGCCGCAGCGCTCGAAAGAGGAAAGCCACGACTACCGCTATTTCCCTGAGCCCGATCTGCCTCCGCTCGTGCTGTCGCCGGAGTTCGTCGCCGAGCAGCAGAGCGAGCTGCCGGAGCTGCCGGCGCAGAAGCGCGAGCGATTCGTCACGAGCTACGGTCTCAGCCGCGAGCACGCCAGCGTCGTGGCGTCAACGCGTGCCGTCGCCGATTATTTCGAGACGGTGGCCAAGACGAGCGCCGAGCCGCAGGCCGCCGCCAACTGGGTCATGACGGAGGCGCTGGCCGACGCGAAGGACCATGACGAGCAGTTGCGCGTGTCACCGGCCGCGCTCTCGCAGATCATCGGGCTGGTCAAGGGCGGAACACTCAGCCATCAGGCGGCGAAACGCGTCTTTGCGGAAGTCGCCGCGAAGGGCGGAGATCCCCGGTCGGTGGCCGAGTCGCTCGGTCTCATCCAGGTGGGCGACACCAACGTCATCGCAGGGTGGGTGACGGATGTCCTGGCCGCGCATCCATCCGAAGTGGAACGCTACAAGAAGGGTGAAACGAAGTTGCTGCCGTTTTTCGTGGGCCAGTTGATGCGCGCGTCAAAGGGGAAGGCCGATCCGAAGCTGGCCCAGCGCGTCCTCGAGGAAAAGCTCTCCGCTTAACCGTCCCGCCAGGGGCGCTGCGCCCGCGACTGTTTCCAGTAGTCGAGCGCGGGCGTCGGCAATCCGAAATGCTGTTGCGCGGTTTCGTCGACCCGCTCGGGCTCGTGGCGGCCGCCCTCCCGCAGCGCCTGGCGCCGCATCCGCTTCGCCAGCCCCAGCGCCTTCTCGCCCGCGGGGTCGAGCCGCCGCGCCGCGGCATCACCGGCATCCGCCCCCAGCGTCTCCATCACGTACTCGAAGGCGACCGCCATGTGCCGTTCGATGTCCGATTCGGCGAGATCCCAGCGGCTCGCTCCCGCAATCACCTGAAACACCCACTGCCAGCTCTGGCTCTCGGTGAGGTGCACCATGCCGCGGAACAGCCGGCGATTGGTTCGCACACTGAACAGCGTCGGCGACAGGATTTCGTCGAGGTGCGTATCGCTCGCGGTGTGATCCTTCAGGATCACGTCGCGCGCCTCGCGCGCGTACGCGTCCCCAAGGTGCGTTTCGAACCGGCTCTCCCAGTAGGAATGACCCAGCGCTACCGTGCTCGACGTGAGGACGAGCTGGCGCGGCACGAAGAAGTTGTGAGCGATCGTGTCGGCCGCGAGATGGGAGAGGTAGCCGAGGCCAAAGGCACGGAGCGGATCGCTGGGGGCCAGGTCGAAGATCTCCTGGCCGACGTGCCAGGCGTGGCAGTGCCGGCCGACCGGGGCGTACTTCTTCGCCATCGACGTGTCGGCGGCGATGTTGCCGTAGAGAAAGTCGTACGGGAACCCGCGCAGCAGATCGGCGACAAGGGAGGGCAACTGGTGCAGATTGGTGAGCACCGACTCACCGAGGAAGATGTGCGTCCCGGGCGTCCAGGCGTGCGCGACGCCGGGGAAGAGCACCGAGGCGACGAGGGCAAGGGCGATGGCCGCCCCCAGATGTTTCACCGTCGTTTCTTGCCCTTCAAGATCTTGCGACTCCAGCGCCACACGGACAGTCCGCGCCGCACATTGCGCATTGTGGCAGCGGCATCGAGGGCTGTTTCCTCCAGCTCTTCCTGCATCACTTCGGCCAGGGAATCGAGATCGGTGAGGCGCTCCTCGGCGGCATCTGCCGCGCGCACAATGCGTTGCCGCACATCCCGCGACGCTCCCACCAGTGCGTCAGCCTCGGTCTTGATGGATGCAATCAGTTGCCGGACATCGGCGATCGCCGGTCCCGCAAAGCCTTTCAGCGCGTTGACCGCGGTCCGCACGCCGAGCGCCGCGACCGTCAGCGCCCCCGCGGTCACCAGGGCGGCCACGGCGATAATCATGAGACTGATCGCGGAGACAACGCCGACCCAGGTTGGCAGCATCACGAAACCTCGGCCCGGCGGGGCGCGGCTGTCAACGGCGTGAGCGCACCAATCGCTTCCGCGGCGAGCACGCTCAGCAGCACGGTGAGCAGCACCCCGCACCCGCTGGAGTCGCCGCGCATCAAATCGAAGCCCGCCGCCAGCGCAACGGCGGTCGCGCCTTGCCGCATGACGGGGTAGTCGAACTCTCGCGGGGGGGCGAAGGGCAGCGCCCTCCAGATGGGATCCATCTGGTCGAGCCCAAACCGGACGGTGACCCACCGGACCGCCGCCCGGAGCACGGCGAGGAGCAGCGCCGCCGGCACCAGCCAGACCGTGAGGTGCCGCAGCATCGCACCGCCGATAATAAGGAAGGCGGCGTACAGCGGGATCTCCCCGCGCCGGAGGAGTTTCTGCGCAACGAGCCGAACAGTGTCCGGCGCCGCGCTTACGCTGACCGCCGCGATAGCCGCGCAGACGACGAATGGAGAGAGGGACAGCGCGTAGCTGAACCCCGCGCCACACAGGATCACGCCCGCGAGCGCAATCGCGATCCCGGTGTCGGTGATGTCCTCCTGCCACCGCGCGAACCCGGCGAAGAGCCCGCCCAGGGCGGCCCCCCCGATGATCGTGAGCGCCACGCTGCGCACCGCGAGGTGGGGATGGTAGAGCGCGACGCCCGCGGCGACGGCTCCCGCCCCAAACACGGTATCGAGCAACGCATTCCGGCGCCCGAGCTTTGGGCCGCGCCAGCTGGCGGCGGTGGTCGCCGCGCCCGCGAGGACGAGCGCGACCGCGGCGGCGGGCCGCCCCCACGCGTCGCCGAGCGGCCGGATCGCGCGGCCGAGCGCCCAGGCCGTCACCGCGGTGGTGAGGAGGACCGGCACTGCGAGTGCGGCGCCGACGAGCCAGGTCCGCCGCGACACGCGTCGCAGCATGCGCCACTCGAGACGAGCACCGAACGAGGCGCCGACCCATCCGATGCCGAGCGCGATGATCGGCTCGAGGACGTGGAGCGTCACGTCGTCCAGGACGCCGAGGCCGGGGCCGAGCAGGGCGCCGAGCAAGACGATCGGCACGCCAGTCTCGACGATGCCGTCGAGTAACGGATGATGGAGGGTGGGGCGGGGGCGCGACAATCGCGTCACGCCGATGCCGGCGACGATGAGGAGCGCCAGCGCTAGCACGGGATGCACGAGGGCCAACGTTCGCGAACGCTTGACGCAGGCGCAAGCGCCCCGGTAGTTTGGGCGGACCTATGCCACCGTCGTTCCGTGTCACGGGAGGGCGCCCCCTCTCGGGCACGATTCGCCCCGCCGGCAACAAGAACGCGGCCCTTCCGATTCTCGCGGCGACACTCCTCGCCGACGGTCCGTGCCGTATCGACAATGTCCCGCGCATTCGCGACGTTGAGACGCTCCTGGCGTTGCTGCAGCACGTCGGGGCGAGCGTGCAATGGCACGGGACGAACACCGTGGAAATCGATACGAGCCGCGCCGAGCCGAAGCCGCTCGACCCGGCGCTGTGCAAAGAGATCCGCGCCTCGATCCTGTTGGCCGGGCCGATGCTGGCGCGCTTCGGACGCGTCACGCTCCCGCCGCCGGGCGGCGACGTGATCGGTCGCCGCCGCGTCGACACGCACTTCCTCGCGCTCGAGCGCCTCGGCGCGGAGGTCAGCGTTGGTGACGTGTACAAGCTCGAGGGCAAGCTCAAGGGCGCCGACATCTTTCTCGACGAGCCGAGCGTCACCGGCACCGAGAACGCGCTCATGGCGGCGGTGCGCGCGAGCGGAACCACGGTGCTGCGCAACGCCGCCTCCGAGCCGCACGTGCAGGACCTGGCGCGCTTTCTCGTAGCACTCGGGGCCGCCATCGACGGCATCGGCAGCAATACCCTGACGATCGAAGGGGGCCGCCCGCTCAAGCCGGCGCCGCATACCGTGGGGCCTGACCACATCGAGATCGGGTCGTTCATCGGACTGGCGGCCGTCACCGGCGGCGCGATCACGATCGACGGCGTCCGCGGCGACGATCTGCGCTCGACTATACTCGCGTTCGAGCGGCTCGGCGTGCGGCCGCGGCTCGAGGGCGACAAGCTGATCGTCGACGCCGGCCAGGAGCGGCGCATCCGTCCCGATCTCGGCGGCCACGTTCCGAAGCTCGAGGACGGACCGTGGCCCGCGTTTCCGGCGGACCTCATGTCCATCGCGATCGTCGTCGCGACGCAATGCGAAGGGCTGCTGCTCGTATTCGAGAAGCTGTTCGAGTCGCGACTTTTCTTCGTGGACAAGTTGATCGGCATGGGGGCGCGCATCGTCCTGTGCGATCCACATCGGGCGGTCATCGCGGGGCCGTCGGCGCTGCGGGGACAGCAGGTCGAGAGTCCCGACATTCGCGCCGGGATGGCGATGCTGCTCGCCGCGCTTGCCGCGCAGGGCGATTCAGTGATTCAGAATATCGGACAGATCGAGCGGGGCTACGAACACATCGACGACCGGTTGCGCGCGCTGGGGGCGCAAATTGAGCGCAGAACGTGATGTAGGGGCGCAGCATGCTGCGCCCCTACCTGTCCCCCTCCCACTCGCCGAGGTCCCCACCGGCGATGCCGCCGTCCCGCGTCTCGAGTTGGCGGAGTGGGCACAGCGCTACGGCGTGGTTGCCGGCATCACGACGCGGCCGCTCAGTCTCGGATTGTGGAGTGACGAGCCGGTGGGGCAGGTCATCGGCCGCTGGCGGGCGTTCGGGGCGACATTCGCCGCGCGCTTCCCGTCCATCGTGCTGGCACACCAGGTGCACGGCACCGATGTGCATTGGCACGAATCGGTGCCCGAAGGCTGGCTCATCCTCGACGGCAGCGATGGTCACGCGACGCGAGGGGACGGCGTGCTGCTGACGGTCACCGTGGCCGACTGCATTCCCGTGTATCTCGCCGTCCCGCGCAAAGGGGCCATCGCGCTCGTGCATGCGGGGTGGCGTGGCACCGCCGATGGCATTCTGGAGCAGTGCATCGAGCTGCTGAAGTGGCGCGGCTTTGCCAAAGCAGGCGATATTGTAATGCATTGCGGCGTAGGTATTTGCGGCAGTTGTTATGAAGTAGGTTCTGAAGTCGCGGTGCGGTTTGGATTGTCCGGCACCGTCAAGCTCGACCTGCGCGCGGTCCTGGCCCAGCAGGCGCGGGATCTCGGCATCACCGAGATCACGGTCTCGCCCTGGTGCAGTGCCGAAGGGCGGGACCGATTCTTCTCCCACCGTGGCTCACGCGGTCGCGACGGACGGATGGTGGCGTACCTCGGCCGGCCGCTCGGTTGACACGGGGGACACCCCGGCTACATTCCCCAACGTGATGCGGGCGAAGTTCGGCCCGCGCTTTTTTTTCATGCTCACTGAGAGTCTTGTCGAGGCCTTCCGAACCCGGCTGGACGCATTGGGGTTCGATCTGGCCGACCTGCGCATCGGCGGTACGCCGAACCGACCGCTCGTCCAAGTCCGCATTGACTGTCCGCCACGGAACGTCACGGTCGAAGACTGCAGCCGGATCAGTCGAGCGCTCGAACAATGGCTCGATGCGGGCGGTCCCCTGGGTAATCGCTACGTCTTGGAGGTGTCGAGCCCGGGGATCGAGCGGCCCGTGCGCTGGCACCGGCATTGGGCGCAGTTCGTGGGCCGCGACGTGAACGTGAAACTGGCGGGGATGGGACGGGTCCGCGCACGGATCGTCGCTGTCCCGGATGAGAATACCGTGGTCTTGGCACCGCACGGTGGTGCCGAGCGCGCGTACCGCCTCGATGAGGCCCGCGACGCTCGGTTGGTCGCCGAGACCGATGACCGATGACTGAGGACGGATGATGGCAAACACGACCGACGTAGTTTCCGCAATCAAAGAGCTGACGAGCACCAAACAGCTCGAGCGCAGCGAGCTGATCGACCTGCTCAAGGACGGCCTGCACGCCGCCCTCGTGAAGCGCTACGGGCCGAATGTGCGCGCCGAAATCGGCATCGACGAGATGAAAGGGTCGATCCGCATCGTGGTCCTCAAGACCGTGGTGGAAGCCGTCGAGGATGCCGGCACGCAAGTCTCGCTCGAGGAAGCGCGCTACGAAGACCCCGATTTCCAGCCGGGCGACGTGCTCGAAGAAGAGGTGCCGTTCGACCAGTTCGGCCGCACGGCGGTTCAGGCGGCGAAGCAGCGGATCATCCAGCGCGTGCGCGAGGGTGAGCGCAGCCGCATCCGCGAGGAGTTTTCGGGCAAGGTCGGCGAGCTGCTCTCAGGCGAAGTGCAGCAGATCGAGCGCGGCAAGATCGTGGTCATGCTGAACAAGTTCCGTGAAGCCGAAGCGATCATTCCGTACCGCGACCAGAATCACCGCGAGCATTTCCATCAGGGCGACACGATCCGCGCCGTATTGAAGCGGATCGAGGAGACCCCGAAAGGGCCGCGCCTCATTCTGTCGCGCGCCGATCCGCTGTTCGTCAAAGCGCTGTTCAAGCTCGAGGTTCCGGAAATCCAGCAGCAGATCGTCGAGATCCGCGCCACCGCACGCGAAGCGGGCAGCCGCACCAAGATTGCGGTGTGGTCGCGGGACGACGGCATCGATCCCGTCGGCGCCTGCGTCGGGCTCAAGGGCTCGCGCGTGCAGGCGGTGGTGAACGAGCTGAACGGCGAGCGGATCGACATCGTGCCGTGGTCGTCCGACCCGGAGCGGTTCGCGAAGCTGTCGCTCGCGCCGGCGCGTGTGGCGCGCGTCTTCTCCGATCCGGAGTCGAAAACGATTCAGGCGATCGTGGACGAAGACCAGCTGTCGCTCGCCATCGGCCGGAACGGCCAGAACGTGCGGCTCGAGGAGAGATCGACCTTCCATCCGGTCAGCTCGGAGGCGAGCCGTGAGTGGCTGGAGCGCGGCGGCGAAGGGCCGTTGTTCGCGCCGCTGCCGCCCGCCGATGAATCGGTGACGGATGTCGCGCTGACGGAAATGAAGGGGCTGTCGCCCGAGCTGGTCGCGGTCCTGGAGCAGGCCGGCAAGAAAACGCTGCAGCACATCCTCGATCTCGAGCGCGAGGAAGTGGACCAGCTGCCGGGGATGACCCCCGATCTGGCCGACAAGCTCATGGCCTTCCTCAATGAGATGACGGAGGAGGGCGGCGAAGAAGAAGAGGCTGGTAAGACAACGGCGTGAGCGATCGCCTCACGAGGCTGCTCGGACTCGGCATGCGGGCGGGCAACATCGTGGTTGGGGTGGCGGGCGTTCGCGCAGCATTGCAGCGCAGTACCGTGGTGTGCGTGGTGCTGGCGCAGGACGCGAGCCAGCGCACCGTCGAGAAAGTGGAGCGGCTCGCCGTCGCCCGGCGCATCCCGGTGCTACGGGGGCCGGCAGCAGAGCAGTTGGGAGCGGGACTTGGCCGGCCGCCCGTCCAGGCGGTCGGCGTCACAGATCCGGCCCTGGCACGCGGGCTTACGGCAGATGGCTGATGGCAGACAGCAAACAGCGAGGAGTGAAGTGGCAACAACGCGGATCCATGATTTAGCGGCGGAATTCGGCATCTCCAGCGAGCAGCTGATGGGCATGCTCAAGGAGATGGACATCTTCGTGCGCAGTCATCTCACGCCGCTCAAGGATGAGCAGGTGTCGCTGATGCGCGCGCGCTGGGAGCGCGACAAGCGCAAACAGAAACAGCCGTTGGCCCCGCCCAAGCGGCGCCGGACGGCGAAAGCCGTCGAGCCGGCGCCCGAGCCCGTGGCCGCAACGGAGGCCCGTCCGCGGCGCCGCCGCCGCACCGCGGCCGAAGTCGCCGCTGCTGACGCCGTCGCCGCGGAAGCGGCCGCCGCCGAAGCCGCCGAGGCCGAACAGGCGCGTCTGGCGCTCGAGACCGCGGCGCGCGAGCAGGAGGAAGAGCGCCCGGCTGCATCGCTCGAGGAGCGGGCCGCGGCGTTGTTCAAGGACCTTGCGCCGGCCGAATCGGCCGAGTCCGCAGCGCCGGCGGCAAGCTTGACGTTTGCGCCTTCGCCGCCCTCCGCCGCGCCTTCGCCGTTCTTTACGCCGCCGTCGTCTCCGCCGCCGCCCCCACGGGCGTTCATCCCGACCCCCGTTCGCCCGCGGCCCGTCGCGCGCGGTACGCCGTCCGGTCAGGGGGGAAGCCCGACCGTACCGCCGCGGCCCGTGGCCTCGGCCGCGCCGGGCGCGCCCCCGCTCGACGAGCGGCGCCGCGAAAAAGGCAAGAAGCGCAAGAAGGGGAAGAAATCGCTGGTCGACCAGGAAGCGGTCGCCCAGAACATCTCGCGCACGCTGGCCACGTTGAAGGCGCCCGTCGGCAAGAAGGGCGTCCACCGGCGTGAGGAAGGGCCCACGTTCCGCGAGGTGCAGGAGGAGCAGCGCCGGGTCGAGCGCGAGCGCGAGAAGACGCTGGTGCGCGTGACGGAGTTCGTCACCGTCTCCGAGCTTGCGAGCACGCTCAAAGTCCCGCCAACGCAAATCGTCACGTTCGCGTTCAAAGAGCTGGGCCAGATGGTAACGATCAACCAGCGGCTCGACTTCGACATGATCGAGCTGATCGCGTCGGCCTTCGGGTTCCAGGCGGTCAAGGAAGAGGAATACGCTACTACCCAGACCGAACAGGCGAAGGACGCCGATGAAACGCTGAAGCCGCGGCCGCCGATCGTCACGATCATGGGTCACGTCGACCACGGGAAGACGTCGCTGCTCGACTACGTCCGCAAGGCCAACGTGGTCGCGGGCGAGGCGGGCGGGATTACGCAGCACATCGGGGCGTATCAGGTCACGTTGAAGGACAACCGCAGAATCACCTTCCTCGACACGCCGGGCCACGAGGCGTTCACCGCCATGCGCGCGCGCGGCGCGCAGGTCACGGACATCGTCGTGCTGGTCGTCGCGGCCGACGACGCGATCATGCCGCAGACGATCGAGGCGATTTCGCACGCCAAGAACGCGGGCGTGCCCCTCGTCGTCGCCATCAACAAGATCGATCTGCCGAGCGCGAACGTGCAGAAAGTGAAGCAGGACCTGTTGTCGCACGGCGTCGTGCTCGAGGAGTTCGGCGGCACCACGCTGATGACGCCGATCTCCGCCAAGAAGGGGACCAACGTCGACGCGCTGCTCGATCAGATCCTGCTGCAGGCCGAGCTGCTCGACCTCAAGGCGAACCCGGACCGCAAGGCGCAGGGCACCGTGCTCGAAGCCCAGCTCGATCCCGGCAAGGGCGCGCTCGCCACCATTCTCGTGCAGAACGGGACGCTGCGCGTCGGCGACGACTTCATCTGCGGCCAGTACTCCGGCCGCGTGCGCGCGATGTACGACGAGCGCGGCGGCACCGAAGCGGAAGCCGGCCCGTCCACGCCCGTCCAGATCCTCGGCTTCGAGGGCGTGCCCGAGGCCGGCGACAGCTTCCTGGCGATGGATGACGCCGCCGCCGCACGGGAGATCGCCCAGAAGCGCCAGCGGCTCGAGCGCGAGGCGCAGCACCGCCGTTCGGGCCGGGTCAAGACGCTCGAGGACTTCATGGCCGAGGCGGCCGCCGGCGGCGTCGCGACGCTCCGCATCATCATCAAGGCCGACCAAGGCGGTCCCGCGGAAGCATTGGCGGATGCGCTGGCCCAGCTGTCGACCGCGGAAGTGAAGGTCGAGGTGGTGCACCGCGGCGTCGGCGCGATCACCGAGTCGGACGTGCTGCTCGCGCGCGCGTCCGGGGCGATCATCGTCGGGTTCCACGTGCGTCCCGACTCCAATGCCCGCGCTGCCGCCGATCGCGAGCGCGTGGAGATCCGCACCTACCGCATCATCTACGAGGCGGTCGAAGAGGTGAAGCTGGCGATGGAAGGGCTGCTCGCGCCGGAAAAGAAGGAAGTCGTGCTGGGCGAAGCCGAGGTCCGGCAGGTCTTCAAAATCGCCAAGATCGGCACGATTGCCGGGTGCTTCGTGCGCAGCGGCGTGATTCCGCGCACCGGACGCGCGCGCGTGATCCGCAACGGCGTCGAGGTGTACGACGGGACGTTGTCGTCGCTCAAGCGCTTCAAAGACGACGTGCGCGAGGTCCGTGAGGGCTTCGAGTGCGGCATCGGGATCGAGAACTTCAACGACGTCAAGGTCAGCGACCTGATCGAGTCGTACCGTATCGAGGAGGTCGCGCGCTCGCTCACAGCGACTGAGTCGTGATTGTGGGCGTAATGGTGTGGGAGCTGCACCTGCCCGCGTGCCAGTCGCTCAAGGACAAGCGGACGATCGTGAAGAGCCTCAAGGATCGGATGCACAACCGCTTCAACGTGTCGGTGGCCGAGACGGGGCATCAGGATCTCTGGCAACGGGCGGAGCTGGCGGCCGCCGTCGTCAGCACCGATCGCCGCCACGCCGAGAGCGTGCTGCGCGAAGCGGACCAGCTGATCGCCGGCGCCGACGGCGCGCGGATCGTGGACACCAGCACGAGCTATCTCTGAGATGAAACGTCGCAGCCACCGTCCCGAACGGGGGAGCGAGCTGATCCGGCAGGCCGTCGGCGCATTTCTCACCGGCGCCGTGCGCGATCCGCGGATCGGCTTTGTCACCGTGACCGGCGTCGAGGTCTCGCCCGACCTGTCGCACGCGAACGTCCGCGTGAGCGTCATGGGCTCGGACGAAGAGAAAGCGACGTCGCTCGAAGGACTCGCGAGCGCCGCGCGCTTTCTCCGCGCGCAGCTCTCGAAGGAGCTGCAGCTGCGCACGAGCCCGGAGCTGCATTTTCATCTGGATCGCGGCATCGAGCACGCGCAGCACATCGACCGCGTGCTGAAGGAGCTGAAGGAGTCGGACGACTGAACAACGGTGGGCTCGTCCTGGTGGCCAAACCGGCCGGCCCCACGTCCCATGATGTCGTCGACATCGCCCGTCGCGCGCTCGGCGAACAGCGCGTCGGACATCTGGGCACGCTGGACCCGTTCGCGAAAGGGTTGCTGGTGCTCGTCGTGGGGCGGGCGACCCGGTTGGCGCCGTTCGCGGCAGAGTGGCCGAAGACCTACGAGGGCGTCATCCGGCTCGGCGTCACGACGGACACCGACGACCTCACCGGCGCCGTCGTGGCGACCGCGCCGTGGACGGGGATCACCCCGTCGCAGCTCGCGGACGTGATCGGCGGGTTTCGCGGCGCGTACGAGCAGCGTCCGCCNGGTCGCACCCGAACCGCGGCCGGTCGAGATCCGCGAGCTGGAGCTCGTGGAAGCGGCCGTACCCGATCTGCAGTTTCGGGCCACGGTGAGCGCCGGCACTTACGTGCGCTCACTGGCGCGGGACATCGGGGCGAAGCTCGGCTGCGGCGCGCATCTCACGGCGCTGCGGCGCACCGCCGTCGGGCCGCTGCGCCTGGCCGATGCGGTGGTCCCTGAAGCGGTGACTCCGGCGGCGTTGCAGGATGCGGCGATCCTGGTTGGGCACATGCCGCGCCGGCAGGCAGATAAGAAGGAGCGCGACGCGGTGGTCCACGGTCGCCCGATACCGAGCGGCCAGACGGCTGACGGCAGCCAGCAGATCGCCATCTTCGCCGACGATGAGCTTCTAGCCGTAGCCGAGCAGGTGGGCGACCTTCTGAAGCCCCGCGTGGTGGTGGCGGAGGGTTGATGCGTCCCGCCGTGGTGACGCTGGGTACCTTCGATGGCGTGCACCGCGGACATCAGGCGGTGCTGGCCGAGGTGACCAAGCGGGCGCGAGCCGGGCAGCTGGCGAGCATCCTGGTGACGTTCGAGCCGCATCCGCTCGCGGTCGTGAATCCTCGGGCGGCGCCAAAGTTGCTGACGCTGTCCGAGGAAAAGCGAGTGCTGGTGACGGCGCAGGGCGTCGAGCAATTCGTGTTGCTGCCGTTCACGCCGGCGGTCGCGCAGCTCGAGCCGGCGGCGTTTGTCCGTCGCCTGTGTGACGAGTACGGAATGCGCGAGTTGGTGATGGGATACGATCACGGGTTTGGCCGGGGCCGGGCGGGTGACGTCGACGTGGTGCAGGGGTTGGCGCGTGACCAGGACTTTCGCGTCGCGGTCGTGGACGCGGTCCGGGACAACGGACAGCCGATTTCGTCGACGCTGATCCGCACCGCGCTCGCACACGGGGATCTGGATTCGGCGGCGCGCTGGCTCGGCCGCGCGTACGCGATCCGAGGAACCGTGGTACGAGGGGCCGGGCGGGGGCGGACCATCGGCGTTCCGACGCTGAACTTGGAGTCGCCTGACCCGAGCAAGCTTCTGCCACCCGACGGCGTGTATGCCGCCCGCGTGGTGCTGAAGGACGGAAGGACATTCGGGGGCATGATGAATCAGGGCCCCCGGCCGACATTTGGTGAAGACGCTCGCGCGCTCGAGGTCCATCTGTTCGATTTCAGCGGCGAGCTGTATGGCGAAACGGTAGATGTGCAGTGGGTCCGTCGCCTGCGAGACGTGCAGGCGTTTTCGTCCCGCGAAGCTTTGGTGGCGCAGCTCGACCGCGACCGCCAGGCGGCGCGGGCGGCCCTCAACCGGTAGGGGAGTCCGATGGGGAAGATTCGGCAGCGGCTGTATGTGATCCTGGGGCTGGTCGTCGTGAGCATCATCGCGCTCGTGCCGCGCAACACCAAGGAGCGCGTGCTCGACGCCACCACAGGGGCGATGAAGGACACGTTGGTGCGCCGGGTCCCGATCAACCTCGGGCTCGATCTCCGGGGTGGCATCTACCTGGCGCTCGAGGTCGACCAGTCCAAGGGTTCGGTCCCTGACTGCGCCGACGCGATCCAGCGCGCCGAGCGCGTCGTCCGCACCCGCATGGACGAGTTCGGTACGAAGGAGCCCGTCGTCCAGATACAGGGCCGCTGCCGCTTGATCGTCGAGCTCGCCGGCGAACAAGATCCCGCCCGCGCCCGGAGCGTCATTCAGCGCACGGCGTTTCTCGAATTCCGCATCACCGACATGAAGAGCCTGTTCAAGGATGCACTGCCGCAAATCGACGCGGCGCTGCGCAAGGCGGGCATCAAGTCGCGGAGCAACGCGGCGCCCTCAGCGGTCGCCCAGCTGTTCGGCGGCGACACGGCGCACACCACGAAGGCCGAGCGCGACTCGGCTACCGATGCGAACACCCCCGGCGTCCTGTCGTCGCTGCTCTTTCAGGGGCAGCTGCCGGGTGAGTACCTCGTGCCCGAGGAGCAGTGGCCCCTCGTGGACAGCCTCATCAATCGCCCCGATGTCCGAGCGGCGATCCCGCGCGGCCTCGAGCTGCGGTGGGGCGCGCAGGCCGAGTCGCGCGGCGCGAAGGCGTATCGGGCGCTGTACGCGGTCGACTCACACTCGATCATCACGGGCGAGTACCTGGTCAAGGCGCAGGCACGGCGCGACCCCACCACCAACCAGTCGATCGTCGCGTTCCAGCTGAACCACCGCGGTGCCCGGAAGTTTTCGGACGAGACGGCGCGGCACATCAACGACTACATGGCGATCATCCTGGACGGTCGCGTCCAGGGCCAGCCGCCGGTGATCCGCAGCCAGATCGGCGCGAACGGCCAGATCGAGCTGGGGACCAAGCCGCTCCAGGAAGCAAGCGATCTGGCGCTGGTGTTGCGCGCCGGTGCGCTGCCCGCGCCGCTGGCGATCGTCGACGAGCGCACCATCACCGCGACGCTCGGCACCGACTCCATTCACGATGGTGTGCTGGCGGGGGTCGTCGGGATTTTACTCGTGATCGTGATCATGATCGGCTACTACCGGGTTGCGGGCGCCCTCGCCGTGGCCGCGCTCACGCTGTACTGCCTGTTCACCCTCGCCGGGCTCGCGCTCTTTGGCTTCACGCTCACGCTGCCCGGGCTCGCCGGCTTTGTCCTGTCGATCGGCATCGCCGTGGACGCGAACGTGCTGATCTTCGAGCGCATTCGCGAGGAGCTGGTCCACGGCAAGTCGCTGCGGCTCGCCGTCGACGACGGCTTCCTGCACGCGATGAACGCGATCGTGGACTCGAACGTCAGCACCATCCTCACCGCGCTGATTCTCTACGCCGTCGGGACGGGCCCGGTGCAGGGCTTTGCCATCACTCTGATCATCGGTATCATCGCCTCGATGATCTCGGCGATCTTCGTCGTGAAGACGCTGTTCCTCATCTGGCTGAATCGGCGGCCTGACATGGTGACCCTGAGCATCTGATGATCAG